>Ga0335071_10000106_pt1 | contig 100794 bp, 157 predicted proteins | sample Lox_Sample_15_FD_206724 | JGI IMG/M metagenome (GOLD analysis project Ga0335071, IMG submission 206724) | Soil microbial communities from Loxahatchee National Wildlife Refuge, Florida, United States - Lox_Sample_1.5 | ecosystem: Environmental > Terrestrial > Soil > Wetlands | place: USA... | reverse complement strand
AGTGGATCGGGGTTTCGGAAACCCCGATCCACTTTAGCATATTGATTATTGCCTGAAGGCAAAGCTGTTCCCACAGTCTCCCGCTGTGCGCGCATCATTTCCCCGACGCGCCTTTCGGCCCGCAACCGAATCTCGAAAGCGTCTGCCTCCATCTGCTTATTGTTGGCCTGCCGGGCATACGCCTTCATTGCTGCAGCAGCATTGAGGATCTCTTTCGCTTCGTCCACGGACTTCGCTTCAGCAACCGCGCGACAAGCAGCGTCGTATTTGGTTAGTTCAGTCACGAAAACATTCCCTGCAGGTTAGACTTTGTTGAGATCTACAAATTCGTCCGCCATCTCATGGAACATGTCAGGTGCATAGGCAAGGCCGCGTGGATGAAGTATGGTGAACTTGTTGCAATCAAAATAAACCATTCCACCAGGATCAACACCTTTTGTATGTTCCCCAGGATTGTCTTTATGTTCGTGGTGAATCCCCAATAGCGTGATGGAACCAATAAGTGCAACACTACGTACACCAGCTTTACGCAAAGCCATATAGACAGGATCATCATATCGGGGGTCCTGTTCCCAGCGCAAATTTATATCGTTTTCATACACCATGATCAAGAGCGGGCGCCCGGTTCTCTCGGAAACCTTGCAGTAATTGTCAAAAAGGCGCCTTCCAAAGCCATGCTGAAATGTGTTTGTTATGCGGTGGCGCGTAGCTTGCGACTTCCATTTATGTTCCACATACCCGTGGAAATCTGCCACACCATTTGTACCATTGCTAATGCAGTGTAATTCAAAGTCCGGCAAAACACTATTATCGCCTTCCGGCCCCAGCAATTTAGGAGCACCGCCATTTTCAATATCAGTAAGCGGCGTTGCATAAGTTGAATAAACCTTGTTGTTACGAAGCAGGAACAAACTTTACTGCTCTTTTTGCTTTCCGAAGCTAAGTGTCTGTTCAAAATTCATCTGAAAGCCTCCTACGCAAGACACAGAAGCGATAGATGCACGAATCTTGTCGATTTAGGGGTGTGGCAAGTTGTCACTCCACACCCCACCCACTTTGTGGCGAGTGCGCCCAATAGAGCAAATCAGAGGCTGCATTACAACGGGTTAACGGTAGCGCGGTAGTCCGAAAGGAACGCCGAAGACCTGCTGAACTGTGTCAAACTAGCGGAACCCGTGCCCAAAAGTTGTCAAAAGCGCTGAACTGTGGCGGACTGGCGGCAAGGCGTTAACTGCGGCGAAAGAATGGACGATTGCGGCTTAATGGCGGAAAACCTGCGGTTTTTGGTTACAGGATACCGTTTGGCACCGATCGGGCGCGCAAGTCTTGGCACGGTTGGCACCCTTGGCACTGGTCGCCCCTGAAGCCGTACACACTTTTTTTGACAGACACCTAGTTGCCATATTCTTGAAAAATTCAGTGGTATGCTGTTACCAGTAAGGGAGAGAAGATGAACGGATGTTCATAATCGTAGAACAACCTAAGAAAACCAGTGCCAAGGGTGCCACCCGTGCCAAGCCCGTTTTTTTCGGTGCCAAGCCCGAAAAACTCCCACAAAATTGCCACAAAATTTCGGGGGCTTTGCTCAATCCGGTGCCATCGGTGCCGGGCAAAAAATCAATTTTTATTCAAGGATTTGACAACAAATCCCGTTGTGTTTTACATGGTCGCGGGGATGTGTGCGCGCAGGGGGCCAATGGTGGCTGACTCGTTTGTGGTCATGATCAAGCGGAAACGAGCGTATGAACTTTTGTGTGCAGACGGTATGACGTGCTACAGACCACTCACGCGGAAACGTGTTGTATCCCGTGGGCGCCGCACCTATGTTACGAACTACTTGCTCGGATGGTACTTGCTTGTTGAGATGGTCCAAGACTGGGTGGAACAGTTTCACCGCATAATCCGCACTCCGGGGATTATCGGCATCCTCATGTGCGACGAACGGCCAATGGTGGCCCGAGAAAGTGAAGTGCAGCGGTTGCGAGCAAGCGAAAAACATGGGTTCGTTCCCCTACCCACGAAAATGAGGTTCCATCCCGGACAGTCCGTGTTAGTAAATGACGGTCCGTTTCGGGAGTTGCGGGCGAAATATATAACGGCCAAAGGCGAGTCCGATTCAGTCGAATTGGACTTCTTTGGGAGTATGCGAATAATTACGCTGCCTCCGGGACAACTGCAGGCCGCGTAGTCACGTCTGAGTTAACCGTGATCGGATCACGAACCGCCTGCCTATAGCAATGCCGTGTGATGGCTGGTTCTGAGGCTTGGTTCCCGGTACGGTTGCCGCATGTCAGCGGAACGGGAGAATTTTGAACTCACGGAACATATGTAGAACATGCCTGGTAATCCAAACCCGAGTCCTGCGACACGTTTTCAGGTGGGTAATCAAATGGCTAAGTTGGGTGCTGGTCCACGCAGAGAAGAATCTCTTTGGTATCCAACGCCTAAAAAGCGCATTACATCGCGTATCCTCAATGAACTCGATATGGAGGTTGACGATAGCGGGCGCACGAAGGCGCACCGGATCGCTGCCAAGGTTGTCGAGATGGCGGAGAACGGCAACCTTGAAGCCATCAAGTTTGTCACAGAGCGTGTGGAAGGCCGTATCACACAAGCGGTAGAGATTTCGGGCCGGGGTGGTGGCCCGATTGGCATTACCGCGGAGACCGCGGCCGTTGACGCTGTAGCAGCCTATGCGCAACTAGTTTCGAGCGAAGCTGGTTTCGAGGATGAAGACGAACCGCTGACGATTGAGGGACAGGCGACGGAAACGGAACCTGTCACCGTTCCTGTGCCCACGAACGGGGATGAACCGTGACTGTAGTTTCCGCGTATTTTTCCCGTCACGGCGACCCTGGGGAAAAGGAAGACAAAGCAGCCATTCGGATTTTCGAATGGCATGGCGGACGGCACGTTAGTTCCGGCACGGTTGTTTCTGGTCCGGCTAAGGGAGAGCGGGACATTCAATATGATGTGCCCGAGGATCGGGCAGAACAATGCCGGCAGGTGCTAAAGAAAGCAGGGTTCCGGTTAGAACCGACTTCCGCGGAGAGTATCCCTGTCTCGGATACAGAAGCGCCCGATGTGGTTGCTGGGCGGAATGAAATCACGTCGGCGATACAGCGCGCAATGATTTCGCATATTGAGGAACAGTTCAAGTGGCTATGTGTGGCACTCACACAGCCAGAAAACAAAGGTGTCGAGGAGAAGTGCTGGGACATCTTTTGGAATGACTGCAACACCGCAATCACGGCATATAACCGTGTTATCGCGACGTGGGGAACTATTCCATATAAGGGAGAGGCAGGGTTAAGCCAGCCTAGCGCGTGAGTGCTGGATGCTTCCAAAGAGCCGTGGCCGCCGCGGGACTATCTTGCTGTCATAGACGAACGCACAGAGCGTCTTAAGAAGCTACGGCGTACCCCGGAACTGTGGACAGGTGCGAAAGAGTATTACCGCACAAGGCACCTGCAGTTTGCTTCGCATTGGGCCATGACGTGGGACCAGCGTAATGCTGGGACTAGCTCGCCTGTGCTTATGCCGTTTACGCCGTTCAAGCGTCAACGCGATCTGCTCAACTTCATTTACGCGTGTTTGCGTGGCGGGGAATCCGGGCTTATTGAGAAATGCCGGGACATGGGCGCCACGTGGTGTTGCGCGATCGCTTCCGCGCATCTGTGGTGCTTTTGGCCGGGTGCCAGTATCGGGTGGGGTTCACAAGAGGCGAATCTAGTCGATAAGCTTGGTGATCCGGATTCGATCCTCGAAAAGATAAGGATCGTGCTCCGCCATCTCCCCCGGGAACTGCTCCCCGTTGGTTTCAGTATGAAAGAACATGCGCTGCACATGCGCATTATCAATCCTGAAACCGGAGCAACCATTATCGGTGACGCAGGCGACAATATCGGCCGCGGCGGGCGTTCGCTTATCTACTTCAAGGACGAAGCAGCACACTACCAACATCCGGAGATGATCGAAGCGGCGTTGATGACCAACGCACGAACGCAGATTGATATTAGTTCTGTCAACGGTATCGGCAACGTGTTCCATCGCAAGCGGGAGAATGGCGAGGAATGGATTCCGGGCCGGCCCGTAGTAAAGGGGCGGACTAATGTCCTGGTGATGGATTGGCGGGACCACCCGGGCAAGACGCAGGAATGGTACTACACACTCCGCGCCAAATACGAAGGCGATGGACTCCTGCATAAGTTTGCACAGGAAGTTGACCGGGACTATTCGGCCGCGGTTGTTGGTACGGTTATCCCGGGCGATTGGGTACGCGCCGCGATCGACGCGCACATCAAGCTGAAATTGAAGTGTGACGGCGGGTGGTGTGCAGCACTCGACATCGCGGACGGCGGTTCCGACACCAATGCGCTTTCAATCCGCAAGGGAATTTTGCTCCGCGAATTGGACGAATGGGGTGCGCGGGACACCGGAGAGACAGCACGGAAGGCAGTAGAGACCTGCCGGGATAAGGTGCCGTGTCGCCTGCAATATGACGCAGTCGGCATGGGTTCAAGCATAAAGGCCGAAACCAACAGACTGCGGGATGACTATCTGTTGCCCAAGGGACTTGTGCTTGTCCCGTGGAATGCCGGCGCCGCGCCGTTGCATCCGGATCGAAGGATGATTCCGAATGATCCACAGTCCCTTAAGAACGGCGATTTCTACGGGAACCTTAAAGCGCAAGCGTGGTGGATGCTGCGGCACCGGTTTGAGATGACTTACCGGGCGGTGAACGATCCGGATTTTACGTGGGATGAAGATGACTTGATTTCGCTCCCGAGTGGCTTGCCGCTGATTTGGAAGCTGGTCAAGGAACTAAGTCAGCCGACGATGGCTAAGAATTCCCGGCTTAAGCTGATGATCGATAAGACACCACAGGGCACGAAGTCGCCGAATTTGGCGGACAGCCTCGTTATGTGTTATTGGCCGGTGACCACGGGTATTACAGCGATCAGCGATGAAGTGATGAAGCGTGCGACGCGCACACCACTCTCGCAACAGAGACGTTGGTAAGGGGAGTAATCACGTTGGCATTTAATGCGGCTATTGTCACTGCAGTTCAAACACGGCTTTCAACTTATGGCACTGGATCGAAATTGCTCCAATACGTGGAAGCAGTGGATGTGCTTGAAGCAGTGGTGGTGAACAATTCTGGTACGATCACAGTTGGTGGAGTAGGGCTGACTAATCAGCAGTATCAACAGCTATATGAGATGCTTGTTTAACAGTAATGCTTGCTCCCAATCCGAAGAAAGATTCTTGGTGGAAGCGTGTACGCGATGCAGCCTTTGAAAGGGCGCGCCGCATGTTCCGTCGTGCGCAGATTGCAACGGACAGCTTTGCTAATGGGTTTACAAAGGAGACAGCAGAGCAGCAAGCAGTTAGAGTGACAGAAGCCGCGCTTTTACGTGCACGAAGCGGCGGCAACAAGTCCCGGACAAATCCCTTTGCGCTTCCTGAGTTTCCGCCTGCAGCGCGTCCACCAAAGGGCGCACAAATGGCCATGGACGATGGTTTTTCGTGGGCCAGTGGGGAGTGGAACAGAGGTTCGGCATTCTCCGCGATCTTTGCGGAAGGGTTGGCGTTCCCCGGCTATACAGCATTAGCGGAACAGGCACAGCGTGCCGAGTTTCGGCGGTTTGCCGAAATCCTTGCTACAGAGATGACGCGCAAGTGGATACGCTTGCAGTCGGTCGGGGACAGGGACAAGTCCGATAAGATAAAACAAATTGTTGACGCCCTGGACAATCTTCGTGCGCGCGACGCGTTTCGACGTTGTATCGAATTAGATGAATTGTTCGGCCGCGCACATCTCTACATTGACACCGGAGCCACTGAGGATCGCGACGAATTAAAAACGTCAATAGGCAATGGTCGGGATAACGTCAGTAGGACAAAAGTCGGCAAAGGTTCGTTGCGGGTTCTGCGTCCGGTGGAACCTGTCTGGGTCTATCCGACATCCTACAATGCTGATGATCCACTATCCGACAATTGGTATGAACCTGAAACATGGTTTGTAATGGGCAAGGAGGTTCACGCCTCGCGCCTCTTGAAGTTTGTCGGTCGGGAAGTCCCAGATCTGCTCAAACCCGCGTATTCGTTCGGCGGGTTGTCCATGACGCAGATGTCAAAGCCGTATGTTGATAATTGGCTACGGACCCGGCAATCGGTCGCGGACCTGATTCATGCGTTCTCCGTGTTTGTCCTCAAGACAGACTTGGGAACGTCATTGGAAGACGGCGGCGATTTGCTCTTCAAACGTGTCGATTTGTTCAACGTCATGCGCGACAACCGCGGCATGATGGTTGTCAATAAGGAGACCGAAGAACTAAGCAATGTGTCAGCGCCGCTGGGAGGGCTAGAACAACTCCAAGCGCAGACGCAGGAACATCTCGCGTCTGTCAGTGGGATACCGATTGTCAAGCTTCTAGGCATTCAACCAACGGGTCTGAATGCCAGTGATGAAGGCGGCATTCGGATGTTCTATGACTGGGTTGCTGCGTCGCAAGAAAAGCGCATGCGCGCGCAACTCACGACGGTTATTGATTTCGTGATGATTTCCTTGTGGGGGGAAGTCGATAACGAAATTACGTTTGTGTTTGAGCCGCTGTGGGCATTGGACGAAAAGGCCGAAGCAGATAAGCGGGAGGTAGAAGCACGTACAGATGTGTCCCTGATTGATTCAGGGGTACTTACTCCCGAGGAAGTCCGTAAGAAGGTGGCAGCGGACCCGGATTCGCCTTATGCGTCGATTGACGTTGAAGATGTTCCGGACCTGCGAGAAGAGGAAGAGGCGGGACTTGATCCGCGGGCGGGCAAAGGTGCCAGGACCGGGCGTCCGCCGCATCCACAGCCTTCTAATGAGCAGGGGGAGGCATTTGCGGCGCCCGGGGGACGTGAGGATCACGAAGACCACGAACCCGAGGAAGAAGAGGAAGAAGAAGATTCTGCCATTCAGGAAAGCTTGCTTGGAGGCAGTGGCAAGGTTGATCCGGGTCCGTGGCAAAAGCGCATTGCCGCACGTAATGCCCGACACCTTCGCAGGGAAGGCGACTTCTATGACCGGGCTGATGTACGCTCAGAGCAAGGTCGCGACTATCTAAAGCGGCGGATCGGTGCCAAGGGTGCCATTGGTGCCGACGATAAATGGTCAGAAGCACTGCTTGGCACTGGTGGCATTGATATTTCAACCCATGACAAGAGTCCGGATGAAGACAGAGACCCGCCGTTTGCCCGGGATGCTCGCAAATTTGAGGAATCCAAACACAAGCGGGATAAGTCGGGAAAGTTTGCGAAGAAGGAAGGTGGTGGCGGAAGTGGTGTTGAGGCTGTTAAAAGCAAATCGCCTGCAAAGATTTCGGGCAATCCCCGTGTTTCCGGAACTGAAAGTGAGCGGACACGTCTGCGAGGGTTGATTCAGCAAGAAAGGGATTCGCAAGTAGCGCCGGACGAACCAAAGACCGCGCCCGCAAAGGATTCCGCTGTGGACGAACGAACCGTGTTTGTAGTCGTGCGCCACGGTGCAACGAAAATGAATGACGATACTGACACGTCGGTGGATCGTATTCGAGCATGGCTTGATGTACCCTTGACGAGCGAAGGCCGCGATCAGGCTGAGGAAACAGCGGAAGAACTGCAGGATTATGATCTGGTTGCGCTGTACAGTTCCGATTTAATACGCGCGGCGGAGACAGCGGTTATGATCGGTGAGGAATTAGAACTCACACCGATCATAACGAAGACCCTGCGTCCGTGGAACTTGGGCAGATTTACCGGGCAGACGACAAAAGAGGCTTTGCCGGAAATCGCCGAATATGTTCGTGAGAGACCAACAGAAAATGTTCCAGAAGGTGAATCATTCCTTGACTTCAAGACGCGGTTCTTTGGCGGGCTCGCAGATATCGCGGAAGAACACCCAGGGGAAGTCGTGGGTGTTGTCACGCATCATAGGGGCGAACGGCTTATTGCTTCGTGGGTAAAGGCAGGGCAGCCAGCGGACCATGAACTTGATTTGAAAACCTTCCTCCAAAAAGGCGACGCGCCGGGCAAGGTGCGCATTCTCAAGACAACAGCGGCACTGTTGCGTGGCAACACGGAACAGGTTGCTGGCAGCGATCCGGACGAATAAAGGGGATTTAGATGGCAGGACGATTTGGCCGAATGGCTGCTGATGCGGCAGTTTCCCGCGAGGAAATCGACAAGATTTATCAGGAACAGGGATACGAAGCGGCCAAACGTGCCGCCAAGGAAGCCGGAATCCTTTGGTATGCGTCTGCCGGAGCACGGCGCAAACCTGCCAAGGACAAACGAAGAATGGCAACTGATCCGCCTGTGTCAGAAGCACAGCGCCGCGCCATGTTCGCCGCGAAAAGTGGGCATTCAAATTTGGGCATTCCAAAGAGTGTTGGCGAGGAATTTGCGTCCGCGGACCCGGGCGGCAAACTGCCCAAAAAGAAGAAGTCCAAATAATTGGGAGTTGCTGCGATGGCAGGACGTTACGGCGGAAGATCTTCAAATCTTGCAGGTGCCCGGGACTATTTACAGCGCCAACGCGTAATGACATCGGACTTTAAGTTCAATGTTGATTATGCGGAATTGCCCAAGACGACGCGCAAACTTGTAGGAGATGCCAGCGCAAGTGCTGGACTTGATCTGCGATACGATACGATTGAGAAAGATCCTTGGTTGGTTGTCGTTTGGCCGCAGGGCACAGAGAAGCGGTTCGCGACCAAGCAAGAGGCATTCGATTACATCAAGCAATTGGACGCGTCCGAATTTTGGAACCCGGGGAGAGGCGCGGCACGGGATAGGGACCGCGTCCGGTGAGTGCACAGGCTCTTGAAGAGTTTTCCCGGGGAATAGATGCTGCTGAGGCAGTCGTTGCGCCACACCCACACGGTTTGCAACGGGATACGCTTATGATGAAACTCTCAGAAGCGCGTGCGTTGGCGGAACAGTTCTTCACGGCCAGTTTTGAACCTCCTACAAGCGGCATGATGGGACGCATGTCATGAGTGAAGAAGTCGAAATGGTTGGCGTGTTGTCCCGGTGTCCACGCAAATTTCGCTTGATGCTCATGAGCGATCGCAGGTTCTTTGAGATTTCCCCGGGAACAAACCACATTCCCCAGGATTTTTTGGAAGCGTGGGCAGAAGTGAACTGGGACTCGGAAATCATGGACTTGCTCGCATGGCCCGGGAAGCCCGCGACAAGGCGTGCGGGAGCACATGAGCGGGGAGCAGTGGCATAGATGCCGCCGCGGAATCCGAAAAAGAAAAAAGAAAAGGTGTTGCGTCCGATATTCCCGAATGCAGGATTGGAGGCAGCATATCGAAAGCGACTTTATGCTTTGATAGACGAGATGCAGAACAGCGTTTTGTATTGGATCAAGGCAGCATGGCGCGCCAATGAACCAGAAATGGCCGCTGCAGTGGCTGAACTTGCAGAGGATGAATTACCCGTCGTGGCGATAGCGCGCGCCCTGCGCAAGCTTACACAGCGTTGGAGACGGAAATTCACGGATCTTTCCAAGTTTCTCGGCAATTGGTTTGTGCAGTCAGCATCCGATCGATCTGATGCGGCGCTTCGTGCTGCATTGAAGCGCGGCGGTATGAGTGTTGAATTCAAGATGACGCCTGCACAGCGGGATGTCATCGCGGCTGCTACAGAAGAAAGTGTGTCGCTCATAAAATCAATTCCCGAAAGATATCTGACAGATGTTGAAGGATTGGTTATGCGAAGTGCTGCAGCCGGGCGGGACTTGGGCACACTTACCAAGGAAATTCGCGGACGTTACGGGGTAACGAAGCGGCGTGCGGCGCTGATTGCGCGTGATCAGAACAACAAAGTACACGCACAGTTACAACGCGCCCGACAAATAGAATTAGGAATTAAAGAAGCAGTTTGGATGCATTCGAGTGCTGGTAAAAAGCCGCGTTGGCAGCATGTCAAAATGAACGGACAGCGGTATAACGTGGTTGAGGGTATGTGGGACCCGGTTGAGAAGAAAAAAATTTTCCCCGGACAGCTTATAAATTGTCGGTGCACTGGAAGATCTGTTGTTCCAGGATTCACCTAGATATATCGCCAAATTACGATAAGTCAAGCAATGAGGTTGCCCTATGAACAACGACATCGCACCCAAAATTATCTCCCTAGTCCCCGGGCGTACCGACGCAGAACTTGCAGACGACTTCAAGAGGCGCCTTGTTGATGCACATGAACCGTTGCTCGCATTGCTTGATGAAATGCGGGAGGCTGGTTTTGAAGCAAATATCATGACGGCACCGGGACCGCTGGGAAAATACGTCATCGCACAGCTAACGTTGTTTAAGAAGTACTGAGGACAGAAATGGTAAGCGTAAAAACATCTGCGGAACACACGTCGCGTATAGCAACAGCCCAGGCGTCTGCTACTGCTAAAGGGATTGTAGAGACAGCCGCTGTGCTCCTGGTTGGCACGAGAACATCAACTAATTCGCCGTTCATGCGGCAATTTCCAAATCAGGCAGCGCTGACCAATTGGTTGACGACGGGTGACGCTGCAGACATTGAAGTTGTGCGCGTCGAATCGATCACAAAGTTTACCGGATAGGGGAGTTGTTATATGGCTACCAACGTACTTGACGCAGTCATGGGCGGCAAAGGCAAAATCTCTATTTTGTCGCAGTTGTCCGGAACGGCTGATCCAGGTCCGACGCAGGATTCCTCGCAAGGAATGGTGGTCGGATCGGTTTGGTTCAATGCTACGGCAGGCGCACTGCGTTGGTGGGAATGTTATGGTAACACGCAGGGTTCCGCGACGTGGATTTATGGCGGTGCGGATTACCTCAATGGCGGGTCTAACCCGAATACAGAGGTAACGCAATTCGGCAACGGTTCAGCATTAATTGCTGCAGAAGGCAACGTGAACCGTCAGATTTTCGCTACAGGTACGGTGTGTGGCGGCACCGGTGCTGATTACGTGTTGGCGGTATATGCGCTGCCTGCCAATTCATTCGACGCTACCGGGCGCGGGATTACGATCACAGCACAGGGTTCATTGGGTTCTACGGCGAACAACAAGCGTGTGAAGATCATCTTCAATCCGTCAACTGTAACTGTGGGCGGAACACTTGGAGGCGGGACCACTGTTGCCGATACGGGAACGGTTACGACTGGTGGAAGTGGCTGGTCTGTTCAAGCCAATGTCTTCAAGTATGGTGCACTCGGGTCTAACACTCAGATCGGTATTCATCAGCAGGCACAGGTAGGAAACCTAGTTACGCCGTTGCTGGTGCCAACGTTAATCACGGCTGTGGAGAATGCTGCAATCACCATTGCAATTACAGGCAACGCAACAACGTTAGCCAATGACATTACATTGAACTTCGTTGAAGTAAATGCAATGAACTGATGAATTATTCATGGCTCAAATGCTTGGAATGGCGTTGTCACCAAACAGCGCCATCCCCCTGGGGAAGCGTCGGCAGAGCGCACAAGATAAACTTGTACATGCTGCGGGCGTCTTGTTGACGACACCCGATGATAAAGTCCTTTTTGTAAAGCGCAGCGCAATAGGTGATCATCCGGGGGAGTGGAGCATCCCCGGGGGTAAGGTGGAACTCGGGGAAACGCCTCTTGCAGCCGTTATACGGGAGTTGCGAGAGGAAACGGGTTTTGTTTTGAAAGAACGCGAGAGACTGCCAGAAGAGATTGACCACAGCGCCAATCCCGAAGGCATTGATTATCGCACATACCGTGTCAGCATTCGCCGTGCTTGTACTCCCAAGTTGAATGAAGAACACACAAGCTATATGTGGGCGCCAGTTGATGCACCACCTTCCCCGTTACACCCGGGATTAGCTAAGACATTATCTAAGATTGCGTTGGATGAAATGGCCGCAAACACAGCTTCTAAGAGACAGCTTCGCGATACTATCAAATATCCACCGGAGCCGTTGTTGGGCGGGAATCACCGTGCGATTAATGAATCGTTTTCCCGTGGTGGTGTTCGTGGCGCACTTAAGGAGTCTTCCAAGGCACGGCGGTTCAACACAACGACAATGGATGCTTTTTATAGCAGGAAGTTGGGTGCCGCAGACGACTGGAAGGAATCGGACTATTTCCCTGCTACGGGGATGTTAGGACAGGGCGACACGGACAAAGAACCGGAACCCGCGAAACCTTCCTCGGAGGAAGTGCAGGAATCTGTTGCTGATGTGGGCAAGGACACAGCCAAACTTTCGCATGAAGCCGTGGATTTCCGCCCTGCAAAAGGCCGCGATCGCTGCGGCACGTGCAAGGCTTTTCGCGGTGAGAATGAATGCGAAAAAGTGGTGGCGCCGCTTGATGCCAATGATTGGTGTGCGGTGGGTGTGAGCAAGGTTGACGGGCACAGATACGATAAGCGGGGAGAGGCGATAGAAGCTAGGTTAGCTGGGGATGATAGGCTGGCCTTTGATCGTGCGTCGGTCCGGGAAAAAACGCAAGACGGACATTTGATTGTAGAGATAACCAATATCAGCAAAGCAAACATTTGTCCTTATATTGGCAGAGAAATCCCAGGATATGAGCAGTTGAAGTTAAACCCAAACCAAGTTTATCAACTTCTTCGTGATCCTGTGGAATTGAAAAAGGCCGCAGACACCTTCAATAATCTTCCGCTGTTGAGCAAACATGTTCCTGTGTTTGCGGAAGATTATGCAGAAACTTCCAAACAATTTGTTGTCGGGACAACAGGCTCCGATGCGGTGTTTCAGGCGCCGTATCTTCGCAACAGTCTTCGTGTGTGGGATGGCGACGCTATATCTCGCATAGAAGCCGGAGAGCAGAAAGAAATCTCGTGTGGCTATCACTATGATCCAGACATGACGCCAGGCACACACGAGGGACAGAGGTATGATGGCGTTATGCGAAACATCCATGGAAATCACGTCGCCCTAGTGAAAGAAGGTAGGGCAGGTGCTGACGTAGCAGTTGGCGAATAAAGGAGAACGTTCTGATGAAGAACAAGTATAGTTTGACGCGTCAGGGCGCAATTGCTGTGTGCGCCACGGCTGCGTTTTTGCGCCCGCGACTGGCACAAGATGCCAGTTTGAATTTGCTACCTGTGTTCGCCGATATTACAGCAAAGAATTTCGGCTCAAAAAAGGGTGACATTCTTCGGCGTATTGATCGTGCTTGCCGCGGCAAGATTGCGATTGATACTACACTTGGGGAAGTCGCGGAATTTCTCGACATGTTGGACGCGCACGGCGATCCACTTAACGAGAATGACGAAATGCCCGAAGAAATGGAAAAGCCTGTCAAGGATATCGGCGAAAAGTTTGCCGAGCCGGATGTGATGGACGCTGATCCGATGTCGGCTGTTGAGGGTTTCCTAAAGGATAAGCTATCTGAAGCTGATTTGCACCACGTATTGCGGATGCTCAGCGGTGCCGAAGAAGAGGAAGAAGAAGAGGAAGAAGAAGAGGAAATGGCTCCCGATCATGCTGAGGGAGAGGCACAACTAGAGAAGCTGGGCGCTGCGGATATCACAGAACCTTATCATGAGAAGGAATGGCGCCGCGGTTCCATGGGGAAGCAGGCAACGGATCAGCCGATGAAGTTTCGAGGTTCGCCGCGTACCGGTGGAAAGATGGCCGGGGATACTGTTACCCGCGAAGAGATGGAAGCCGCGCTTCGCGCTTCTACTGAGACCGTCCGACGCAATGAGCGGGATATTCGTGAGGCAGAGCGCTTTGTCCAGCCTTGGGTTGGGCAGTTGAATATGTCGTTTGACTCTGCGGAGCAAGTCTATCGGCAGGCACTCAAGATGCGTGGTGTACGCAATATCGACAAGGTGCATCCCAGCGCGTTGCCGCATCTCTTGAATATGCAGCCGAAGCCCGGTGCGAAACGGGATTCGCGTGCAGCAATGGTCGCGGCCGATTCTGGCGGTAGCGAATCCAGTAACTTCATGAAGCGGTTTCCGGATGCCGCGCGTATTCGTCTTACGTAATAGGAGGCTAGAAAAATGCCTTTTCCCAATCAAGTCTATGTTCAGCCGGCGATTGCTGTTGCAGGTGATTTCTGTGACGCAAATCCCCGGGCAACCTTGCAGGCTGGTGCAGGTGGTCTTGTAGCAGGTCCGGCAGGTGTCACCGTTGGTCGTTTTGCGTGGGTGAATAATACGCAAATCGACACCGAAGGTGCGCCCGCATCTGTGTCAAACAATGGTACAGGCGTTCCCAGCGGATTTGTCCATCGGGAACAGCAGGGACTTATCACGCAGTATCTGCAAGAATACAGCATGCTGGTTCCTGCGGGATTCCCGGTCACGTTGTTTATCTCGGGTGGGTTTTTCGTCCGGAATGCCGGTGCAACAACCGCGACTCCGGGCATGTTCGCGTTTGCCAATTATGCGGATGGTTCCGTGGTTTTTGGTGCCGGTACGCAAACAGCAGCAGACGCAGGATCAGGCACGCTTAATGCGGCAACTGTTACTGGCAGTATCGGGCCGCAGACTGTGACATTCAATGGTTCGATTACCGGAGCCGTCCTGACTGTTACGGGAACCGTGAGTGGTGGCAGTATCGTTGTCGGCGGCACGCTCTCAGGCGGCACAGGCGTTGCCACGGGCACGTCTATTGTTTCCCAGTTGACGGGAACAGTGGGTGGTGTTGGCACGTATGCTGTGAGCATCGCAGAGCAGTCCGTTGCCAGTGCGCTGCTAACAGAGTCCTACGGGTTGCTAACAGCGGCAACTGTAACAGGCACCATAGGTGTCGGGGATACGTTAACAGGAACTGCATCTGGCATGGTTCCAGCCATTATCACGGCACTTGGTACCGGGTCCGGTGGTGCAGGAACGTACATCTTGAACGCAACGCAAACTATTGCGTTGAATTCAACGATCACTGCGGCGACCAACGTTCAGACGAAATACATTGCTGTGTCAACAGGTGCAACCGGCGAACTCGTAAAGATTACGAGTTGGATCTACGGTTAAGGCAAGGGAGAATAAAAATGAATTTGCAAGAAGCCCAGGCCGCGTTCGCCGCGGACGCTGCCCATCTCGCAGCGATGGGCGTTTCCCTTCCGGATGTCATAACCTACATGCCGGAGGAATTCAAGCGGAACTACGATTTGGCGATTGACGCGTTGCCTGTTTTGGCAACGCAGTCAAACTCTGCCGTTCCGCAATTCCTCACGACCATGATTGATCCTGCCGTGTTTAAGATCCTGTTTGCTCCCAACCGGGCAGCGGTGATCTTCGGTGAGGTTCGGAAGGGAACGTGGCTTGACGAAACTGCCATGTTCCCCACGATCGAACATACCGGTGAAGTGTCGTCTTATGGCGACTTTGCCGAAAATGGCCGCGCTAACGTCAACACCAACTGGCCCCAGCGTCAGTCGTACCTATTCCAGACCATCAAGGAATATGGCGATCGCGAACTGGAACGCGCGGGTTTGGCGCGCATCAATTGGGTTAGCGAAATTGACCAGGGCGCGGCGACAGTGCTCAACAAGTTCTCCAACCTGACATATTTCTTTGGCGTCGGCGGATTGCAGAACTATGGTCTGTTGAACGATCCTGCGCTGAATTCGAGCATTACGCCTGCCACCAAGGCAGCAGGCGGCACGCGTTGGTTTACCGCGGGCGGTAGCATCAATGCCACTGCCAACGAAGTGTTTGCAGACATTCAGGCTATCTTTTATCAGTTGATCAACCAAACCCAGGGATTGGTTGAAGCCGATACGAAGCTGGTTCTTGCGATGTCGCCACAGTCCGAAGTCGCATTGACTTTCACGAACACGTTCAATGTGAACGTGTTTGATCTGTTGAAGAAGAACTTCCCGAATATCAGATTCGAGACAGCGGTTCAGTACGGAACCACTTCTACATCGAACCCACAGGGACAGTCTGCCGGAAACCTTGTCCAGTTGATCGCGGAAGAAATTGAGGGACAGATTACTGGTTACTGTGCATATAACGAAAAGATGCACGCACAGCCTATCGTGCGCCATCTGTCCAGTTTCCGCCAGAAGGTTCTTGCGGGGACTTGGGGTGCTGTGATCCGACAGCCGTTCGCTATTGCCAGCATGATTGGCGTGTAACAAGTATTATATAGGAGTACAAGCATGGCAATAACTCCGCGGCCTTTGGGACGGGGCGCAGACAATGAACCGACGGTGCGGCCTACGCCGAATTCCGGGGCCAGTGGTGTTGCCGGGGAGGATGTGCGGCTTACGACGCGCAGTGCATCGGGAACCGTCGTAGTGGCTTGCAAACTGCCACAGGGTGTTATTTTACAGCTTTGTCAGGCAGAGAAGACGCACGAACCCGTCATGGGCGGCGGACAGCGTGATGTCATGGTCTACCGCAAGGTTGGCAAGAAATACACGATCCGCGGCACATCGGTAGCGTTCGGGCAGATTCCGCAGTTTCTACTGGTTGGCCGTTATGCACTCACGTCGGGCATTCCCGAGGATTTCTGGGAACAGTGGCGAGAACAGAACAAGGACTCGGATATCGTTGAACGCGAATTGATTTTCGCGCACCGATCAATGGAAGACGTTGAAGCACATTGTCGCTCCAATGAATCTTTGTTGACTGGTTTGGAACCTCTCGACACGTCACGATTGCCGCGCGGCATCCAGCCTGCGGAGAGCAGGGCATAAAGCCATGGGCGTCACGATTGCGTTTGATTACACAGGGTGGATTGCCCGATATCCGGAGTTTTCTACGACGGTGCTGGCGCCAACTGCGACGATGCTTTTCAACGAAGCGACGATCTATCACAGGAACGACGGCACTGGACCTGTATCAAGTGTACAGGCTCAAACCGTGTTCTTGTGGCAAGTCGTGGCGCACTTGGCAAAACTGTATTTCGGTACGAATACCGAACCCGTATCCAGTATCGTTGGACGCATTTCCAATGCGTCTGAAGGATCGGTTTCGGTTTCTACCGAAAACAGTTATCCCCCGGGAACGCCGCAGTGGTGGCAGCAAACCAAGTATGGTTCGGCATATTGGGCAGCCGCGGCACCTTATCGCACCATGCGATATCTCCGCGGACCGCGGCGCCCGGTGAGTCCTTGGTATCCATATGTTGGTTGAAGGGGCTTTACTACGTTGCCCAAAACATGCGACGGTTCGGGTGTGTTGGCGCGGTAGTCTCCCCAGGTACTTCTCCAGGTGCGTGCCACGTAATTTCACCCGCCGTTATGTGGCACACGGGTTGAGATAACCGCGCCAACACACTTGGTTCTTAATAATGGAGTGGTGTATTATGAGTGCAGCCAATTCCTCGCAGCGAAAATATCTGCCCACACTGTCCGATCTTGTGGACAGGTTGACGATTGTTCAGCAAAAGGCAATTTTCATTCACGAGCGTAAGGACGAATACTACGCTGAGATGAAACTTATTATGCATGACATTGATTTGATCCTGTCAAATTTGGATCGAAAGATCAGTGCGCGCGAGGTACATGCAATTATCGTCATCATGCTATCGAACCGGGAAATTTGGTTGAATGAATCAAAAGCCCGGGAAGGCAGCGATGCACAAGACAAATTGTTGAAGTTCAGCCACTCCATCAATGGCGTCCGAAACACAGCGAAGAATGTCTTGGCTGAAATCGACGGCGGACGTCACGATTACAAAATTGACGCGCTTGCGGAAAGTCTGGTCCCAGAATTTGGGAACTGGGATGTGTGGAATAGCAAGCATTAACCGATGATCACTTCTCACACTGCCGAATCTCTGCAAGAGTTTGAACGACTGGTTGCTGCGGATTTTGATGCAGGAATGATCCGGGCGCCCGTTCACTTGGCTGGGGGAAACGAGAAACAGTTAATCAATATATTCGACAATATCCACGAAGAAGACTGGGTATTGACACAATGGCGTTCACATTATCACTGCTTGCTTAAGGGTGTTCCCCCGGAACTCCTGCGAGATGACATCTTGTCCGGACGCTCCATCACGCTGTGTTATCCGGATTACCGCATCCTATCATCTGCGATCGTTGGTGGCGTGCTTCCGATCGCTGTTGGCTTGGCATTGTCGCTACAGCGCGAAAGACAACCCGGATATGTTTGGGTTTTTGTTGGCGACATGACTGCACGCACAGGCATGTTTCATGAATGCCTGCGTTATGTGGAGGGACACGAATTGCCCGTTAATTTTGTCATCGAAGACAACGGGAAGTCTGTGTGTACTGACACAGATCAGGTATGGGGAAAACCGGATTTTTCCAACAGGTTTTCGCCGCATGTCATGCGATATGATTATGTGCTGCCGTGGCCACACTCGGGCGCGGGAAAGCGGGTACAGTTCTAAAACGGGGTGTTGTCCTTGCGTAATGAAGAACCACACAAGATTCCTGAAGAACCGGGAACCGTTGTAATTAACGCCAAACAGATCAATAAATTTGAAGAGTTGTTAGCTTCGGGCGGTAAGGAAGCTGTTTACAACGCGATTTTGATCAGTATGGCAGACGGCATATGACTGATTACGCAACAGAACTATGCCGGGCAATGAGGATGCTTGCAGAACATCCTAAGTCTGTGTTCATCGGGCAAGCCGTCGCTGTGCCAGGAACCGCAATGTTTCAAACATTGCAGGATGTTCCGAAGGAAAAACGGATAGAGTTTCCCGTTGCAGAGGATATGCAGATGGGAGTTGCCATTGGGTTGGCACTCCGCGGCGCGCTGCCTGTGTGCATTTATCCGAGATGGAATTTCCTTCTATTGGCAATGAGCCAACTTGTACACCACTTGGATAAACTCCCCATTTATTCGTGTGGTGGGTACAAACCGAAGGTTATCATCAGGACATCTGTTGCAACAGATGATCCGATGAATCCGGGAGTGCAGCACTTAGGTGATTTCACTGACCAAGTCCGGAAAATGCTGTACACCGTGCATGTATGCAAACTGCATACGGCGGAAGGTGTGTTCGTTCAATATGAACAAGCACTGAAGAGTGAAGTATCAACGATCCTTGTAGAAATGGCGGAGAAGTTTGCGTGAAAGAGTGGTTTTTTCCAACAGCGTATTCGGCCTGGGATGATGCAGAACACGGCGCGATTGATCGCGTGCGCACATCGGGCAGGTTCACGCTGGGCGAGGAAGTCGCTGCATTCGAACGGGAGTTTGCGGCATGGCATTTGAAGCGTCATGCTATCATGGTGAATTCCGGTTCATCGGCTAATTTGATCGCAGTTGCTGCGATGTTCCACCGGAGCGAAAGGCCGCTGCATCCGGGTGATAAGGTGGTTGTCCCCGCGCTTGCGTGGGCGACAACTTATGCGCCTTTGGTACAGCACGGACTTGAGTTGGTTGTTGCAGATTGTAATGACCAGTGGAACGTGGGCCAATACCACGGGGAACCCGCGATCAGCCTTCAAGTCGTGTGCTCTGTCTTGGGGAATCCTGCCCACTTTTGGGGAGAAGCGCCCTGGCCCATCATTGAAGACAACTGTGAATCCATCGGTGCAGTTGATCTGAAAGGCAGACTCTGTGGAACACGGGGTCTGATGAATACATTCTCGCTGTTTTGGTCACATCAACTGTCCGCTATTGAAGGCGGTGTGATCCTTACCAATGATGATGAGTGCGCCCGGCTGTGTCGGATGCTGCGTTCGCATGGCTGGACACGGGATGTACAGAAACCGCAGGCTTTTTCGCAGGAATATGATTTCCGGCTGATGGGTTACAATGTTCGTCCAACGGAAATCCATGCGGCGGTCGCCCGGGAACAGCTTAAAAAGCTGCCAAAGTTTATTGAACAGCGCCGGCAGAACTTGGCACTCTTTCAAAACATGGCGGAAGATTTGCCGGTGAAATTTCCGGTCTCGAATGGAACACAGAGTCCGTTCGGGATTCAATTCGAAGTACGAAGTCCGTACATTCGCGATACCTTGGTTAAGAAATTCCGCGAAGCTGGCATTGATTGTCGGTTGCCGACTGGTGGCAGTCTGCATAAGCATCATTACGGGAACGCCTGGGCAAAATACCCCACACCACGCGCGGATCAAATCCACGATATGGGTTTGTTCCTTGGGAACGGTCCGCTTGATCTGTCAGAACAGATTGAGAAGGCAATTGACGTGATGAGGGATGTGCTATGAGGATTCTTGTTACCGGGGGAGCAGGCTACTTAGGTAGCGTCCTTGTCGGAAAACTGCTCTCGGAAGGACACTACGTTGACGTTCTTGATGACTTTTCCTGGGGCGTACCAAGCCTAGCGGCACACTGTGCCAACGAACGCCTTCAAATCCACCGGGGAGACGTGCGGGATACGCGTTTGCTGCGTGCCGTATTAAGTGACGCAGACGTGATCATGCCTCTTGCTGCCTTGGTTGGCGCGCCGCTGTGCGACACACAGTCCGCAGCCGCTTGGGGTGTCAATGTGGAGGCTATCGAAAGCTTGGCACATTTTGCACCGACGCAGCCTATCATTATCCCGATATCCAACAGCGGTTATGGCATTGGCGGAGATGGCGAGTGCACAGAAGATTCCCCGCTGCGTCCGGTGAGTGTCTATGGTCAGACAAAAGTTGAAGCCGAAAGAATCATTATGAACCGTGGCAATGCCGTAAGTCTGCGGCTTGCGACGTTGTTCGGCATAAGCCCGCGAATGCGCACGGATCTCCTTGTCAATGACTTTGTTTTGCGCGCGGTTCGTGATCAGGCGATTACGCTTTTCGAGGCAGGGTTCCGCAGGAACTTTATACATGTCCGGGATGCGGCATGTGCGTTCGTGCATGTTTTGAAGAACTGGGACACAATGCGCGGGCAGATATACAATGTGGGTTTGTCGGATGCAAACCTAACGAAACTACAGCTATGTGAGCGGATCGCGGCGCACACACCGTTTTCATGGGCAGAGATTGCAGGGAAGGAAGATCCGGACAAGCGCGACTACATCGTGTCCAATACCAAGATTGAGGCAACCGGCTGGAGTCCCAAATATTCGCTTGATCACGGCATTCTTGAGCTGATCAAGGGATATCGGATGTTCAAGCAGCATGAACACGGAAATATTTAGTCTGGACCCGCATCTAGTTATCGTCAACCCTAACGCACGGGCTACGTGTTATGGCGTAGTCGCAGATGATGCGGCGGCTGAGCCGCCACTATGGGCAAGGTTGATAGCCGGCTATGTGCGGGACCGCGGATTTACTGTAAAGATCGTTGATGCTGAGGCAGAAAATCTAACGCCATCAAAAGTGGCGTTAGATCTTTTCATGGGGGATACGCGCCTTGTCTGCTTGTGCGCGTATGGGCACCAGCCTTCCGCTTCTACGCAGCAAATGGAAGCTGTTTACGATACGGCGCGCCAAATCAAATCCGTGTGTGCAGCGAAAGTCCTTGTAGTAGGTGGACACGTTTCGGCGCTGCCTAATCAAACCATGCGCGAATGTGAGCACGTTGACTATGTGTGCGTCGGGGAGGGTCCGGAGACTGTTTGTAGACTTCTATCCGGTAGCGCGTTGGAAGATGTTCCGGGACTGGTTTGGCGTGATGGTGCGCGCATTAGGATCAATGCCCGGGCGCCATTGATTGAAGATCTGTCCAAACTGCACGGTGATGTGTGGGAACTTCTTCCAATGAAGAAGTATCGTGCGCACGGGTGGCAGTGTCTGGATGATCAAACCGGGCGCAAGCCATATGCAAGCATTTACACGTCGCTGGGTTGTCCCTATTCGTGTTCGTTCTGTTGCATCAATGCGCCATTCGGCGTGCGACGATATCGCATGCGCAATCCGGCAGATGTCGTTAAGGAAATAGAGTTTCTTTATTCCCAATACGGTGTGCGAACGTTCAAGATCATTGATGAAATGTTCGTTCTCAATGAACGGCATTACAGTGAGATTTGCGAACGGATTATCGAAACAATTCCGAATGCTGGGACTGATTTGAATATTTGGGCATATGCCCGAGTGGATACAGTCCGGGCAGGAACACTGCCACTTCTTCGGAAGGCGGGTATCAAGTGGCTGGCTCTAGGCATTGAGTCGGCAGATCCGACTGTCAGGGATGGTGCAGAAAAGCGTTTACGGACAAACGATATCAAGGACATTGTAGGCAGGATACAAGCCGCGGGAATCAACGTCATTGCAAACTACATCTTCGGACTTCCACAGGATGACGCAGAATCCATGCAACTGACGTTGGATATGGCGCTTGCTATCGGATCGGATTGGGCGAATTTCTACTGTGCGACCGCATATCCCGGATCGCCGCTGTATGATGAGGCTGTGAGCACAGGCCAGCCGCTTCCGGATCGGTGGGGGAACTATGCACAGCATGCTGAGGACTTTCAGCCTCTGCCAACAGACAAGTTGAATCCCACGGATATCCTTCAATTCCGAGACGCGGCACACCAAGCATATTTTTCATCCGAAAAACAGATTGAATTGCTCACATACAAATTCGGACCCGCCGCGGCGGCGTATGCCAAGGCTCAATCAACGCCGTTACCGCGGCGCCTTTTCCGCCAAGCGGCAGAGTAGTCCCCATGTCTGTGTTCGACGATATCGCCAATGATAAAAGATTTCTCCCCTATTGGGGTTGGCACGATGATCATAGGTCACAGGACAGGACATCCGAATATCGTCCTGCGATTCAACAGAACCGGACAGAGTTCCACGAATTCGCACGTGTCCTTTCAGACAAGGGCTTGAATAAGTCGTGCTTGCAGCTAGGGCTGGGCATTCCCGGTGCACTTCACAACGTGTTTCAAGCGATGTTCAAAGAAGTCTGGACTGTAGATAATTCCGCAGCAACGGTGGACCAGTTCCTTAGTCGCGTTGGACCACAAAACATCATAGTCGGAAATACCCACAGTGTTGAGACATACAACACTGTCATAGAGCAAATCGGCGGTAAGGGAATCTATGGATCATTGGATCTGTTGTTTATTGATGCGGGACATACTTTTGATGATGTGTCTGTGGACTTCCATGATTACGGACAGTTAGTGCGATCAGGTGGTATTATTGCAATGCATGATGCACTTAAGCGGCCGACATATGATGACGAAATACAGGTGTGGAAATTCGTCGATATGCTCAATACGCGGGGCCATGGTGTGCAGATGATCGGGGATGAGTTGGGAATTGCTTGGATTGTTCGATAATGACACCCAATTATCTCATAGCCGAAGCAACTGACAGCGATTACGTTCTCGTGTCTTCCTATGGTCTGGGAGACACCTACATCGTGGCGTCTTTATGTGACGCCTTTCGGCGCAAATACTGCACAGACGGGCGTAAGCTATTCCTGGTGGTCAAGGAATCCCACCGTGATCTTGCGAAGCTGTTTGCTGGTGGTTGGAATCGTTTGGCAGATATCCCCGATTCCGACATCAATTCTCTAACACATGCTGCGGCTGGTCGTGGAGTTCAGATTCTTCGGCCCGGTGTCCCCGTCTTTGTCCACCCGTCTGTTGCCACAGTGCGCCCAGATCACTGCGTGGCGCACCATTTCATGTCGGACGTGGCAATGTACGCCCTTATCATGGGACTGCATCCAGCGACCGTCCCAACGCTCCCTCGGGCAGATTTAGAAGCTGCGGCAGAAGCAAAGCAGATCGCAGCGGACTTGGGCGTCGTGGAGGGTAAGACAGTCCTCTTGATACCGCATGCCAATTCGTGGCTGAACACTCCAACGTCGTTTTGGCATGAATTGGCCGCGCGGCTGCAGGTGAGCGGGCGGGTTGTCCTGTGGAATGATCCGACAAAAATCCCATTGCGTTGTGTGGCGCCGTTGGCCGCATTGGCAGGGTGGGTTATCGGCGCCAACTGTGGATTAATGCAGACTATCGTTTGTGGGCAGGTGCCTTGCCGAAAAACGATTGTGACACAATCGTTAGAGGGTTCCGGGCATACGCTACCTATTTCGTCAACGTTCCCCTATCGGATGACTCGAAAGATTGACGGGAACACATACGATATTGAGGAATTTTTGACGAAAAGCAACAATCACAGCCAAGTGCTGGAAATGATTGTAAACGGTCGAAATGCACACGGTCCGGAACCGACTTATGCACCTTTGACACGGCTGGAGACTCAGAGCACGCCGGGCGACATCATTGACAGACTGACGATTTTGCGGGTGAAGGCAGCAAAATTGCCATCTAAGGCGCACCTTCTTTATCGTGAAACGGACGCGCTACAGGAAGTCCGCGACCACATCGTGGGCACATGGCCGAATGTCGCGGAACAAGAGAATGAACTTTTCAGGCTTAACCAACAGGCTTGGGATGCAAATGAAGTTTTGATCGACGCATTTGCAGCGGGGATTGATCCGGCAGAATGGTCCGAAACCTCGCGCACAAATGTGCTCCGATCATTTAGAACGGCGAATGATGCAAATCAATGCCGTATCAGAATAAAAAACAAAATAGAGGATATCTGCGGTGCTGGAAGCAAAGAACAAAAGTCCTACGATTAATACAGAAATCGTTGAGACTCTCCGACGCGATGGCGCTGTTGTGTTGCCTCAGCGGTTTGCTTTTGTGAATGAATTTATACAGCACTTATCGAACAAGCCTGTTTATCAGAATCATGTCCGTCAAGGAAGACCGGACCCGGTGCCAATTGGTAGTCATCCCTGGACAAGTTATGACATATGGGATGTCATATCTGCACCGGAATTCCTGGAGACAGCAATAAGTTTCATTCCTATAGCGGAAAGTTATCTTGAATCTCCTTCTGTGTTATATTCGTTTAATGCTTTCAATTGTGAGCCCAATCATCAGCCTAAGCGAGATATCCAGGATTGGCACAGAGACGCTGATGATGTGCGTTTCCTTGCTTTATTCATGTACTGCACGGACGTTGTGGATGAGAACGATGGACCACATCAATTTATCCGAGGAACACACCAAGGACGTCCGGACACTGGAGAGTGTGTGACCATATTGGGGCCGGCAGGGACGTTGTTCCTTTCGGATACGAGCAACATCCATCGTGGACTTATGCCAAAGAGAAAGCGCCGCACGATCGCGTGGGCGCGTTGGGGTGTCAGCGTTCCCCCAGCATCTTATGGATGGGACAAACTTAGCCCGTTGCCGCGTGCCGCGCTTGGTGATCGTTACCCGGATGATCCGAGAACGCGCGAGACAATTCGTTTTATTGCCGCATAGTGGTGAACCCGCACCATGCAGTTTCTGTTTAATCTCTTCAACCACAACGATCTGGGCAAGCGTTCTCTAGAAGATCCGATGGGTATCATCGGACATCAACTTCAAGCGCTCGGGCACAAAGTTGTGTTTATGCCCAAGAACGATCAGTTTCTTTGCAATGGCGCCGGTATAAATGTTATTATTGAGGGTTTTACACCAATCAGTGCGCAAATGATAAATGAGGCATATGCGCAAGGTGCCAGATTTATTTGTATCGCAACAGAAGAGCCGACACCGAAAGGGTTCAATCATGGGCGCGATCCTGAAATGGTGCGGAGACAAGCAACGTTCCCTGATGCAGCAAAATGCTTCAATGGGATATTCTATCTAGTCCCCGGATGTGGTGAATGGTATGGACAATTTGCGCCGGCTGCCTATGTGGAATTAGGATATGCGCCGACACTGGTGCGGGCTTTTGATTATACAGAACCGCTATTTGATTTTGGGTTCTTTGGATCACTTTCAACTCGCAGATTAAGAATACTTAAAAGACTTGCAAGATACTCAGGCTCTCCGAAAGCTGTGCGGATAGAGGCAACGTTTACCAGTCAGGTGGAACGTGACAGGATCATGCGAGAGGCAAAGGTTCTTGTCCAAATCAGGAAACACGAAGAAATGGGATTGGTTTCTTCGTCGCGCTGTAATACAGCGCTGTGTCTCGGGCGCCCGGTCATTGCTGAACCACATCTTTTATCTAAACCATGGGATGAGGTAATTAAGTTTTCAGAATCTTTAGAGGCGTTCTATCAAGACGCTCTTTTGGCTAAAGCAGCATGGCGCGGGGTTCACGCTTCCCAATTCGCAAGGTTCAAAGAAAAGTTTTCGCCCCAAGCGTGTATAGGGCATGCGCTGGAAATGATCGGAATTGAACCTGTGGAAAATAGGAAGGTTGCATGAGCGGCAGATATGGCAGATTGGCAATGGACGCTGTCAAGCCGCGGCGCGTTGCTCGGGACTTTGGCACGGCTTATCGGCTCCGTGATGGTGATAGTATGAAATGGGGGACTTGCGACATCCGCAGAAAGGGGGACCGCTATCATGTACATGATGGAGACCGGAGATTGAAGGGCTTTGACAACCTTGCCGAAGCAAAAGGATATGTGGAAGATCGTGCGCGTAGGGGCGACATAAGATAATCACCATGGACCCTGCACTTGTAAGTTTTTTGGACCACCTTGTAAGCGGCAGTCCCGCGTTAATTTTTGCCACCATGTGGTGGCTGGAAAGGAAAGATCGAATAGAAAAGGAAGCGCAGTTATACAAGGCGTTGGCTAGCGTAGAAGGTGTGAATACAGCATGGCTCAAGATTTTGAAATCCAACGGGTCGGCCATATGACCCTGGTGGACGTCTTTTTGACGTTCATGAGTAAACTGTATCGCCGGAGAGGCGGCAGACGTGACATTGATATGCGTGTTCAACACATTGAATATCAATCTCGGGAGATTTGCAGACACTTAGGTAATCTTGCGAAAAATTCTGATCTTTTTGATAAGTTGGCACAACATCAAAAAGCAAAAATTAACCGCACATAGGCATTCGTCATGAATCTTCATGGGATTGTTTCTGGCAATATTACCGCAGTCAATCCCATGATTAATATAACCGTTCGTATATCTACAGGGGCGGCAGCACCTGCCGCAGACGGCACACTAGTTCCGACATATGCGACACCATTTACTGCTATCGCACAAGTCCAGGAATTGACGACACGTGATCTGCGGCAATTAGAAGCCTTGAACATCCAAGGCTCCAGCCGTGTCATCTATCTCAACGGAGAAGTTGACGCTATTGTGCGACTTTCTCAAAAGGGTGGTGATCTTATCACGTTTCCTGATGGCACAATTTGGCTGACCACATCTGTCATGGAGTTGTGGCCCGATTGGGTGAAGATTTCTGTAACAGAACAACTGAGATAGGCAGATGGCACGGCTTAAAGGTGGTAGCAAGATCGTTGTCAGACTTGCCGACATAACCAAGAATATCAGAAATGGAAAGTTGCTGAAAGTCGGGTTTATGGAAAACGCGACGTATCCGGACGGAACATCCGTGCCGTTGGTTGCAGCGATGAATGAATTTGGCGTGCCGTCACGCAAACAGCCACCACGACCGTTCTTCCGCCGTATGATTGCCAAGCATGAAAATGAGTGGCCTGGGGCGATTGCGCGGCTTCTTTTAGCAAACAATTACAATGCCAAGCAGACTCTAGGACAAGCTGGTGACGCCATTGCAGGGCAACTCAGGCAATCGATAAACGATCTGGTGGAACCCGCACTTTCTCCCGTTACGATAGAGAAAAAGGGTTTTGATAAACCTTTGATTGATACGGCTGTCATGGTGAACAGCATCGCACACCAAGTTGACTGACACACCTTCTCAGGAGAGACAGAACATGGCCAAAATAGCCTGCAGATGGCCCGGTGGAATGGTGCTTGCTCTCCATCGTCCTAATGGGCGAGCGATTACTGTACAGCTATCTGGACCCGCTGGAGAGCCGACGTTGCTGCCACAGTCAGAGGCAGTCCGCACGCCATCACGGGACGTGGCAACAGCCACACATAAACGCGTAGTAGATACAGTATCCCGTCTCAAACAGACAGCAACGCAGGACTTCGCTGTACACGAATACGGTGTGACAGACATCTCGGATGCATTTTGGCAGGAGTGGTTTGCAGCAAACCAGACTTTCGACGTGATCACGCAACGCATGGTGTTTGAAGTCTGATGTTTAGCCAGCTTATGGCCCCGCTTGGCTACCAACAGTTGACAGGCACCACTGTCTTGGTTCCGACTGTGCCCACAGGCGCGACTGCAGTGCTTATTACGGTGGAAGGCTCCGGCGTCCGAATGCGGGATGACGGTACCGCACCAACAGCGCTTTCCGGACAGCCCCTGTTGCCAGCAAGCTCGGGGAATCTTCCATTGGAATATTCGGGCACAGTGAGCAATCTTCAATTCATTGCACAGGGTGCGACTTCGGTTACGGTGGATCTCTTGTTTTATCGCGGGGTTGGTTGAATGTTCTTACCGCAAAGATATGTCTCGTTGGGTTACCAACAGCTAACAGTATCGGGAACGGCACTTGCGTTGACAGTGCCCACAGGGGCAACGATCGCGCTCCTTACAGTGGAAAGTAATGCCGTTCGTTTTCGAGATGATGGCGTTGCGCCCACAGCGTCTGTGGGGTTCCCCCTTAGTGTCTCTGCAGGCGGTGTGTCATCTTTTGAATACAGTGGCAATCTTTCGCAAGTGCTGATCATATCTCAAACCGGATCAGCAACGGTGGACATTCTTTACTATCGCGTGGCGGGATGATCTGTGACGCTCCCCACGACGTCGCCAACACAGATTGACGTTTTATCGGCAGTCAGGAATTTTTTGATAAATGTCCTGCCTGTAAGTGTTGAAGTTATTCGTGGGCAACAAAACCGTGTTTCCGGTCCGCTAGGACCAGACTATGTTGTAATGACGCCAATTATGATGAAGCGTCTGGAAACTAACGTAAATCTTTACGCTGATTGTGCTTTTTCCGGTAGTATTTCTGGAACGACACTTAATGTCAGCAACATCCTTCACGGCACTATCAATGCAGGCAATCAATTGTTTGGAACGGGTCTCGCAACAGGAACCGTGACATATATAACAGGAACTATCAGCGGAACCGGCGGAACAGGTACATATTCCATCAGTGGTGCACTTGGTGTCATACCGTCACAGACGTTTGCTTGTGGTGTGTTTTTGGCTTTGCAGCCGACTGAGGAAACTATCCAGATAGACGTATATGGACCAAACAGCGCTGAAAATGCGCAGATTATTTCGACGCTGTTTCGTGATAACTACTCTTTTCAGTTTTTCTCTGGGTACGGCGCCACACCACAAGGATGGGCGCCCATCCCTATCGGCGGAACACTGGCTTTGCCCTATGACGGTGTAAAGCCGCTTTACGCGGATGATCCTCGCCAGATGTCGCAGGTGTTTGGCGAAATGCAATACGAACTACGATGGACGATTGATGCACATGTACAAGTGAATCAAGTTGTTGTCGCACCGCAGATGTTTGCGGGAACTTTGAAAATCAGTCCGCTGAGTGTGCAAGCAACGTATCCTCCATGACACAATATAGGTTGAGCACTTTGTTCAACGGGAGTCCCGAATGACTACAATCCCGGCATCTCAAATAGTGAACGTCATCCCCGGGGTTTTGGGGGCGACGGGCAATCAACTTAATGTAATTGGCCTGATTATTACGCAAAATACACGTGTGCCGATTGGTACAGTGGCGTCTTTTGCCACTGCCGCCAATGTCAGTACATATTTTGGTGCATCTGCACACGAAACACTGATGAGCAATGTGTATTTTACCGGATTCACTGGCGCATCCGGTGTGCCGCAGGCTTTGTTGTTTGCTCAAATGCCGGCATATCACGTGTCTGCTTATATGCGTGGCGGGAATATTTCGACACTGACGTTACCTGCTCTGCAGGGAATAAATGGTGCATTAAGTGTTGTTGTTGATGGTTCCGCGCGAACGGGCACGATAAACTTGTCATCTGCAACAAGTTTTTCAGCAGCAGCGACGCTGATTCAAACAACGCTTAACAACAATGCTGTGACTCTCGCAACTGTAACAGGCAGTATTGGACCACAAACAGCATCATTTGTCGGATCGATCCAGGGTAATGTGCTTACGGTTACACAAGTAATCGGTGGAACGATCATAGATGGCAGTGCAATGGGCACTCTTGGCGGTGTTGCAGCAGGCACGCTGATTGGAGAGCAACTTACTGTCACCACAGGATCAGCAGGTGGCGTTGGCACTTATGCCGTGTCCATAGCGCAGGCAGTAGTTAGCGGGACTTTATCCTCAACTTATGGACTACTAACTGTATCGTCGGTGCTCACTGGAACAATCTCTGTAGGGCAGGCTGTAACGGGAACCGTTACAGGATCAAGTCCACTGGCTAATACGGTTATCAAACAGCTTGGAACGGGCACAGGTACGGTTGGCACATACTATGTCACTAATTCTCAGACCATAGGCACCACTGTTGCGCTTACCATGCAAGCGCAGTCTGTCTCTGTAACCTATGACTCTGTGTCTGGCGGATTTGTAATAACTTCCGGCGTTATCGGGATAGAATCGACTGTTGCATATGCAACAGGACCAGCCGCAGCATTGTTGCTTTGGACAGCGGCAACAGGCGCCGTATTGTCTCAAGGAGCAGATGCGACGACTCCGGGCGCGTTCATGTCTTCTGTCACGGCGATTACCCAAAACTGGGCAACGTTCATGACGGCATTTGATCCGGATTTCGGCGTTCCAGGGGGAGCACAGAAGTTACTGTTTTCGCAATGGGTGGCACAAGCGCCGCAGAATCAGCAATATGCGTTCATTACGTGGGACACGGACCCGAGTCCGACTCTAACCGTTCCCGCAACGGGCAGCTATGGCTATGCCCTACAGCAAGGCAATTACACGGGAACGTGTCTTATATGGCAGCCAACCGACCAACTTTTAGAGTGTTTCATATCCGGCGCTGCAGCGTCCATAAACTTTAACCAGCTTAATGGCCGTATTACCTTTGCTTTCCGATCGCAGTCTGGATTGACAGCAAGTGTAACAAACGCGACTGTGGCACAGAACCTGATCGCTAACGGATATAACTTCTACGGTGCTTATGCCACTGCGGCACAGCAATTCGTGTTTTTCTATCCCGGATCGGTGTCGGGTCCGTTCAAGTGGTTGGATAGCTATATCAATCAGATTTGGCTGAATGCGCAATTCCAGTTGGCTCTTATGGAGTTGCTTGTTCAGGTGTACTCTGTACCGTACAATCCGAATGGATATGCGCTGATTGAAGCGGCTGCGGCCGGTGTCATCGCAGCCGGTTTGAATTTCGGTGCGTTCCGCACGGGTGTTACCCTGAGTACGCTTGAAATAGCGGAAGTCAATGCTGCTGCCGGATTGAATATCTCCAATACGCTAAATCAGCGTGGTTGGTATTTGCAAGTTACAGATCCTGGTGTGGCAGTGAGACAGGCGCGCGGGTCGCCGCTATGCACGTTTTGGTATATGGACGGACAGGCGGTTCAGCAGATCACGCTCAATTCTATTGATGTGCTTTAAGGAGAACACCACGTGGCAAGCATAACCGGTGCAAACGCGGTGTATACGTTGGCGATATCGCCACCCGCCGCGAGTCCGCAAATCTCAGCAACGCTGTTTGCAACACCCATACAGCTACAGGGGTTTGCGGCTGATGATTCGTTTTCAACGGAGCCGCTGGCATCTGTTGAAGTAATGATGGGTGTGGATGGTTTGCTGTCTGCAGGTTTTGTCTATGTTCCGGTGAGACAAACAATTGCTATTCAAGCAGACAGCACATCAAATGCGCTATTTGATGCGTGGTGGAACGCCATGCAGGTCACCAAGGATGTGTATTTTGCTCAGGGTGTGATCATCCTTACAGCGACACAGACTAAATATTCTCTTGTCAATGGCGCATTGACGCAATATCACCCATTGCCGGATGTCAAAAAGCTTTTGCAGCCGCGACGCTACGGCATTACTTGGCAAAGTGTTACGCCTGCTCCTGTTTTGTAAGGTGTGTTTATGCGGAAAACCAGTCTAGTTAGGATTACTGATGGCACTAAGGAGATAAACAGAGACTTCGGAAAAACATTCGTCATCAAGGAAATGCCGGCATCAGTTGCCGAACGCTGGGCAACGCGTGCACTGTTGGCATTGGCACGATCTGGCATAGATCTTCCGGAGAGCGCTATGGGCGGGGGATGGGCGGCGTTGGCTGTGGCAGGCTTCCAGGCACTCTCACACGCTAATTTCAGCGATATAGAACCGCTGCTTGATGAGATGTGGCAGTGTGTCAGCATCTGCCCGGACATGCGACATCCGGAGATTATCCGTGCATTGATGTGGGCTGGTGCCGATGGTGAAGGCGCGGACATAGAGGAAGTGGCCACACTCATAAAACTACGCGGAGAGGTGTTCACGCTTCATTCGGGTTTTTTCATTCCTGGCGTCAACTCGACATCGTCGATATCGGGGAACCCGACGTCAGGGGACTTATCGAATACACAAATACAGCAGCCCAATACGGCAACGCCGTCGCGGCGATTCTCTCCGCCGGGAAAGCGACGCTGATTGAACTAGATACACATTACAGTGTAGAAGATGTGTATACTATGCTGGAAATAATTACAGTGGATCGGTATAACCAGCGCATGATAATGAAGAAACAGGACACTGCATAACGTGGCGACTGTTAACGACATTATAACGATTCAGATTGAGCTTGATATTTCAGCGTTGCTCCAAGGGCAATCGCAGGCACAGGCCGCGATGTCTTCGGCGCAACGTGCATTGGAACAGCAGGGTACTAATTTTGAGCGCAGCATAAAAAACGTCAATTTCCAGATTGATTCTGTTTTTAAAGGTGTTGCCAAATTATTTGGCATTGTCCTGACATTTGAAGGATTTAAGAAACTCATTGAAGATGTTGCAAAAGCCGGCAGTGCAATGGGCAGGTTTGCTGAGAGCATTGATTCCACAGTAGAACGCACGCAATTATATGCACAGGCGTTCCGTGCCATTGCGGGTACGGATACAGGAATCTTGGCAACACTCGCCAAGATGAAGTCGGACCTTGTGTCTATAAAGCAGGGTGTTATGGCGCACCCTCCACAATGGTTGAATAGTCTCGGGCAATTGACAGGGAAATCCCTGGCAAATATGGAACCTGAGCAAATCTTACAGGAAGCTGCTAAACAGCTTGAACGCAAGCGAATATCTCCTGCTGAGGCGCGACAATGGTTTCCGGGATTGCCACTGTCTTATGGTGATATTGTCGTTTTGACAAAACAGAAACAGCTTCTAGAGGAACTGGAAAAACAGAAAAATAAATTAGGAACACCGACAACACCGCAAGTACAGGCGATGGAACGGTTGCAGACGGACATCACCAATGTGCGGACAGCAGCCGATTTGTTGCGGCTTAACACTGTTACAATGCTGGAACCGTTTTTACACGAATTGCTCGATCTAACGCTTAGAGCGATCAAGTGGGTTAGTGGTATAGAAAAAGCAGTATTTGGGACATCTACGGTTGAAGAAATAGATACGATTACTGGTGGCGGAATTGCTGCTAAAACTCCTTTGTCCTTTAAAGGAAGCACTGCAGCACCATCTGTAATGCCATCTGTAGCGCCAACAGCAACTCCATCTGTTACACCATCTGCCACGGGTGGTCCAAGCACTGGAACACGTGGTGGCGCTAACTATATGCGCGGACCGTTGCCAACGGAGAGCGATCTTATCACCGTGCAGACGGCAGCAGGACCGATGAAAGTTAATCGGGCTGCAGCATCTGATATGAAGGGGTTCGTTGACGATTTGGTTGCTGCAGGTGCACCTGTAGAAGAAATTGGAGCATACAATCGGCGAACGATCGCGGGTCGCGCGATGTGGTCTCAACATGCATATGGCACTGCGATAGATTATGGGCAAATCAGCCGCAATGTTGTTACCCGCAGATTTTCTGAATGGGCACAGAACAACCCACAAGCGCTTCGTGAGATACTCAAGAAAAATAACATGCTTTCCGGGGGAGATTGGCGAAGCCCGGATTTCGGCCATTTCGAGTGGCGAGGACCCGGTGGAGGTGGTGGAGGTTCCGCCGTTCGTGGAAGTATGTTCAACGACATTAGAACCGCTTCAGGACGTTCTGCAGCAACGACCGCGGGGATTGCCCTGCCAAGTGGCGGACGCATGGGTGACCTTTATGAGGTTACTACGCCGGATGGACGGAAGTTTGTAACGCCGCTGATCGACCGTGGTCCGGCTGCTTGGACAGGGCGCGGTGTGGACATATCCGCACCACTTGCTGAACAGATGGGCTATGGACGGGACTTCCCCACCGACTCTAGATTCACTGTCAAACCTTATGTGCCATCTCCGCAAAGTTTGTTGAGAAAGCCAAATGTTGCAACTGGTGCAAGTGCTGCGGCAGCGGCTGCAAGCTTGTCCCGGCCACGCATCATTCAACAGAGTAGTGAGGCGCACGTTAATCAGGTCATTGTCAACACACATGCGACAGATGCGGCAGGAATCGCACACGATATCCGCAATCATGTTGGTCGGGAACTGAACTTGGTGCCGGCGAATTAAATGGCCACTGTAGTTGAAACACTTGCGCTAGAACTACAACTTGATTCACGTGATTTTATCACGTCTCTCAGGGCTATAACAGCACAAGTCAAGTCTGCTCGTGATCAACAAGAACAACATGCCAAGGGACTTGAGGCTGTATTCACAGGACTGTTTCGTGTCGTTCAGCCGCTTGCTGCGGCGTTCCTTTCTGTTGAAGCTATTTTGCATGCAATAGACTGGACGAAACACACGGCAGAGGCAACGACAAGTTTTGGGAACCTCTCCGAAGTCATTGGCGGGACTGTAGAGGAACTTTCTGCGTGGAAACAGGCCGCAGAGGCTGTTGCAGGCAGTGGCGCGGGGGAAAGGTTGCTCCAGGGGATGGCCCATCTCCAAGAGGCGTTACAGAAGATGGGGCCACACGGCACGGGTGAGGTTGATCTAGGCATTCGCAGGACGCTTCAATATTATGGTATTGACGAACGGAATTATTATGACGCAAAGACACGGCTTTTTGATATCTTCAAAATTCTTAAGGATGTGACGGCTGCAGCAGATCGGTTAAATGAATCTACTGCCGAGCGTCTTCAGAGATTGCAGTCTCTTGGGGTATCTCAAGAGGTAATAACGCTGTTTGCTTCGGGAAGCAGACTTGAGGAAGCCATCCGTTTTCAACGCGAGCGTGTTGGAACTATCACAAAGCCTTCTGTAGATGCAATGAAGCAATTGCAGACAGATTTTAGCGCTGTTGCTTCAGCAGCAACAAATCTCGGAATTGCAGTTGTGGAAAAATTAGCAAACCCGCTGCACAAGGCACTTGTGGGACTCCAGGAAATTTTAACAAAATTAAAGGACTTTGATTTTCCTTCATGGTTGAAAGGACCTAGTGGCGGTGCCCAACCTACAGGGATTCCTGCTCCCACATGGGGACCTTCTTGGTTAGGCGGATCGCGTACAGGGCCAGCACCGGTTTATGTGCCGCCGTCATCGGGCACGCGTCCCCCTAATGCTGATCGTGGGGGAATGCCTGTACCTCCAAATCGGATTGGAAATTGGTTTGGTGATATGTGGCGTAGTGTGTTCCCATCTGCAACAGAAGGTGCGTCAGGATCGGGTTTGTTGTTGCCAAGCACTCGGGAACCTTTCCCCGTTCTTCCATCATCAGGGGTTCTTGGAGCAACAGAAGGTAGTGTACCTGGAGCGCCTAGCGGCACACATGTTCCAGCTACTCTAGAGCACCGCACACCGGATAGTTTTGGGCGTACGCTGCTTGGACCACGGTCGGCGCTTGATTTGCCGCGCTATGCTGCGGCAGCAACACGTGGTAGTGTGTCGTCTGCAACCACAACAAGCAACGCTTCCAATGTCACGATTGGAAGCATGAGTTTCAACACAACGACGTCCGATACCAAATTAGGACATGCTCCAGCATCTTCTGAGATGGCGCTAAACGTCGGATCGTATGCAGTTCACAGTAACACGTCACTGGAGTGATGGCGTGGCATTCACTACTAAAATTCTAAGTGCATCATTCACATCGGGTAGCGGGGCATTTTCTGCTCTTGATTTAGCTGGCTTACGGATGACGTGTCACGCAGTAGCGTGGGCAGGAAATTCCATGCCTGAACTGGATCTTATGATTTATGGAATGACGTTGTCACACATGAATCAGTTGTCCACACTAGGCTGGGTAGGGCAGAAGCCCGGAGCAGATCAAATCAAGGTGTATGCTGGGGAATCTAGTGTCCCCCAGGGAGCAGCCGGGTTCCCTGCACCACAGAATATGACGTTGGTCTATCAGGGAACAATTTGGCAAGCTGTGTCAGACTTCCAAGGTGGGCCAAATCTACCATTTCATGTCATCGCACATGGCGGCAGTCGTGAAGACGCTTTAAATGTCAAGCCAACATCTGTTAACAACAAGTCAGCAGATGTCGCGCAATTAATGAACCAAATCGCAGGCCAGATGGGAGTTCAATTTGAGAACAACGGCGTGTCTGTGAAAATAGCCTATCCCTACTTGCCCGGATCACCGCGCGCGCAGGCATTGGCTCTTGCGGAACATGCCGGCATCAATTGGACTCTGGACAGAGGCGTGTTAGCGATTTGGCCCAAGACAGGAAGCCGCTCCGGAGCAACACCCTTGATATCTCCACAAACTGGGATGGTAGGCTATCCATCCCAGTCGAGCGTCGGAATCAAGGTACGGACCCTGTTCAACAATGATTTGCGAATCGGCGGACAGGTCCAGATTCAAAGCAGCATTACGCCTGCAAATGGCACATGGACTATCAGCAAGATAGAGCACAATTTGCAATGTCTTACGCCGAATGGCGAATGGTTTACCACCATAGAGGCATGGGACCCGGGGAAGAACAGTTCTCCCCCGATATCCTCATAACCACGCTTCTACCAGTTTGATAATTACAATCAGCGTAGCGACGCAGATTGTTGCAACAACGAATTCTTGTTGTGTAATGCCGGTTCCTTGCTTAGGTGACATCAAAGCGGGCTCCATGACTTGTGTGTGAATAGGGGCTCTAATAGGCGCTACTGAAAGAAACAATAGGGCAATGATGGGGGACACGAGCAATGCAAACAGTGTCCATTCCGCATAACCGCGGCCTCGTTCTGTAGCGATGCGACCAACGATAACGGATAATATGATCCATACAATGGATAACATGGTGGTTACTCCTGTCCAGGTGTGTGGCTACTGATGGCAACAGTTTCTGTCAACGTACCCAACGTTGCAGGCGTTCCCAACGTCAATTTTGCTGCGGGCTTTACCCAGCCAGCACTTCTGACGCAGGATCTTGTATCACAATTTTCGGCAGTATTCGGGCCACAGTGGGGAATTTTTTTATCTGGCGCGCCCGTGATCACAGCCGAATCTGTGATCGGATTTGAATACCGTGCTGAATGGACGATTTCTGATTATCCGGTGGAACAGGGACAGTTTGAATCCTATGATAAGGTGTTGACACCGTTTCTCGCAAAAGTACGCTTTTCCTCGGGAGCGTCTCCACAATCCAGGACGAATCTCTTAACGAGTGTAGCTGCGGCAGCAGCGACGCTAAATCAGTACGACGTGTCAACCCCGGAATTCACTTACATCGGATGCAACATCACGCACTATGACTACAGACGAATATCTAATCAAGGTGTGGGACTTGTTGTGGTTGATGTGTGGGTGTCGCAAGTGTTGGTACAGACTGCAGGTGGCTTGAACGCAACAAGTGTTCAAAATCCAGCCAGTGCGTCTTCAGCACAAAACGGGTTTGTCACACCACAGAGTTCTAGTTCCGGTGTCGTGTTCCCGTCAACCAGTTCTTTCGGGTGAAGCTGTGCTTATCGTACCTCTTAACGCTGTACCATCTCAAACATTGCACATAGTGCTTTCTGGGCAGAACTGTACACTAAACATATATCAAAGTTTTTGGGGATTGTTTTGTGATGTATTTGTCAATAATTCACCGATCATACAAGGTGTGTTGTGTTTGAATGCAAACTATATTGTCCGTTCTATATATCTAGGATTCACGGGGGATCTTGCTTTCTATGATACACAAGGCACCAGTGATCCTACTTATACAGGACTAGGCAGCCGCTTTCAGCTATTTCATCTTGTGCCGGCTGATTTGCCTACAACATACGGACAAAGTCCCCCTGTTTATGGTGTCAGTACATGAGCAATGGAACCACAAGCGGCACAGGGTATATGCTGCCTCCTGACACTAACAGCGATTATAATCGCGTCCTGTTTCAGGCAAAACGTATGGTCGCGAAAATGCGGACCATGCTGCCGGTTCGCGTGGTCAAAGTCTATGCTCAAGATGGAAAGACTACGGCAAAGCGCGGAGATGTGGCAGGTGCAGGCTTTGTAGATGTGCAGCCAGTTGTGTCACAGATTGACGGGGGAAACGTCAAGCAAGATCACGTCACAATCTACCACATACCTTACACACGGGTATATGGCGGGGATTTCGCCATTATCTGCGATCCTGTAGTCAATGATATTGGTTACATCCATTGTGCAGACCGGGACATCTCGACATTCAAAGATCAGGTCAAACAAGGCAGCACACAAACCGTTACGCCGGGTTCACAGCGCCGCAACAGCATGTCGGATTCGCTCTATATCGGCGGTGTTCTCAACAATGCTCCGAAGCAGTACATCACTGCAACGGACAAAGGAATCACGATAGTTGACAAGAACAACAATAAGATTGAACTGACATCCTCGGGAATTACGATCACTCCTGCAAACAATACAGTGAAAGTTAGCGGTAATCTTCAAGTGACAGGGTCTGTCATTGCGGGTTATGGTGGTAGCGATCAAATCGGGCTGCAGACGCATACACATGCTAATTCCGGTGGAAGTGGTCCTAGTGGTACACCTAACCCCGGAAGTTGACAGTTATATAAATGGCGGCGACTCTTTTACTTGATACAGTCACTTGGGATCTTGTCGTTGATTCCAGCGGCAATATCGCCATGGCGACGGAACCCTATTCATTGGCACAGGATGCGGCTAGTGCGTGCCGACTGTTCCAGGGGGAATTGTGGTACGACACCACACAAGGTGTGCCCTACTTTCAAGCAATTCTAGGCCAAATGCCGCCGTTGGCATATCTTAAAGCACGCTATGTTGCCGCCGCACAGACTGTTCCCGATGTCTTAAGCGTAAATGTGTATATAGCAGCCATAACGGCTAATCGCGTCGTTAGCGGGCAAATTCAAATTACCGGTCCTAAAGGAACATCTGTGGCGACTTTCGGGACAACTTCGCAAAGCCCGGCTATTTATGGAGTAGTCAGCCCGTGACGACTAATGTCCCTGTCCCTACATTTGGCCCAACGGGATTTGTTGTTCCGGCAGAGTCTGCTATTCTTACAGGTGTGCAGGCTGACATAAATGCTGCATTCGGTGGAAATTTAAATTTCAGCACAACACAAGGGTCTCTGACAAACGCGACACCGCAGGGACAACTTGCGGCAAGTATGGCAGCAATCATTGCCAACGCTAATGCGACATTTCTATTCTATTCGACGCAGACGGACCCGGCTTATGCTGAGGGAAGGTTTCAAGACGCAATTGGCCGCATCTATTTTATGGAGCGGATACCGGCGACACCGACGACATTGGCACTCCAATGTGTTGGTGCAGTCGGTACCGTTATTCCGGTGGGGTCTTTGGTTGTTGATCAGAGCAACAATCAATATCAAAGCCTTGCTGCAGGAACGATCGGGGTAACCGGATCGACATCCATAACATTTGCCGCGCGGATTCCGGGATTGCTCGCCATTCCATCCACTGTGTCGATTTATCAGGCAATTCCTGGGTGGGACACGGTTTCCATATTGTCAGGAGTACAGGGACAAAATGTTGAGAGCACCGCTGCATTTGAAGATCGGAGAGAACTTTCAACAGCAGCGAATTCACTGGGATCTTTGCCATCAATACTAGGAGCCGTGTTGGGTGTCCCTGGCGTGACACAGGCAGTCGTCCTGGAGAACGCTACAGCCGCGCCTGTCACTCAAAACGGTGTCACATTGGCAGCGAATTCGGTGTATGTCGTGGCTGCCGGAGGCACGCCATCGGCCGTTGGCAAGGCTATATGGTCTCGGAAGGCGCCCGGCTGTGGCTATGCCGCGGGTAACACAACAGTCACTGTGCAAGACACCAGTGCGATGGTGCCGTATCCATCATACTCAGTCACATATCAAATTCCGAATCCCCTGCCTCTTCTGTTCTCTGTTCAGATTGTCAACAGCATTCAAGTTCCCGCAACAGCGACGACGCTGATACAACAGGCCATTATTAATGCGGGGAATGGTGCACCCAATGCACTTAATGTTGTGGACGGTCCCCAGGCGGCAATCGGTGCCAAAATTTGGGCATCGCGGTTTGTACCATCCATATCTGCACTCGGAACATGGGCAGAGGGACAAGTTATCAGTGTCACAATTGGTTCTAATAACAACCCTGGTGCTGCTTCTGCCTATATGTACTGTAACGGCACAGTGATGACTGTGACATCACTTGTGTCGGGAACTATTTCTGCTGGACAGACGCTTTCCATATCCAATGGATCAGGAACAATAGTTCCCGCAACAACTATTGTGTCCCAAATCAGCGGTACAGTAGGCGGAACTGGTGTATATACGATAAGCACAGCACAAACAAGCCTTGGTGCAACAAATCAAATTTTGCAATCGAATACATTCAACACATCTTGGACAGTGTCGGGCACCGTTACTCTTACGGGCAGCTACAGTCTGTCTCCTGATGGAACAACGGATGCGTGGTTGTGGCAAAGAGGCGGGACGATTAATTGTAACATAAACCAGACAATAAATAAACCTCCCGTCGCACTCGTTTACACATTCAGTGTGTACGCAAAGCCGGGAAATGGTAATTTTTTGTCACTTCATCTTGGAGATGGTGCGAATTCAAATTTTGTAGAAGCAACATTTGATGTATCTCAGGGAATAATTGCAACGGTACCTACAGCGACGGGGTCAACCGCTCCTGTAACTAATTTCTATGCAGTAATAACAGCGGCAACTAATGGATTTTACAGGTGTTCTATCACCGCCATGTTGAACACAGCATCTTCATCATTGTTGGCTTTATGTGGTTTTTCTAACAATGTGTTATTGAGTACAGGTGTCGATCCATCCAGCACGACAAACATTCAGATATTTGGTGCACAATTCGAGCAAGCCGCGGCACCATCTACTTATGTGCCAACAACTACAACAGCCGCGACACAGGTTCTATGCGGATTTGCTACGGCAAATCAAACCTTTGTGCAGGTTCAGTTGAACCAAATCCCTTCCATTTCAGCGAACAACATCGCTGTAACGTTCGTGTAAGATGGAAACATGAGCACGCAAGCAAGTATCGATGCAGAAATAAATGCACAGTTGCCATCTGGATCAAACATAACAGCTTCTGTTTTGCGGCAGGTTCTGCATGATATGAATGCTGCGGTGTTTCAGAGCATCCCGCCAACCACGACACCCAGTGTCGGTTCCATATTGAGCGCGACAACTGCAAGCACAACCGTGTGGACACCAACACCATCACTTGGTGTCAATGGCGGACTTGGTGGCGCGATCACCTTCAATGGCTCGACAAGTGGCAGTATCGCACTTGTACCCACGACGACGGGTTCCAGTCTAAATATCAATCAGTCTGTGTACGGTCCATTGGTGACTTTCACCGGTCCGAATGCCATCATTGCAAATCAAATCAGCATAACTGCGGCGATCACCGGTGTTGACCCTATCGTCAAGGCTATCGGCACCGATGCAAACGTTAATCTGGAGTTGCAAGGGCAGGGTGGGAGCGGTGCCGTCGAATTGTTGGCACCGTCAGGTGCAATCAGTGCAACTGTGCTTAATGGCGTACAGATCGGATCTCCCACGGGCGGCGATAAAGGTGCGGGAACGCTTAATGTTGCCACGGGCATATATATCAATGCCGCATCAGCGGAGGTAGCGCAGCGTGTTAATGGAACCGTTGGTGTTACAGGAACTACAACATACGGACTATCTATTCCCACAGGTGCGACTGTCACAGAAGTAACGGCATACACAACAACAGCATTTGGCGCCACAGGCGGTGTCACGCTATCCGGGGGAACTGTGGCCACAGACACGACGTATTTTTCTGCCACAACGATTACGACGCTTGGCGTGCATAGTATTAATATAACGGGTGCGGGACAAAGTTCTATGCCAGCAGGCTCTCCTAATTATTTCTTGACACTGACTCAAAGCGGCACCTTATCTAATGTTGGCACAGCTTTGATAGTAGTTAATTACTTGCCTGCCTGATAGAAGAAAGGTTGCGCACTATCATGACAAACCCGCCGATTCTTGATGCTGAACAAAGGCTCGCTGGTGTAATTGGTCAGATCGTTGTTGAAAACGCAAAACTTGGTGCAGCCGTTGATAGACTGCAGGCAGAACTTCAACAAACAAGAGCCCGTGCGGAGGCTGCTGAGCGCATTATTCGCGATATAGAGGCGCGTTCTCAAGGCTGATATTCTCAAGGCTGATAAATGGCATTCCCTGATTTTAATTCAACAGACTTCAGCGCCGTAGATTTTGCAACGCAGATCGAATCGGGTCCGCCGTATCCTCCTGCACCGCAATCACCATTTCAACCCACTATCGGGACTTTTGTTGTTGGCACCAGCCAAGTCGGGGATGTTATCCCCTTCTCTTATTGGAGCACAATAATCAGTCAATACGCTAATTCGCGTGTTCTCACGTCTTTGATAGGAAATTTCGATCAATATATTGATCAAACACTGAATATGGAAATGCTGTACGATAATATCTGGAACGTAACCACAGCGCAGGGTTATGGCCTGGATGTGTGGGGGAGGATCGTCGGTGTTCAGCGGGTAATCCAGGTTCAATCTGCAACACAGACTATCGTTGCCAAGTTCTTTGGATTCAACGAACAGACACCGGCCACAGTCGAGGATTTTGGTCCTGGTGGCGTAGGCTGTTTTTATGCCGGTGTGGGTGCGTCTAACACAGTAGGAATGACATTCAGTTTCACGATGTCGGATCAATCATTTCGTGCATTGATCATTGCAAAGGCAATGTCGAATATTTCAAACGGATCTATTCCAAGCATTAATGCCATCTTGAGAAGTCTATTCCCGGGACGTGGCAACTGTTATGTCACAGATGGACTGAATATGACAATGACATACACATTCAGATTCCTTCTGTCCCGTGTTGAATACGCAATCATCACGACATCCGGCGTACTTCCGAAACCAACGGGAGTTACTGCAACAGTCGTGTTCCCCGGATACTCTAACTAATAGAGACAGCGGCATGCTTGCAGCATCCTTGCCCACAAAGTTCCCTATACCATTTGCAAATAATGCTGTTGCGGCGAACACTAATGCAATTCCGCAGGCATCGCAGATCGGTATAACAGCCGGTGCAGCGTCCCTGGTGGATGGGTTCCCACCCTTGACGTTTATTCCCGTGGGTGCAGGAGGAATCCCGCCGTGGGGAAGGGACTTCAACGGGCTGTTTAACCAGATCACGGCGTGGTCGAGATACAGCAATTGCGCGGGCGGATTGACGCAATTCGATTCGGCATTCTCAACTGCCATAGGAGGTTACCCTTATGGCGCGGTGCTGGTGGCGACTAATGGTGTTACTGCGGGCTCTCCACAGGGCGGAGCGCACCTATGGATATCCACTGTTGATAACAACACAGTCAATCCGGATGCGACGTTCAATAGCGCAAATTGGGTGCCGGTTCCTGGTCTGATTACAACAACAGTTACATATACGGTTGGAGGGACCGCGTCCCAGTTCATAGATCTTAATGCAGCGTTCGCATATCTCACCAATTTTACGATTGCTGATACTGGCCGTGTTATCCTGCAATATGCGGCAGGTGTGTTTAATTATTCCAGCATGGTCTATATGAACCATCCGCAGAACAATCTTATATCTATTCTTGGTGCAGCACTTACTGGACCAATAGACACAACAGGTTCTGCCTATAGCGGCAGTGTTGCTGCCAGTATGGCGTATTTACGAAGCAAGTTCACCACAGAACTTCACTTTACCGGGGGAGCCGGAATAGAAGTGGATGTGGTCCAGGTTGGTGTTATTGATGCTCTCCTGATAACAGGAGACGGAACATCCGCAGGACCTTTTGTAAAAGATGGCCAAGGACTCGCGTTTCTCTGCGGCACATCATCCTTGCAGATTGCTCAAGGTACTCCACAAGCCAATGGACTGGCTGTATGCCAATTTGTTTATGGTTTGACAATTATTGGAGGCGGTACGGCCATGTTCCAATTTAGTGCGCCAATAGTTCTAATCGGGAATTCGTCAGGTGGCTTGGTTGCTAATGGTCGCAGCTATGGTTTGTTTCGCGGCCGTGTGCTAGGATCGGGTAATACAGGTTTAGGTGATTTTTATGCGTCACTTAATTCTGTGCTGGAATTAACAGGAGGTTACTTCGGCACTCCAACGGCTGTAACCGGTGGAATTATTACGACTGTGTAAGAGGACACAACTATGTTGCAAACAATGCTTACAACTGTAATAGCGTTTTTGTCTCTTATGTGCGTGAGTGCTTGTGCGCAAACGAGTCTTCCTGGAGGAAGACTTACTTTGTCGAATGGATCATGTGTAATGACGGCTGATGTCGTTGCTGCAACCACGCTCTATTATGCGCCTTGCACGGGAAACACTGTGCCGATCTATGACGGCACGACATCGTTCATGCTTAAAATTTTTACATCATCTGACACCGATACTAGCGGATTGGTGCTCTCACTTGGTTCAAATTGGTCTGCAAATACGCTCTATGACGTGTTTGTGGGCATGAATGGCGCCACAGTCTCTTTGTGCACGGGACCTGCCTGGGGTAATTCCGGTGCAGGCATTAGCAGTCGGTCCGCAGGTGCCGGACTAGCCTTGTTCAAGGGCATATGGACTAATGCCGCAACATTGTCTTGTCAAACAAGTGTGGCTGCTTTTTCCTGCCCGGCTAATCAGTGCACATATCTTGGAACATTCCTCACATCCGGAATAGCTGGACAGGTGTCATTTCAATTCGGTACAATTGCCCTTGGCGGCGGAGCAGTACAAGCTTCTGTATGGAATATGTATAATCGGACGCCGGGCGCGTTTGGTGTCTTTGATTCCACGGGAATTTGGACTGTTTCCGCTGTCAACACATATCAGATGCTGGATAATTCTCCCACCAATAGAATATCTTTTGTTACTGGTATGGGCGATGATCCAATTGATGTAACGGTATCTTCTGCCGTATACAGTCTTGCCGCAACAGGATCTTATATTTCATTCGGATTAAACAACACCAATGCCGTCTGGCCACGGTGTTTCGTAGGATTCAATAATGGTGCTGTTTTCGGCCAAGGCATTGGCATATGCCGTGGCAACGTACCCATTGGTTTTAATTTCCTCCAAGCCCTGCAATTTGCAACCTCAACATCTATTCAATTTCAAACGAATTGGGCAGCGCCTTCCACAGAAGGAATTCTGGCAACATGGTGGTGGTGATAGTGAAAAAGTTTCTTGCGTTAATCATCGTGTGTCTGATGGCAGATATGGCCTATGCGCAATCAGCACGTTTGCTGAATCCTTCTGGTCAATCCAGTCAACTGGCTCTTGCAGAGTACTTCATATGCAACGGCGCTTGGGGATGTAATCATGGTTATACCGACACACATGGCCGTGTGATTCGCAATCTTTCTGTAAACACAGGGGTACGCAATCTTGTCCTCATTATTGCTGGGCAATCCTTGATGGGTGCAGAAGCACCAACATCTTATGTTCCAACACACGCAAATGCGGTGGATCAGGTGAACATATATGATGGTGCGGTGTATGCCATGGCGGACCCACCTCTCGGATCAACATGGACAGGAACGTCTGTTCCCGGACACGGTGCAGGTAGCATTGGCGGACGCATTGCGGATTTGTTTCTCACAGCAGGAACATTCGATCGGGTTATCTTGGTTCCGATCGCGGTTGGCGCATCATCTGCCGCACAATGGGGTTCAGGAATCCTGTCTAACCGTATCTGTGCGGCATTAGCGAGACTTCCTGCCCGGGGATTGGTTCCCCAATCAAATGTGACTGTAGCCATTCTATGGGGACAGGGAGAGACAGACAATCTATTTGCGACACCACAAGCAACCTATACTGCATCGCTCAATAGTGTTGTTATGCAGGCACAGCAATGTGGATTTTCTGGAAGATTTTTCGTCAATGTTGAAACGTGGTTCAATGGTGCGATCAGTGCGCCTGTCCAAGCGGCACAGATTGCCGCAGTAAACAACACAACCGTGTTTGCAGGCGGGAATCTTGATACGCTTGGTTTGACAAACCGCGTCAGTGACAACACCCACTTGAATGATGTCGGCATGGCAAACGCGGCTGTCCTTATCCATACAGCAATGCACGCTTCGGGAGCACCCTTCTGATGAAATCAAAGATCCTGCTTTTTTGTGGTGTCGCGGCCTTGTGGAGCACAGATGTGCTTGCACAATCTAGCCCAGGACTCACCTATGGACAGGTTCCGACACCTGCACAGTGGAACAGCTATTTTGCTGCAAAACTTGATTATCCAGGTTTTGTCCCTGTGGGACCTGCGGGCGGTGTTTTTACGGGAGAAATTATCACCGCGCCGTCTACGGCAACAAATGCTGGATTTAATATCGGACCTGGAGTAGCTCCAGCATCCCCGAATAATGGTGATATATGGGTGACGTCAGCCGGTGTTTTTGCGCGGGTTGCAGGAACAAACGTCACTTTGGGGAATGCAAACACACTAACTCTTGGTGGTCCGTTAACAACTGCTGGTGCACTGACAACCACAGGAACCGGACCGACAACACTCGCGTTTCCAAGCACAACTGTTGTGTACACGTTTCCCACGGTAACGGCGACACTTGCGAGTCTGTCTACAGCAGATCAAGTTGTTACGGGTGGCGCAATCGTCACGACACTTGGTTTGACAACAGGCAATGTGACAATTGATTGTGGAGCACGGCCAATACAATCAATTACTAATAATGGCATATTTACGATAACCGCGCCTGCGAACGATAGTTCGTGCATATTGCTGGTTACCAACGGTGCGGCTGCGGGAACAATCACATTTAGCGGGTTTACTGTTGGTGCAAGTACTGGCGACCCGCTGACCACGACAAATACGAATAAGTTTACTATCAGCATATGGCGTGCTGGTGGTGTCGCAGGCTATCGTGTGGCGGCACATCAATGAGCAAAACAGGCATTATTGCATTTTCTGCAGCAATCCTTGTTTCATCGGCAACGGCATGTGAATCGCCGTTGGTTTATGACGCACGGGGGAAAATTCTAGGGTATTCATTCACGGTTCCTCGTGATCAAGTCGGTTCTCTCAAAAAACAGTTCCTCGGGAATTCGTGGCAGGAACAAAACGACGTTGTTGCGGAACCTCCCCGCAGCATGTGGCAGAGATTGTCTCAGGTTTTCTCTCCCACATTCGCTCCAATGCCTGTGTTTCCGGGATGTCTGCGCGGCACAACTGTTGTATTCCTTACAACAACCGGAACAAACTCATATACAGTACCTCAGTGCTGGAACAGTGCAAATAATTCCGGGGAAACCATTGGCGGTGGAGGATCAGGTGGCGCTGCTTGGAATAGTCCCAGTTCTTCATCACTTGCTGCAGGTGGTGGCGGGGGCGGGTATTCCAAGCAAACAAACATTGCTCTTACCCCAGGAACTTCCGTTACATATGGTGTTGGAACGGGTGGCGCGGCGCAAGTACCTGCAATAAATAACAGTTTGAATGGTGTCACAGGTGGTTCAACTTGGTTCAATGGTGCTTCATTGGGTGCAGCATCTGTGGGTGCAGTGGGTGGCAGTGGTGGTGCGGCAAGTTTTACTGTAACAGTTATCGGCGGTGTGGGTGGCGTATCTACTTCAGGAGTCGGTGCAACTAAATATTCCGGTGGGAATGGTGGAACCGGGACTCTGAGCGGAGTTACGATTTTGGGTACGGGTGGTGGTGGCGCTGCCGGACTGAATGGAGCGGGCAACCCGGGTGTCAATATCACAGGTGTAGGACAGACTAACGGCGGATCGGGAGATGCTGGGTCTGGTGGTGTCGCAGGCGTAGCGCAAACAGGCAATCCCGGGGGAAGTGGGACAGAATGGACAGCGACGGCTGGAGGAACAGCAGGCTCAGGCGGAGGTGGTGGCGGTTCCGCGGGTTCTGGCGGGTCTGGCGCACTTACTGCGGGCGCGGGCGGTAATTATGGTGCAGGAGGCGGTGGGGCTGGAAACAACAATGCGACGGGTTCCACAACAAGCGGTGCAGGTTCCCAAGGAATAGTTGTACTAACATCAACTATTTAAACAGGAGAGTTTGGCATGCTAAATATACAATCATATGGTGGCGCTGGTGATGGCGTAACGGATAACGTTACGCCATTAATGCTGGCATTCGCGGCACTTGGTGCAACAGGAGGACAGATTTACTTTCCTGCGGGAAAGTACAAGTTTTCGTCAAATGTAGCGCTGACATTTCCCACGGGACAGTTTTCTGTGTCTATCGTTGGTGACGGGTCCGACGCAACAATCTTGACGTGGCCTAGTGCACACGGTGGGTTGACATTCAACTATCAGACTATTGCGAGTTCTTTCCATATTCGGGACTTGTCCCTGACTACAGGGACAACCGATGGCGGCAACGCATTAACACTTAATCTGCCTTTGTCGGTTGCTGGTCCCGCCATAACTGCGTCATCGGACATTGTCCGTGTTACATTCAGGGGTGATGATGCTTATGCGGGTGTGGACTATTGGACTACAGGACTTAATATCGCAAATGTGAGCAACATCAATGTTGATTCGTGCGCGTTCTTTGGTGCAGCCTCTCCTGCCGGACAGGGAATTTACATTGTTGGGTTGCCGTCATCCAGTACTTATGCTGTTGTGCTAAATGTTGCAAAGTCCGACTTTAATTGGTTGAACACAGGTTTGTTGTATGGATCATATGTACAAGGCATTACTGTTGATCAGGGTAACTTTACAGGTAATATATCCGGTATCAAGTCAGCAGTCGGCGAAACCGGCGTTCTAGCACAACTTGGTGTGAGCAACAGCCAATTCGGCATATTCCAAGCAGGAAACGGCATTGTTACAGGCACAATGGTTGTGGTGACGCAGATAACCAACAGTCTGTTTATTGTCACTGCTTCTGGTGCTAATGCAGTATTTCTTGAATCGTGCGGACACTTCACGATCACGGGTAATTGTGTGACATCAAGTATAAATTCCGGGACAAATGGAATTGTCATAGGAGCGACACAGGCAAAGGGTATCATCACGGGTAATGATGTCTTTGGATTCACATCAGGCATCTATCTGCAGGCGGCATCACATAATGTTGCTGTAGTGTCGAATACACTAAGCAACAATATATATGCTATCTCAAATCAGGGTTCCGGTAACACCATATCTCCCAACTATTAATGAGTAATCAGCGTGCTTACAATAGAACTGATGAAGAAGCGTTGGCCCCAGGGTAATCAGCATATCCCAGGGCTGCTTGAAGGAATCGTGTCCACAGCACCAGCCGTGTTTCATAAATACGGTTTGGACACGCCACTAGCGATCGCACATTTCATGGCCCAGGCATCCGAAGAGTGCGGGCAGGGTCTCGAAATGATTGAGAGCCTGAATTACACAGCGACACGCCTGCTTGAAGTCTTCCCCAACCACTTTACCCCAGCTATGGCACATCGTTGGGCACACAATGAGCGAATGATAGGAGAGATTGCCTATGGTGGACGCATGGGCAATGCGCCACCACCCAGCACAGACGGCTATGATTTTCGTGGGGCGGGACTGACACAGGTTACTGGGCGGGATGGCGTCAAACTACTCCAAAAGGTACTTGATGAACATGCAGCCGGGTTCAACGTGCTCGAAAATCCTGAATTGATCATTGATCCGGAACACACACTTGAGTGCGGTGTTGCGGACTTTGTGGCGTGTGGCTGTCTTGCTCCGGCGCTTGCCGATGACATCCTTACGGAAACCAAAAAACTCAATGGTGGCACCAACGGTCTTGCAGAACGTCGCAGACAGTTGAAGTTGTGGCGTATAGATTTAGGAGTATAGCCAAGGCGGTAAACCGTGTTTTTGTCGAATCTCCTGGGAATGTTATTAGCAATATCCAGAAGGCACCATTCGCCACCTTCTAGGATTCGTAACCTTAAGGCGATATTAGGAACACAGAGTATGGCTACTGTTACGTTGATTTGGACGCTGCCGACGACGCGCACGGACGGGTCCGCGCTGCTTTTGACTGATATCGTGGAAGTCGATATTTTCGACGCAGTCAATGGCGCTGCAGCATCACAAATTGCGACTGTGTCGGGACCCGCCACCACATACACAACCGGTGTGCTTGTTGAAGGAGCACACATCTTTACGGCTTTTGCCAAGGATTCGGGCGGGCGCGTCAGTGCGTCTAGCAATCCTGCAACGATTACTGTACCGTCCACCGCGGCGCCGTCGCCCATTACTGGACTGACTGCGGCCTTGAATCCGTGATAATAAATGCCCGTGTTACGGGCATACACAGGAGCACGTGTAAATGAGCGTATCTAGCACCATCAACACCATTGTTACTGATGCAGCAACAGTGGCTCAAGAGTTTCACACGGCGGCGCCGTGGGTTGAAAAGCTGCTCCCGTTGGTTCCTGCCATCGGCGCACCAGCAGCGTCTGTTGTGCAGGTATTGGATTCCCTGCAGCCGGTGTTCTTGAATGCCCTAGCTGTTTTGGCACAGGCTAATGGTGGCAACTTGGTTGCAGCATCCGTGGAACTCGCAAACCATGTAACGCAGGGACAGGCAAATTCTCCTGTCCTCTCCGGAGCGAACACGTCTTCCGCGTCGTGACTACTTTCTTCGGCAGGTGTTGTAAATTTATGACACCTGCCGGAGACGAACTAGAGTAGTGTGCGGATGTCGGCGCGCACCTGCGTCTGGAGACATGTAGTCATGAAAAAGCGTATCGCAGCAATTACGACATTTGCGGCAATGCTTATTACATCGGGAGTCGCCGCGGCAGTAGACTTGCCGAAGGCTGTGGCAGTAAAGGCGCCTGCGACGTATCTTCCTGTTACAGATCCGTTTACCGGGTTCTATGTCGGCGGACACATTGGCTATGGCTTCAATACAACGGGCACCAGTGCGTTCTCCGCCAATGATGCGGCTACCCTGTCTGCATCTCCGCAGGGGTTCGTTGGCGGTTTCCATACGGGTGTGGGAACCCGTTTCGGGAATAACTTGTTTTATGCCGGCATTGAGACCGACATCGATCTTGCTAATTTGCAAGGTAGTGGCAGCGGTGGACTAGCCTCGGGACTCATCACTGCAAGTTCAAAAGATGACTGGTTTGGCACTACGCGCGCACGGTTTGGTGTGTTCTTGGTGCGAGACTGGCTGATTTATGGCACGGCGGGTGTTGCTTATGGCGATCCTTCCGCGTCCGTTACCCTTGTGGACAGCAAGGGTAACATTGGCGTGTTCGGAGCATCTTCCACGAAGATCGGTTGGGCTGCCGGTGGCGGTATTGAGGGCGCACTTAGCGATCATTGGTTGGTGCGTGCAGAATGGCTACGAGTAGATCTCGGCAACGCGACGGTTGCGAATACTGCATACGGAATTTCGTTGTCGGCACCCTTCCAAGCAGACGTTTTTAGGCTTGGCGCAAGCTATAAATTTTGATATAGCTTGATTCGTTGACGTTTCCTCCCTGAACTTGACCCAGCCCGAAAGGGCTGGGTTTTTTGTTGTCTCGACACATCCCGTGCTTAGCGCGCCTTGTCCAAGGCTCCCTTAAGCCTGCGAGCCATTATTACATAATCCATTACCTTTTTCCCGTCTTGTACCGCACGAACGTCCTGTCCACGGCGTTCAGAGATTCGGGCGATTGTGCGCATTCCTAATTCGATATCTGCTTCACAGCGCTGTCTCGCGAATTCCAACACATCTTCTTCCAGTTCCACGGTTTTTGTGGACATACCCCCGTCTCCTTACCAGAATGGTTGTCGGTGTTGACTGTGTGTGGTCATCAACACGGTTTCCACCGTTATGAGAAACCAACTTCGGTTGACTTGCAGCATTTCGTCAAACAACAAGTCAGCCAGCGCCCTACCTTGTGCCGGAGTTGTTCGCGCGGGGGGTTCGATCGCGAGGTCAAAGGCCATGTCGGGGAAGTCCGCGATAAGCTGTCTGCGTCCGGCCAAAAATTCACGATCGGTGTCTTGAGGACTCGAATCCGGAACACGTGAAGCCGTGCCTGTGGTTTCTATTCGAGGATGATCCACCACTTGCCGCGTGTTTCGTTTCGAATGCACGGTTGGCTTTTCATTGTGTGCAGCATACCAACAACGCCGCCCCACATAGCCCGGAAGGCGCCTTGTGTACATGGGGTAAGATCCCGCGGCACGGATGCTGCTTTCTGACTGGCACTCATTGTGTGGCGCCTGCTTCAACGCAGGCGCCGGGGTTGTCATGAGGTTTTGGAGCCAGTCCGCATAAGCGGGACTATAGACAGCCGCGCTAAACGCGATGGCGCAACACAAGCGTCTCATACGGGTTCGCTGGATTCATCAGGTTCTACGACTGATCGCTGCATCCTCTTGTGTGCCCAGTCCGCCATGAACTCAGCGAGTTGCATTGGCGTTGGCCAACCTTCCTTGTTCCAGCCTTCCATTTCGACGACTTCCCGGAAAACTCCCCGGGAACCGCGCACGCTCATTGAGGCGAACCATTCGGCGACGGCGCCGATATCCATTGCGTCTTTGTCGGCAGCAACAATGGTCCGCGGCAATGTTTGAATACGTTCCTTGGCTGTGCGGCGAAGATCTTCAACAAAAGGATCAGGAGCAACAGGAACACGCGGCGTCGCGTTTGTGGATACACGTTGCTGTACGAAGTCCCGACGTTCCTGGATACTGCTTAAGTCATGGATATCGCCAACATAGGGTGCAGATGGCGGAGAGGGTGGCGTATCGTAAGGATATGAGTCAACCATTCCATTTTCCTCCAGGGACTTTTGCAGATCAATCCGAATGCGATTTACCATGGTTTTACCTCGCCACTGTGTTTTTCACTGTCTTATTTTCGAAGACACTATCAGCTAGGACAGCATCAAAAAGCTTATCCTCAGCCAAGGTTTCCAATAAGCGTGTTACCAATTCGTTGGGTACGATATCACGCACATTGGCCGCAGCCAATATTGCTGCAGCTGTAGGTATATTGACGATTACCTGATATTTCCGCTGTGGGGAATCCTTTGATATGTAAAAACCCTGCTTATAGCAGAATCTTCGCATTGCCTGAACGGAAATGCGCATTTCCTTCGCAGCCTGTGCAATTGACTTTGTCGCCACGATATCCCGAATTCTACGGGTATCTTCCGCTGAAAAGGAAATCTTTTTAGGCACTCTTTATTGCCTTTCCCGCACAAAAGTTGTGAGCGTATCCCGGAAATTGTGCCTGTGGTGTAGCGGCGCATCTCTCCACCGGAGAGATGCGTGCATAAACACGATAGTTCGTGCTACCATGAGTTCCGGATTTTCGGCAGAAACACTATACCGCCAGCCACACCCCACAAATGTAAACCAGCAACGCGTTCCTGCAGGCCATCCAACGCTTGTTAGATACTGGTTTTCGGTCTTATAGAAAAGACCCTCAAAAATAATCGGAAAGCACCTGTCATCAATCCGTGGCGGAGATGGTTCTGGGTTGTAGTTACCTTCCGCTAACATGGGAACAGGGAATCTGTAATTTTCAACGAAGTCCACCAAATACAATAGACCCTCGCGCGTAAACCAGCCCGCATACAGCGGGCTATTAAACCAATACTCTGAACCACTGCTGCTAGGCAACAACGCAATATGGTCCCACTTTTTTCCCATCAATTCCTCTGCTAGAAGGAACGTCCTGGGATTGTTGGGCATTAGTTCGTCCAGCACATCCTTTTTCATATCAAGTCCCTATAGAAGTGTGCCGCCTCCATGATAAACACGGAGGCGCACCCAGACCACAACAACGCGAAAGCAAGTTCAATCATTTGCTTAGCTCCGGTTTGGTTCGCATTTGGCAATGATATGCCGTTTCAGAAGTTCTTTAACTTCCTTTTCACAGGCATTCTGTGCCATTGGCGCCGACGCAGGCACCCAGTCACAAGGTGCGCCTGCATCACAAATCAAAATCAAGACAATCCATGCAAACATGTGGCACCAGTCATACTTGGATTGTTTCAACCATGTAGTCTCCACCAGATAGAAGTTCCTTCACCTGTTGCGGTGTGGCGCAACCACCAAAATCCCATACCTGAATCTTGGTGTGTTTGCGCAGTGCTTCCATCTCATCAGATGCTTCTATCTTTTCCAGGAAAACCTTGTTGTCGTAGGGGTCCACATACGCCACAACAAAAATCGCCATTTTATTTCTCCTAGCTCGCGCTGTGTTGCGATCCGCCGCGGTTTACTTCCACCGGTCCCGTGTCAATGCCGGTCTCGGGATTGGTGATCTTTTGCCGCTTGCGTTCCTGTTCCGCTAGCAGACGAATACGTTCGCGGGCTTCTTCGTTGCGCTTTTCGGTATCTTCAGACATTTCGCATTCTCCATATGCGGGTGTCACCATATCGGCTCAGTTTCCGTTGTAAAGCGAAATTTTTTCAAAAAATCAGCTTGCTTTTCCCTGATATTTTACCCCAAACAAAGACACGCCTCCTGGTGCAAATGCCATGACTGCAACAGCATCTGCCAATTGATTGAAGAGCGCCGCGATTTCTCCGGACTTGCTTCGTTTGCCGCCGAATTGCAGCACATCGCCCTTCTCGACCAAGACTTGGGAGAAAGGCTTGGTACGCTCCCAATCTTGGGCAACCGGCCCGCCGCGGGCTTCGTACTCCATGACACGAAGTCGCACGGAGAGTTCCAGCGACATAGGTAAAATATCGTCCACACTCATATCAGCCACTTTCTCCAATCGTCACCAGCGATCACTGTTGCCATGTCTATTTTATTCCGGAGACACTGCAGGTTCTTATCCTCCACTGTTCCGGGTACGCGCATATCCGTGTATGCGATCGGGCGCATTTTACCAACAGCCTTTGCCCGGTCCTCGGATTGATAGCGATGGTGCAGATTGTTCTTTGTGGAAAAGTATATCACCCAATCGGCAACGCTCCAATCCCGCCCCATCCCGCCCGCGTCTGGTGTTGCCACCATGAATCGGCACTGCGGATCAGTCTTGAATAGTACTTCCTCTGCCTCGCGAGTCTTGACATTGCCGCCCCAGAACCTCGCCACACTGCCTGCACCATATCGTTTTTCTAGTGCTGCTACGACTTTCTGCATGCTGCGATCATAGCTTACCCAAATGATTGCTTTTGCATCATAATCTTCCAACATGCTGCACAGTTCCGCAGTACGTTTTTCCGGTACGTCGTGGATCGTACCTTCTTCATCCACAGCATGGCCGCACAGCACTTGGTGTAATCGGAGCATCTGCGTTACGACGTGTGTCGCCGTTACGTGATCAAGACTTTCCAGGATCGCTGTAGCATTCTGTTTCATCTCGCGATAAATCCGCGCCTGTTCCTGTGTCATCTCGACATCGCGAAACGAGTAATCCACGGGGGGCATATCGAAGCAATCTTCAAGACGGACCCGGAAAGAGTAGGGTGCGATCTTATCCCGCAGTTCCCCGAGATTTTGAAAGCCTTCCACTACCGCGACGCTCTGCACATATCCGCCGAACCGTTGAATGGCGTCAATCATAGAATCCCGCGGCATGCCTTCAACTTGAGCGTCAATCCAGTTCCTAAGCTGTGCTCTCCCCATGCCTTGTGGGTTGATATCTGGATTGATACGCCGGGCCACCAGTGCCATTTGGGCGCCCGGCAGCGTCTGCAAATCGCCCACTAACGCGCGCAATTTTTCCCGTAGAAGGCTACTGGGCGCCATACACACGTATTTGACTTTTTCGTAACGCGCCCGAAACGCCACGAAGTCTTCAAAGCCCAGGATACTCGGATCAAGAAATTTGAACTGGTTCCACAAATCTGTGGGAGAGCGTGGAGAGACGAGTCCTGACATGATGCGACGCCATCCCGCCACTGTACCAAGACGTGCGGCAACGAATTTTCCGGCATTTGATTCAGGATTTTTTATCGTAACGCTTTCATCAATCACCGCAACGCACTGCTCCCGCCGTTGACAAACAAAATCATCAACGAATTGCCGTGCCGTCAGGACGCTCGACAAGGCTTCTGTGTTGATGATAAGTGCCCGCGGGCCACGGTACAGCATGAACGCCTCTCGGGCACTCTGTGCGCCTTTAGACCGTGCTTTAGACGATACCCACACGTGCATTCGGAGCGCCCGGAAGATGCTTTCCGGAAGATCATCTTGCAGTGCACCTTGCCAGGGCAAGTATGCGCCTGCCGGAGCGATTATGAGAAGATCAAGCGCGCGACGCTCTGTGACCATTTTGCCGAAATCATCGGTAATCACCTTGCTCTTTCCGCAACGCATGCCCATAAGCACAGCAAAAGCACGTTGTCCGTCAATCGCTTTCAGTGCATCCACTTGATGCGCGCGCGGCTTGCGGCGGGAAACGTAGTCCGGCATAAAGGTTCCTTGTGTTTGTAGAGGTTCTCATATGTCCCGTGACGGTGCCTTGCGTATTACTTTTCGGCAGAAACTTCCCACTGCCATGTGGGTATCCGTCGAAACGGGACTTACGGAAGGAGGCGTGCCGGATGCACACTACCTGTTCCCGTGCGGAATTGCAGGTTGGATCGAAAGTAAAAAGACCGCGGCAAACGCCGTAAAGTTCCGGACCCTGCAGATTGCGTGGTTGTCCCGCTATTGGCGCCTTGGCGGGCGTTGTTTCATCGCTGTCCGGCAAACCAAACGCGATGAACTCTATCTGTTCCGCGGTGCTGATGTAATCGCGGTCCGCGATCACGGACTCGTGGGCGCGGAACCGCTGGGGATGTGGCAGGGCGGCAAAGCCAAATGGGACTGGGTTGCCGTTCGCGAAATTCTTACACGGGAATATCCCCGTCAAGCTTGACCGGGATAAACACCAGTTGTCCGCCAAATCCGTAACTTGAGCAGGCGAATCTGGTTGCGGCGGATAGATTTACGCCAATGTTCGTTGAACATTTTCAGTGCAGATTCGTTACTATGTGCGCGGCGCCGATTATTGAGAATATCCCGCAGAATGTTCGTGCGGTAGTGCGCGACTTGATTTAATATAGGCAGTTTGTCAATGACAGCTTGTGCTGCCTCCAATTGCCTGTCTAGTTCGTCCATCTCCCGTTGAATGGCAGCATCAGACATCTGTGCCCAATCCTCCCAAAGATCATCGTCTTTGCTCATTGCTTTTACTCCCGTTCGGCGCCCGCGCGGCGGGCGGCCTCCAATTCAACTCGGCGCGCCTCCTCTCGGGCTTGTTGGGCGTCCGCCGCTTCTTTGATGGCCGCGGAAAGCATTTCTGCCTCCCTGCGGTATAACTCCCGCTCTTTGCTCACTGTTCACCTATTCAATTCTAAAGTGCCGCTGTGCGTCGTGGCGCACAGCGTCGGGGACATGCTGCCATTCAACAGCATAGACCGTGTAGGGGTCGGGGTTACCGATTATTCGGTAACCCCAAATAAGACGGAACCGGAATCTCTGCGGCTTTGTGGCGATGTACACGACGCCATTGCACGGGCCGCTGGTCCATTCTCGGGATTTGTTGGGCATAACCATTCTCCACTGGTTTCCCCGCCGCCCCGCTTCTCCATGGCGCGATCGGACCTTTCAACTGCACAGGCAGTAAATCGGCAGGAATCGCGCCATGTCTTTTCAGACGTGCCCTAATCAGGGACCATATCCGGGCTGTTGTCAACACCGCTGTCAATCGTTAACGGATAATTCACATACGCGCCACCACACAATGGAGGCGCCTTCGGGCAGTGTTGTGGCACCCTTGGGAAGTCGCGGACCCGTGTACTGCCCAACAATGAGGGTATCTCCGGGGGAGAGCACAATAGTCTGACGGTTGAATTTCACTTCTTTACCAAGGATAGCGGAGAAAATCGCCGCACTCTGTTCATGTCCGACAATGGACACGATTTCCCCTTCTGCATCAGGAAGCCAGGGGACACTTATCTCAGAACCATCCGTTGTTATTTTCGTTCTCATTTGGTTGAGAAAAGCAACAAAAGGCTTGCTGCTCTGTGTCTGCTTAACACCGTCAAGCATGTTGAGACTAAACGCATTCGAGATATAGACAGTCATGTTGCTGACTCCTCCTTGCTGTAAGCTAGCGCTTCGGCGACAATGTCAAAGTGCTTGGTTTCTTGGCGCGGATCGTAAAACCGCGGCGGATCTTCATTTTCGGATCGGGAGAGAAACCAATAATTACCCGCAGATGTCCCCAGCCAAGCAATGAAGTCTCCATCTTCCAAGGAGGCTTCCCGGATAATCCTTGCCTGGGTTCCTAGATTCGATCGCGGGTGCTGTTGCCCGTAACGGGCAAGTGCCGCCACCACCTGCCTGCGATCTTTCGCCCGGGCGATAGCATAATCCATCGTGCTTAAAAGCACAATTATTTCATGCCCGGGCATTTTCACATGGTGGTGCGCATTCCATATGCGCTTGTGCTGTGCAGGGTCCATTCCGAATCCGTGCAATCCGAGATGGCGTATCGCTACATCATTCCAAACGTACATGGCGCCAAGCCACGCATTTCGCACCTCTCCAAGCAATGCTGGACGGGCACCGAGTCGATAAATTCCCGTATCGCTCATTTCACTTCCCTGTTTCTGAGAAACCGCCGCAATGCGGCTTTTGCGTTTGGTGTCGCAACGGGATGAATTTTCCCGTTGCGAGGTATTGTAAGGACGACTCGTCCGTCTATTTTTATCTGTGCGTGACACCGTTTGTTGACGATTTCGAATGCCACACGCCATTCATCAAGAATGGCGTGTAACTGCGGGTCTAGTTTTATCCCTTGTGATCGTGCCACGTGTGACCGCCGTCATGACTGTGACATCCCTGGGCGACTGCCTGCCGATTAACCGTTCGCCCTGCAAGCTGTTCTGCCCGAGCAATCTTTTGTCGAGCCAGAACAGATCCGTTCGCCATAATGCGCCGATATGCGCACAGGTCCGATACGCCATTGCGGTCTGGTTCAACCCAGCCTTGAAAGGCAATCGATCCTTGCGGACCAATTATCACCTTGACTTTGTCGGCAGCTAACAGTGCCGAAAGCTTTTCAACTGCCGCCTTGATTTCGGCGATTCTCCCGGAAATCGTCTGCCCGGGCGCAAGTTTGGTTTCACAAGGCATTGTTGTTCTCCTCTCAAAATTCGACGTTACGGGTTTGCGGCGCAACCGTTGCACCGATATCCGCAACGGGTTCCAAATCCAGCACAGAGGATTCGTGTTTCACTTGATCCTGTGTCGGCACTTCCTCGGGAACCTCGGGAGCCAGATCAACAGCACGCCCAACCGATTCTGCTGTGCCGATTTCGGTCGGCACAGTGTCGATATCCAGGAACATCGTTCGTGCGGCGGCAATCCGCGCAATCGTTGTCCTGTCTATCTCCTGTGCGGCCTGTTCCCCAGCCTTCACAATTTTACGGGCAACTGCCCGCGCCGCTTCCACAGCTTCTAGAACGCGTTCCTGAGCGTCCGGGGAAAGCATTGTACCAAGATTTTTGGCACGATCTGCAGCCGCACGCACGGACTTCACATCAAGGTTTGAAATCCCAGTCTCCATTGTGGAGAGCAATTCCCGAATTTCACTGGAAATCGCCTTCACTGCCTCAGCATCATCGGGCGCGATACGCCCAACAAGCACATAGACCCGCACCTTGCTTATAGTGGATGTGGCGTTGAACTCGTCTGCCACGCGCCGGGCTTCCTTGATTTGTTCATCAAGGACGCCTGTCTTTCCATCCGGGCAAAGCAGTCCGAATTCCGAGAACACGCACGCACTGCGGACCAACAGCTTTACCCGGTCCCGCGCCTTGTGGGCGCGTTCATGTTCTTCCGGATCTTCAATGGTTCGCACCGTCTCCCAACGTGCCTTCCTTTGTCCGTCTTCTGTTACGTGGTCTTCTTCCAGGTCAATTTTGTCATATTTGACATTGCCCTGGATGCTGGTCCGCAGGGAAACCAAAAGTCCCGGACGTAGCGTTGAAGCTTGGATCGCCATGTGTTTTCTTTCCTTTCGGCCATCATCAGGTGCCGCCTCACGGCACGACGGCGGAATATCCGCCGTTTCGGCCTTTATGCGCGAATATCGATGCTACGGAACTCCCAATCCGGGAAACCCTTCTCATCCAGCACGCGCCGCGCCTCTTCTTCGATACGATACCAGTTGGGCCAATCGAACGAAAACATGAACCGATCTTCGCCCTTGAAGGCAACGGCACTGAACTTCTTCATTTTGGTATTCATTGTGTTTGCTCCTCTTTGGTCATCATCAGGTGCCGCCTCACGACACGACGGCGGGAACCCGCCGTTTCGACCTTTTCGCCTCTCACCAGTCCTTTCCCGTTCCTACGTTAGGGGACTGAGTTCTGCCGATTACCATTGGGCCTGCCCGTGTCACCGCCTTTCGTTCCAACTAATAAAGCTATCCTAAGGGTTCCCTCGGGAAACGTCAACAAGTTTTTTGAATATTTTTCAAAAAACTTAGCGAAGCTGTCAGCACCCGCCACAGCTTCGCTAACCAGCATCAGATGTCGAGTTTGCGCCCGGTTCCTTGTGTAGTCTCCGCCTTGGAAACTGTCCGTGTGGCAAGCCTTGCGCGACCACTGCGGGACCATTCCCGTAATTTCTCAATCTTCTCTGCTGATGTCCGGGTTGACGGCACAGTCTGCCTTGCAGCAAACCACAGATCATCCACGGTAATTTCCCGTTCCCCATCTCCGAATGCCGTATACATGGCGTCCGGAACCAGTGCCGCAATTTCGGCTCCGGAAAAGCCTTCCGTTGCTGCAACTACAGCAGCGGAATCCTGTTCTTTGGACACAAGCGTTTTGGTGTCCCGACCGTGTGCCCGTAATGCGGCGGACAGGATGCTTGCCCGTTCATCAGGGTTCGGCAAATCAACGAACCACACTTCATCAAATCGCCCCTTACGGAGCAATTCCGGAGGCAGCGCAGAGATGTCGTTTGCAGTAGCTACGACAAACGCCTGTCCGCTACGATCTTGCATCCACCCTAGAATGGCGCCCAAAGCATCCGATGACACGCCACCATCTGCAGCGCCTTGCGTTGCGCCTGCCAAGGCTTTTTCAATTTCATCCAGCCACACGACGCACCGCCCCATGGCTTCAATGATCTGGAACGCTTTCCGAAGGTTCCCTTCGGATTCGCCCACATATTTACTCTTCAATGCGCCCAGGTCCATCCGAAGTAAGGGCACGCCCCAGGCTGTTGCAACAGCCTTTGCTGTGAGCGACTTACCACACCCGGGGACACCAACAAGGAGTGCACCTTTTGGCGCTGGCAGACCATAAGCCCGCGCACGTGGCGAATAAGCGGCGCGCCGGGCAATCAGCCAATCTTTTAGATTGTCGAGACCACCCACAGCGCCCAACCCGCCAGAAAGCGGTTCGAACCACTCCAAAACACCTGCCTTGGAGATGACGCGGCGCTTTTCCTTGGTAATCAGCGGCGGGTCGATCTTCCGGATCTGTACCAAGGATTTTGCAAAACACGCCGCGGCTTCCTCTCCGGAAAGCCCCACCGCCGCATCAATTGCTGCCTCGCGAACCCCATTGATTGGTGTTGCGGGACCGCGAACGGGCACGCCTTTCTCATCGTTTTCGGGCAGTGCCGTGATTGCAGCGTCAAGGATTGCCGCAATTTCCTCGCGATCGGGCAAGGGCCATTCGATCACTACCGCGTGTCCCTCCAATTCGTCCGGGACATTTGGGGAAGTCGTCAACACGACGATTGCCTGTGACGTGCTCCGCCCGGTCCCGGGCAGTGCCCGGGCAAGGTTCCGAAGCTGTCGCAACGTGACCATGCCGATTGGCCCTTGCAGCCATGGCGCCAAGTCTCGCATGATCCACACGCACCGTTGTGCACGCTGCACATTTTCGGATTGTGCCTTTATCATCGCGAACATGGCGCTGACATCCTCAGTGCCATCACTACCCGGCACCCGTGCCCCGTCGATAGTGCGTGCGCCTTGTGCGACATCCCATGTGCAGGCACCATATCCCGCTGCAGCCGCGGCCTGCACAATGTTGGTTTCAACCCGAGATTCTTCCCGGGTAACGATCCAAATCAGCGGGTTCCGCGCCCGCAACAAAGCGGCGACATCCGCCGCAACAATCTGGCTTTTGGTCTGTGTCATTTTTGTTCCCCAGCGTTTTGAATTTCGTTATGCCGCGTCATGACGCGTCCGCCTCAATGAAGAGACGTTCTTTACCAGGACGCTTACCCTTACGGACTTCCACCGCACTATATGCGGCCTTGGTGTAGTGGGCGCGATCGCGGATCGCGGTAATGCGCAACACCTCGCCGCTTTTCAAAGTTACGATGTCGCCGATTTTGTATTTTGACACGATAAATTCTGCCATTGTCTTTCTCCTTTTGGCCATCATCAGGCACCGCCTTACGGTGCGACGGCGGAATCTCCGCCGTTTCGGCCTGCTTTAAGCAACACCCATCCACCTTGCCCGGCCACAACCCCGATTTTCGTCATAAATGCAGCCGCGTGCATATTTGGTAGCGGGTGCTTTCCAGCTGGCTGCCTTAAGCACATTCCCGTTTGTGGTGTCCACAAATCCCCATACGGACTGTTGTCCGGAGCGTTCTGCGACGATACGGACATAACGGCGCCCGTATTGCATAGACAGTTTGGTATAGCTGTAAGAGCCGCTGGCATCGCACAAAGCTTGTGCGGCAACCAAGAATGCTGCAAGAGCGGCTTCAAATGCTTCGTTTTTCATGATCGGTACTCCCTTTGGTCATCATCAGGTGCCGCCTTACGACACGACGGCAGAGTCTCTGCCGTTTCGACCTTTTCGCCTCTCACAGACTCTTTCCCGTTCATACGTTAGGGAGTCTAGTTCTGCCGATTACCATTGGACCTGCCCGTGTCACCGCCTTTCGTTCCAACCAACAAAGCTACTCTAGGGCATTCCCCAGGAAAGGTCAATAAGTTTTTTGAAAAAACTTCAAAAAACTTTTGGCGCCCACAAAGTCCATGGGCGCCGTGGGGTTAGCCGCGGAGCAACGCGGCCACCTTGATTTGCGCTGCAGCCAATGCCTTGCGATCGGTGTATACTTCGTGGTGACCACCTTCAAAAGAGTCCTTGTTGCGGCTTTCCTCGGAAGGGGGAGAGATGAACACGCGGGTACTAGCCTGCCACTCAATCCTGATGGTCATTGCCAGCACACGGGCCTTCCACCACGCCAAACCGCCGAATTTGTACTCAACGCCGTGGAACTCCTGCCAAGACTCATCGTTGACGTATTCCGCATCAACCATTTTGTATGCGGCTTCCAGCCGGGCGAACGCCGCTTTCGCTGCCTTCACATTCTTGATTTCGTGGCGGATGATTTCATAGGAACCCATAACCGTCTCCCCTCTTTCTGGTCTGGCTCGGTCTGTCCGGCCCGTCTGACAAGATTGATAATAAGCATTCCCCAGGAAACGTCAACAGTCTTTTTGAATATTTTTCAAAAAACTTTCGGCGCACGCTTGTGCGGCATGCCACCCAGAACGCCAAGCGATTGCGGATTTTTCATCCCGCAAAAGATCCGGCACAGAATTGTTGAGAACTCCTAAATAGAAATCCATAAAACCGACTTTGAATTCAGGGGTATCGGCCATATCGCCATATGCCGCGACCACATCGGGGTTAAAATATACACGCATTTGTTTGTCTCCTCTTTCTGGCCATCATCAGGCACCGCCTTACGGTGCGACACGGGATATCCCGTGTTTCGGCCTTTTAGAACAGTTCCAACTGGTCGGGCGCCTGCTCAGTGTCAACCACAACAGCCCGCTGAGCACGTTCTGCGAGATATTCAAGAACCTGCCTGCGGCGCCATTCGCGATCCTCTGCGGTCTGGCGTTCGATAAAGTCGATCGCGCTAGCTTCGTTGCGGCACTTGACAACAAGGTTGCCACGGCAGAACACGCCGTAAAACAGGGTCTTGGTGGGTTTGGAAAGCTTTACTGCACGAAACTTGCGCTTCCAGCGCAGTGCACGCATCACCATGACAGTTCCTCCTCTTTCCAGGCGCCACCCCGGTGCCAACAAAGTCACTGTGCGCCTTTCCCCAGGAAACGTCAACAGGCTTTTGAAGATTTTTCAAAAAATCTTCGGCGCCAGGATCAATCCACGCCTTCCCCGCGAAGCTGTAAGTCAACATAGGTCCCGAGAGGGCCAGTCATAGGGAAATGATCGGGCCAATAGGCCACGTAGCCTCTGCCAAGCTGGTCTGTGCTAGGTGTGGGCAACGCAGGGTCACCAAGGAATGCTGCCAAGTCCCACAGCGTGCCTATGTCCGGGATGCTAACCGCAAAGCATTCCCGACTGAACATCCCCCTTCCGTTGTACCTCATATATGTCAGGTCATTTTCTCTGCAGAAATCAATGATTCCCGCGATCTGTGTTTTCTTGTCACCACACATGTTGTGCTCTCCTTTGGCCATCATCAGGCACCGCCTTACGGTGCGACACAGGGCACCTGTCCTGTGTTTCGGCCTTACGCCTTCAACGCCACAACATTCTTTTTGGCATTGAGAGCCTTGTTGCGCTTCCGGGTTTCCGCGCCCTTACGCGCCGCAATCTGCCGGGCAGTCAGCACCTTTTCGGGCGCCTTGACTTTGATGGGAGTAGTTTCGTGTCCTGACACTGCAATCAAGCATGGTGCAAACAAGCACGCCAGCCCGGACAAGATCCAGATTATCACACGGGCAACAGCATCTTCGCTCCATCCGAGTGACTGTGCCGCAAACTGGATCGCGGCAAACTCTCCCGATCCGGTAACCGCAGATGCATCAGCCGCACCCTTTTCGGTCCGTGCCGCAAGCAGAACGCTAGACGCTTCCGCCCGTTTCTGGAGCAAAGCAGTCTTCCGGGACTCTGCCTCAATTTTGAGTGCCCGTGCTGCTTTGACACGGTCTCTATCGTCCTTGGCGCGGATCTGTGCATCGGAAATTTTGTTGATTTCCTCGCTTACCGCAGCAAGCTGTCTGTCAAGCTCTGCAACAGCGTCTTCGGCTTGCGCAATGTGCGCCGCTGCATTGGTCACTGCCACCATGTTTGCCGCATCAGCGGCGTGCCGCCGTGCTTGGTAGCCTTGGCTAAATTGGCCGGCTACCCCGATGATGTCAAGCACAATAACAATGCTTGCCAGCACGGCAAGTCCGTATTTGAGACTGGGGCTGATCGTCTGCCAATGCTTGTGAAGATAGGCAAACGCAACCAGCATGCCAACCTCGAATAAGATACCCATCACCCACACGGCATTAACGCCCAGGACGTTGACACCGGGAATGAAGCTGGCAAGCCCGGACGTTGCGACAATGCCTGCAAATGCCGACATCGCGCACGCTGCCCAAAAAGCAGCGGTGTTGAGAGTGATTTTCATGGATCATTGCTCCTTTCAATAACGAACGGCGTTGGTTGGCATACCGTCTTCACCCAGGCAGATGGCATGCCCGGACATGTCTTCAGTCGAGACAAAAACGAGTTCTTGTTTCCCGATGGTGGGGAAAGCGGCCTGGGCCACTTCCAACACCTTTTTGTTGAATCTGTTCCGCTCTCCCATGTTCTTGAATGAAGCGGTCTCGACTTCGATTGTGATTCTCATACGTGGCATGGTGTCTTTCTCCTTTGGTCATCATCAGGTGCCGCCTTACGACACGACGGCGGAGTCTCCGCCGTTTCGACCTTTTCGCCTCCCACCAGTCCTTTCCCGTTCATACGTTAGGGGACTGAGTTCTGCCGATTACCATTGGACCTGCCCGTGTCACCGCCTTTCGTCTCTGTCTGACAAGACTGATAATAAACATTCCCCAGGAAACGTCAACAAATTTTTTGAAAAAACTTCAAAAAACTTTTGGCGCCCATTTACGCCTTTCTGCGGGGTTGGCGCTGTGTCGGGCTTCCCGCAATAGCCGCGGTTCCTGCTTCGGTACGCTGCCAGATCCACGGCTTCTCACTATCCGCGTACTCGACGAAACCGTGGTATTTCAGTTCCAAAAGCAGGTTCCGTGCCTTTCGGTTCCGTGCTCCCACACTGTACCCCGACACATTGGCGAAAATGGCGATAATGCCAGTTTCCTCGGGTCCGCCATCAAGAGCACGAAGAATCGCGAGTTGTTCTGCCGAAAGTTTCATAGAGGTTCTTCCTTTTCCTAGAGGTAATCAAAGGGGGACTGGCCGTAATTGGGGCCACTGTAATCGTGATTAGGTGCATCCGCCCGGATCACGAGATACTCCCCGTCTTTATTCTTGTACTGCAAATCCATTGACCGGATCTGTGCATCCTGCCATGACGCGATTCCCTCTTCAACAAGATGGTATTGGGAATATGCGCGCCGCACGATCCGCCAAGTCATTGTCTGTTCCGCCATAATCGTTACTCCCCTTTTTGGGCTGGCCCGTCCGGCCCGTCTGACAAGATTGATAATAATCATTCCCCAGGAAACGTCAACCTGTTTTTTGAAGATTTTTCAAAAAACTTTCAAATCACCCCGAGCAAAGCATGGGAGAGGCTTACGCCTCTCCTTTCCAATCGGCTATCCGCTGCGTCAGATATCCGATGTCTTGAACCATCTCCGCAATCTGAATCCGCAGGTGCCGTACCTTGCTTCGGTACTCCCCCGCATATGAGTGCGGTTGCACGTAGTGCTGGTTGTCATTCTTATCGAAATTGTCGGGTTTGGTATAAACGACACTCTTCATTTTGCCCGAAGCATCAAGCTTGATGACTGCGTCAAGCTTATCGGGCGGACAGTCCAGGAGAGAATTCAACGACTCCTGTTTGATTTTCATCCACTTTTTGACTTCAGGCAAGTAGTTCTCTAAAGCGTCTTTCGCTACTTCGTAGGGGCGATATTTCGCTCCGTAACACGAAGCAGTCTGCCAGCCCTGCCCGGGACGTTTGAAGCCGTGGTGTGCGATCACGCCATTTTTGGATTTGACCGCTCTACCACAAATTTGACAAACCGACATAGTTGTTCTCCCTGTTTGGCCATCATCAGGTGCCGCCTCACGGCACGACGGCGGAATCTCCGCCGTTTCGACCTTTTCGCCTCCCACCAGTCCTTTCCCGTTCATACGTTAGGGGACTGAGTTCTGCCGATTACCATTGGACCTGCCCGTGTCACCGCCTTTCGTCTCTGTCTGACAAGACAGATAATAATCGTTCCCCAGGAAACGTCAACAAGTTTTTTGAAAAAAATCCAAAAAATCCACTGGAGGCATTTCGAATATCGCGCTACACACAAGACGGAGAAAGGAGGCAGATATGCCCACACTCACAGAACACATGCAGTTGATGAATCGCGCGCGCAAAGAGCACCAGGAGTGCTACGAAGGCATTTGGACTGCGGCACAAGCACACAATGTGTACCACGATCGCATTACACCAAATGAGTTGCGCAAACTCTCGTGCATGGATTTGGCATTCGCCGCGCTTGATCGCACTCGGGCGGCAATAACCGCTGTGGAAGATGCAGCCATAAAGGACCACTGTGCTTACAGAGATAGCTGTGGCGTGTTTGGCTGGTACAGTTCCCGAGACGCGCGCAAGTTCCGTGCGGCTGCCCGGAAACGCGGTTCAGTATAGTAAAATATCGTTATTCAATCAAAGGTTGCTGTGGGAGATTTCCTCCCACAGCGTTCGCTCAGCAGCGATGAATCGCTGCATTTTTTCAAGAAAATCCGGCAGTTTATCGGGGCTCCACCAGATTTCCAGTCCCCGCGGATCGCGCACCCACCCTTTCGGCAGCGGTAAGTCGTATTCCCAAAGCACAGGCTTTGACACCCATCCATACAAACGTACACGGGCTTTAATACGTCGCCTTGATGCGCGTTTCATAAACATACTTAATGATTCGTCCCAAGTATGGACATGATCAGCATGATCACACTGATGATGAACAGCACGGTTATCAGTGTAGATAGCGTGCCATTATTATTATTGTTGTTGTTGTTGCTCATGTTGCTTCACCCCAGTTCTTTCCATATGCGATGTCTGTTAACACAGGGACTTCCAGTTCCACTGTGGATCGCATGATTTCCGCGACATTGTTGGCAATCTTACGACTGCCCGTGGATAGGTTCAATTCATCGTGTACCTGGATTAAGACACTCCCACCATAGCCGGCATTCCAGATATCAAGCATTGCCTTCTTCATTTGGTCCGCAGCCGATGGCTGTACAACCGAATTCAATGCTTTATGGATTCTGGCCCGCACCAGCTTTTGATTCGGCCACATCATACGTGCCTCTTGTTCATGAAGCAACCGATCGGTGCGCTTATTCCAATCGTCTGGCTCCCAAAACGGGAATCTCTGCCGTCTTCCTAAGAGTGTGGTAATATAGCCACGTTCCCGGACGATACGCTGTGCTGCGTCAGCCATAGCCCGGGCAAACGGCATTTTTTCCCGGTGTTGGCTAAACAGCCGCTTGGCTTCATCATAGCTTATGCCGAGTGCGCGCGATGTCTCTTCAATGCCGCGGCCATAGATGATCGCGAAATTCAAGCCTTTGGCCATAGAATAGGCCAGCGCGGTGATTTCCGCGACAAATTTGTGATAATTCAGGTTCGGGTCTTCTAGATAACGGCGCTGTGCCTCCACAGCGGTTGCCAACCGTTCCCGCAGTTCCCGAGGGAATTTTACGTATCGGGATGCTACAATAGCGAAGTGTACCAGAAGCCGTACTTCCTGTTGACTGTAATCGACCGATATCCATTCCTCACCTTCCTCGGGGATAAGACACGCGCGGATTAGTTTTCCTTCCGCAGTGCGCGCAGGAATGAACATCAGGTTAGGGTCCGACATTGAAATTCTGCCGGTAACTGTTCCCCCGTCATCGGATTTCAGCGGATTAATGGACCCGTGCACGCGGCCATCATGGCACTTACCAAGTAACTGCCCGTCTAGAAACGTGCCGATAAGTTTATCTTTTTCACGGGCACGGAGCAGTGCTTTCGCGATCCAGTGATCTGTTGCTTTGAGCAGTTCATTCTTTATGGAGGGTTGCCGAGTCTTAGCCGTGACATCGTATTTGATACCCACATAATCCAAAACACGTGCGACGCTCTGTGGTTCCCACAGAGCGACATCTATGCCCGTAGAATCCTTGATCTGCGCAATTTCGTGCTGCACATCTTCCCGGAACCGTGTTTTCAATTGGTCAACCCGATCCAAGTCAACACGTACACCGCGGCGCCGCATGTCAGCGTACATCGGCAGCAATGCATGTTCCAGATCGCAGATACGAGTAAGACCCTCTTTTTCAATCAGAGGTTTGTGCACATTCCAAATGTCTCGGGGGAGTGAAGAATCTTCGATCGCATAAGGACCGACAAATTTGGCATGCAGGCGCCACAATTCGCCTTTTGGATCGTATCCAAAAGCCTTCGCAGCATCCGCCAACATCGCTTCATTCTTACCGCGGCCTAAACGGTCCTGGGCAATATTTTCCAGGGAATAAGAGCGCCGGTATTCATCAAGCAGCGCTTCTGTCATTTGAATGTCTATGACAGGGCCAGCGATTTTTACGCCATCGTTTTCAGCCCATGGTATGTCATATCCGGCATTGGCAAAAATCTTGCGTTGCTTTGTGTCAGCAAGTACATGGTTAAGATAGCGGCGGACTTGGTTCCGATCCAAGTTGCCGCCGCCTTCGTGTCCCACGGGCAAATAAGCAGAGAAGTTGTCGGCAGTGATGGAATAGCCAACAACTTCCCCGCCGCCACGCCACGCCCAGCCCGCGCCTTGTTTGGCATTCAAGCCTAAGTCGTGGGTTTCTGTGTCAATCCCGATGTCTCCTACAAGCCTGTCAGGCCATGTAGACGGATCGGGCGCAACCCAGTTGGATTGCGGAACCCTTGTTATTTCCTCTATTGAAAATCCCAGTCCCATCTGGCCGCGAGACTCATACCGTTGTTCGCGGCTTGCCATCCTGCCTTACCCCGATTTATCTCACCACACCACAACATGCCTTGCCTGATTCGGGAATTAGAACGGCACTTCATCATCCATGCTGTAGTAACGGGCTGGGCTGGCTGTTTGCTCGTCTTGTGCGGTATCCTCAGAATCGGCGTTATTGTTACCACTGAGCATGACGAGTGTTGCGCCGAATTGCGGCAACACGACTTCCGTCGTATAGCGTTCGACGCCCTGTTGATCTGTCCACTTTCGGGTTTGAAGTTTCCCTTCAATATATACTTTTGATCCTTTGTGTAGATACTTCTCAATAACCTTGCAAAGACCCTCATTGAAACAAACGACACGGTGCCATTCTGTGCGTTCCTGCTTTGCACCAGTAGCCTTACTTTTCCACGACTCGGATGTCGCGATGCTAAGATTAGCGATCACTCCGCCATTCATCGTGCGCCGCATCTCAGGATCACGCCCGAGATTCCCAACCAAAATCACCTTGTTGACGCTGCTCATGTGTTGTTCTCCAGAAGAGTTGTTTTTGTAGTGGGTGTGCCGTAATCTGTCCAGTATTAAATTTTAAAAATTTGTCAAAACCATCTTGTTATTTCTTTCCCATAGCTGCAGCAACCCGCGCAAATTTGCGTGCCGCGTCTTCTAGCGGTACTTTCGTTTCCACAGGGTCTGTAATAATCCACCCACCGTCTGTAAGTGGGGGAGGAAAAACGCACACCGCAAGTGTCGGAGAATAGCGGACAATTGCACTGAATCCCTGTTCTGCCCAACGAACAAAGAACTTTTTAAGCTCTTCATCGTGCATCCACGATTCACGGTCCTCTGTCCATACGACCACAGCCGGCAGATCAAAAGGTGCGCGACCTGACCAGGAAACAGTCGTGTAATCCGCCACAGGGTCTATGATGTATCCCGCGCGATCCGGGCGGGATAGCCCGTCTACGCCAATGCCCAACAACCACCCGCAAGACCATTGTGCGCATTTCTGCGGACGGAAGGCATATACCTTACACCCACCGCGCCGTTGGTGCTTACAGCGCACGCCGTGTGCCTTATCAAGATTGGCATCTTGAACAGGCAGGATCTTACAGCAAAGCGAACATTCCCCACACTTCCTGCCAACAACGGCCTTCCATGTAGAAAGTATTCCGGGTGGCAGCAACTCAATTGCAGATGTCACGTTCCCGCCCTCCTATGAAAAAGCTTCTCAATCTCTCGTTTATTGTCGCCGCGCGCATCAAAATCGCCGACAACTTCTTTCTGCCACAGCACTTCCCACCGTGCGGCTGCTTTTTCGGCTTCTTTACTGATCCTCTCGTCTATTGCCTGCAAAGCAGAGAATGCCGTGTGTAATGCTTCGGGCGACGACTTGTCATTCTGCACAATACGATATCGTTCGCCCGCTTCGGCACGCAAGCGCTTAAGTTCCGCAGACGGTTTATAGATGCTGGCAGGCGGTCCCGTGTATTCCGACACGAACACGTCGTGTCCCGCAGCCACCATCTTATCTGCCCACCGCCAAAAGGCGGCACGGTTCCACGTGTTAAGTGCTAGATCATCTCCTATATCGATATCCGTCTTGGCTCCGCCATAGCCTGTAGTTCCTGTGTAGGGAGGATCACAGTATATGATGGAATCCCGTGGGATACTAAGTTCATCGTATCGGGCATAAACGAACTTCGCACCGTGCAAAAGCGGCGCCTCTCGGAGAGCCTGTTTAGCGCCATTGGCGGCATAATCTACAGATCCGCGCGCGTATCCTGCGAACCATTTTGCACCGAATGAAACCGCCGTCGCGACGAACGCCACCAGTTCCGGGGGATACGAATCAGGATTTTCCTTGATATGTTTGTACTGTTCTTCCGTCACATTCTCGGGAGGCACCCAGCCTTGATTACCGATCGCGTCTAATAGTTCGATCATACGCCAATTGACATCCCCGCCAATACGTGGACCCTGTTGCGCGGGAACACGGCATATTATGTTGCCGCCGCCGACAAATGGTTCCACCCAAGGCTGGTTTGGCTTCCTGTGCGCTGTTGCAATAGCAATGATTTCTTCGGCATATCTCGCCTTCGAACCCATATAGATCATTGTCCCCGTCTCTTTAGGAAAGCTGCATTGGCATTACCACGGCCAACGTGGATGCGTCGTCTTTGTTGGAAACCAGAATCGGAGACCGCGGACCCTCCAGACGCAGTGTCACCAATTCCCCACCGATATTGTCCAAAACCTCTCCAAGATATCGTGAATTGATTCCAAGGATGACGGATTCATCGTCATATTCAACCGGTATTTCTTCAGTTGCACTACAGCCGGTTTGCGATGTCACGGACAGCCGCAGCAAGTCATTTGTTATTTCTGTCTTAATGCCTTGACCATCTTCTGCGGCCACGGCTGTAACACGTGACAGCGCTGCACGTAGTGCCAACCGATCTACATCAATAACCCTGTCATTTCCCAGTGGGATAATCCGCGTATATTCAGGGAATGTGCCGTCAACCAGCCTTGATGTTATACGTGTGTCACCGATCATGAACCGTACCAATGTGCGGGTTACTTCTACCGTCACTATGCCTTCAAAATCTTTTGCAAGTCCCGCCACTTCCTCCGCTGTTCTGCGGGGGACGATAAAGCCCGGTATGGATACCGGACTATAACTGTGCGTTGATGCTGGATCGTATATGCCAACATCCTGCTGAATGAAACGATGTCCATCTGTGGACACAGCCCGCAACACGTCTATGTGTCCCCGTGGGACATGCACATAGACACCTGTGAGAAAGGTGCGGGAATCGTCCGTCGCGGCAAATGTCGCGGTGCGCAACAACTTACAAAACTCTCCGCTTTTCACAGCAAACCGCGCGGAGTTTTCCGCGGAAACCTTGCTGCCCAAGAACGGAAAATCCTGCCAATTCAGGATTTGCATGGAGAACTTTGCGCGTCCTGCACGCAAGACCAATTTGTTGCCGTCTGTTTCGGCGCCGATACGCGCACCATCCGGCAATCTGCGGACAATCTCATAAAGGATGTGCGCTGGTGCCGCTATCTCGACCGGCTGTTGAAGCCCCTGTATGGCCGATTCAACTCGAACCTCTACATTTAGATTCGTTCCCGTGAACGTTATTGAGGATCGCGCTTCATCGGGAGTTATCAGGACATTCCCCATGATAGGCAACATCCCCTTGTCTGCCCGGGCGTCTACTGCCCGGGCCACACGTGTCAGGGCGGTAAGGATGTCTCCCCGCTGTGCCATGAATCGCATTCTATACTCTCCCGCCGCAACGATATGTCAACGTAGTCCGAAGGATAGCCGTGTTTTTCCTTGCGTTTGAGCATGCCGCAAAGCAAATTTGCAGCATGCTCGTTAACGGTGCGCCACTCGTGAACTTCCCCAGAAGGGCAGTGGCGCGCCGCTACAATATATGTCGGATCAGGACGCATAGTAAACGGTTACAGAACCCAGATCCTTTACCATACGCAATTGTACTCCCTGCTTACGAGCAAGCCCTGGGATAGAAACAGCCGTCCACCCGGTTTCTGCCAGGATTTCGGCATATGTTGCACCACCTTCACGCTTCATCAAAGCAACAGCCCGCTGAGTCTTGGTTTCTGTGCCGTTGCTCTTACGCGGCCTGCCAAGCCGCTTGGATACCTTAACCGGTTCCTGTTGTCCCAACAGTTTACGTGGGTTCTCTGTGCTGTCCGCAGCCTTTTTGTTGCGTGAACCAAGCGGCCTGCCACGTTTCCGGGGAACATTGTCTGTAGTAGCTTGCACTGCTTCTACGGGGTTCTTGCGTGGCCTGCCACGTGGCTTGCCCGGCTTCTTTGGCGGTGCACTTGTAGCGACGTGTTCCACACCCTTTAGAAGTTCTTCTTCCTGTTCCTCGGTAAGTTTTTCTTCCTCATCAGGAGTGTGCACAACGGATACAGATCCGTCATCATCCCACACACGCTGTGGCGATTCCTGCCCGGATTCATAGGTTACAGGGGTAACAGCAGATTCTTCAAATGGAGGCGGCCACAGATTATCATCCATAGTCTGTGCCACGGGACCATTTGCATTGAATTCGGCAGTCGCCGCAATCTCTGTTGCGACAAGCTTATGAATAATACGTGCGCGGGTAAGTTGGCAGTGCCAAAGTCCGTCATCCCGATCCACAAGCGTATCAATGACCGGGCAATCAATGCCCAAGTTAACGGCTTCTGCACGCAGATTTTCGTAAAGCGTCAAAAGCTGAGGCGCGGAAAGTCCTTCTGTCTCGTTGATATGCGGAGATGTGTCCAAGATCTTGGAAACCGCCTCATAAAGAGACTTGTCAAGGACATTCAGTTCCGCGATTGCGGCTTCACGGTGCTCAAACGCGTGCGTGCGCTCATGGTGATCGCATCCGAGTTCTGCGGCGATCCGTGCTAGTTCGTTGTGTTCTTCCAGCAACTCTTGAAGTTCTGTTTCACTCATTTGTTTTTTGTCCTTGACTGATCAAAGCATCCTGTGCGTCACCTGATCGCGTCTTGATTATGCGATAAGCAGCCTGAACGCAATGGACTTGATGCACAGCGTCATCAAGCGCGTTATGAAAAACACCTGCCCGGGTAATTGATCTAGGGTCCAAATCAGCCAAATAATACACAGTGCGTGTGTCGCGCACCAAGTAAAACTTCCAGGGAGGTTCCGAGCCTATTGCACGGGATGCGGCTTCCCACAGGGGCGGATCGAAGTTGGCACCCTGTGCCCAGACATACTTAACACGGTTATCGTGGAACCACGAATTGAACGCGCGAACAACATCCCCGAGTTCCTGGGGATTTTGCGCGAAAACGTCTTGTGCCTCTTTCGATTGGCAGCCCCACCATGCTGCGGTATCTCTGTTCACATGCAGCCCGGCATGCCAACAGGACCGATCACGGATATTGGCATAGAATCGGTTTTCGGGCTTGTCCGGAACACCATCCTCTTCAAGATCAAAAATAACCGCACCTATGGAGCGGATAGCACATCCCGTGTGCTGGCCCCACGTTTCCAGATCCAACATGCAGTGTACAGCACCGTCACTCATCGTAACTTCCATTCCATGTGCCCTGTATCGGTGCGCTGCCCTACTGCAACTTGTTTGTGCTCCAGGGCAATCAAAGCATGATGTGCTTCCAATATGGAACAATCCACAGAAGCCGCTATCGTGCCGGTCACCCACCATTTAGTGGGTGAAAGCACGTCCTTGATACGCTGCTCTAAGCTCAAACGTGTTACTCCTTTGCACTGTCTTGTGCACTGTCTTGCCGTTTATAATTGTCTACTGCCTTGCGGACAATATTTGTATTCACCATTGCTATCAGCAAGCCGCGTGCAGCACCATCGGTCGGACAGTCTCTGTCCGCTTCAACTGCATGTTTGATCACATTGGCGTCAGCAGTCTTGACACGCTTGGATCTAAGATCCCCCAGGACTCGAATCGCCACGCGTTCAGCTATCGTTTCGAGAGAAGGTTTTTCAATTCTGTTTATTGCCATTAGAATTTTCCTTCTGCCACCTGGAAACATGGTATTCCCCGGGAACGCCACATGTTCACGACTTGATCGCGGTCATCAAATGCTACAATAGGATTCAAACCCCTGTGCAGGATTTGGTCAAGAATGTCAGACTTGACTTGGTTGTCCGGCCTGTGGTCGCCTTGGGCACGCATGAAAAGCAGTGTGTGGTTGTCTGCAGGCTCGTAAATATGTTTGATAATGGATGCTTCTGTTTGTGCGCGGACTTGTTCTGATCGTCCTGAAACGAAGACAGGCAACAGTCTCTCCGATTCGTCATACCCCTTATGTAGCAGATCGAAAATGCGCACCACATGTGCAATAGGCGGATCATCCACGCATGCAACGAAGAACGCATTCCAGTCCGGAAGAAGATGCTGACGGTGCGTGGTATCAAACAGGGTGCCGTCCAAGTCCCAAATTACACAGTCCTGTGCCACGGTAGCGTGCTCCTTAATTGTGCCAATTACAGGCAACTGCGACACCAATTGTCGTTACTGCGAGTGCCCAGATAAGATGTATGATTATACCCACAGGCAGCGCTGTCATTCGCACTTCCTTATCCGCCGCGATGCGCGCCAGACTGATATCTGCTTCGGGTTTGGCTGTGACCATGCGACGTCTTTCTGTTGCCTCCGCCTCTATGGCACGTCTGCGTTCCTCATCATCGTCGAAATTCCATTTTCCGGATTCATTGGAGAAGGTGCCTGTCAAGACATCCATGTGGGTTGTTCTTTCAGTTGCTAAACTGTTGATGTGTAAGGTTTTGCCATGCTTTTACTGTTTTTGTTGAAAAACATGGCAAAGGGTTCCCGCGGGCCGGACGCTAACCCGGCTTGGAATAGCCAGCTACGGACTCAACCGCGATTTCCCAACCACGGTTGAGCAGGGTACTTGAGCGACTTTCGCGAATGTGGTCCTGGTTCCGTACCTCAAGAGCCTTTATCCCACGTATTCCGGCTCACTTGCTTGCTGCGGCGTCTGCTTTCCGCCTGCCGCGGGAACAACACACGGCACGCCGTGTGTTAAGGATCAGCGTTAAAACGGCACATCCATGTCGTACCCCGGATCACCATCTTCGTAACCCGGCGCATTGTTGTTGGATTGACGAACATTCTCCGCCAACTGCTCTTCATTGGCGCCGGATACGCCCTCAGCATCAACTTCAACACGGCGCCCACCATTGATGGCGTCAAATAGCATCTTACCCCGGGTAATGCCTACTGCGTCCACATAGAGCCCTGTCCGCAACCGCGTGTGATATTCGGGCACCGTGCTGTCACGCTGTACCCACGACTTATCGGCGGCAATCTTCACGAGTTCACCGTTACGTGTTTCGATCACCCGCCCGGTATCGTCAATATAATAGGTGCCGGGAACGATGTCCGCCAAAGTCGCATCCGCATGCTGGAACGAATACCACTTTTTCCCATTGCGTTCCCGCTGGAACGTCGTGAACTTGTACAGCTTCGCGTAGCTATCCAGCGGGCGCCCATTGGGCAGAAACTGCACGCCCAAGGTGGCCATAAGCTGTTTCGAGGCAGTGTGCCCAGTGGAAGTCAGGTTCATTGCATAGGGAAAGAACGTACCGTTCTTGTCCATAATGAAACCGATGTGATGTCTCATCTCCGACAACTCATTATCACCCGGTGTTTGCCAAAACTTCTTCTTTCCGGTTGGATCACGCGGATCAGGCATTTCCTTTGCCATGGTGCCATCAGGCGTGCGCAGTGCAACAACACGCCCCTGGTTGTTCCTCACAGGAACAACAGACGGATGCACGGCGACAAAGCCACCGCCACGCGTGCGCGGAATCCACTCAAACCAGTCCGTGTAGAACCCACAAAGCTGGAAGAGGAACCCGACATTGCCGCGCACTACAGGTGTGCGAAAATTCTTCAACCAGATATCTCCGGGCCGGGCACCTTCGATATAGGCAGGATTCTGCGGGTCCACCTGTGGAGACAGTCCCTGCAGCACATACAGACTGGGGATGATGATGTCTTCCGCGGCACGGGACACACCGCGGCCTTCGGAAATCTGCTCCAAGTCGTCGAAAAAATCAACGGCATTCGCCGCGGTATTGTCATCCACAATAGCCAAGGGCGCGGTTTCCGGCGCGACCATCACCTGTGTTCCCGCAGATATCTCCGCAGTCTCATGTTCCGTGATGGTATCAACAAAAGCATCAGTAGCGGTTTCGGTGATGATCACGTCACTGTCTCCCAGTTTTCGCTGTCTAGGTGTTCTTGCCATTTCGTTTCTCCCGCTTGTTTGATTTCCAACCACCATTTACACGGCGGACCGTATAAATGGCCTAGTGTCAAGTTCAGTTTAGCAAAGACGGGTCTCAATTGTGAGATGTGTACATTGATTATGCTGTGTCCTGCTAACGGTCCGCCGTCTTCTCTGTCAGAGTAGATCTTACAGAACAACTGTTCTGCTGTAATGTGTGGTCCCATTACCAAATGACAGAACACTTTGAATCTGATACCTGCCGGCTTAAAGCAGACCACAGATTCCCCGCTCCGGACAACACCTGTTTTACGATTAATAAACAGTTGCCCGTTACACCGGATCATCTGTTAATCCCACGGTCCCGGACGCATGGGGCCACAATTGGGATGTTGATTAAACATACTGCCTGTGCATTTCACACTGCGAGAAGGTTGCCGCGGTGCAACAGGCATTTCACGCGCATCATCGCTGATATCCCCGCGAGACCGGCTATGGCGGAATCCGCTGACTATATCGCTCTGTGCCGTGCCTGCAATATAGCCTGCAGTTGCCGCGGCAACACCCAGGGCGATCATGAACGCTTTTTGTGAGATAGCCATTTTCAATGTCTCCCTGGGGACACGCTGTGCTGTGGGGGATGGTCAATCTTGACGATATACGCCTTGATTGACTCAGACCAGAAGATTTTTTCAACACTTTCAATGCGCACACCGTGATGTGCCAACCATACGGAAAACGGTTTCCGCATGTTTTGCCGAAGTGCTCCCACCTTTTTCAATGGGCCGTCACCGATTTGAGTCCAAACTTCTTCCATGATTGTCTCCAGACAATTGTGAAATACAGTTTTACTGTGTAAAACCCCGCCTGCCATACCCCATCCCGCCCCACCTCACCATGCCCAATCAGGCCATGCCTGCCATACCCCGCCTTATCCTGTCCCGCCTTGCCATGCCTGCCATATCACACCGGACCATAACACGCCCGGCCATGCCACACCTGCCATGCCTATTCCTCATCCCCCTCTTCAACACCCACCACTTTCCGCACCGCACCGGGCGCCGGAATTTCAAACAGCAACTCATCAATCACGTTGTGCAACGCCCGATCAAGTTCTTGCCGCATGAATAGAACATCCGCGATCCTCTGTGCACTTCGAACCCGGCCAGTGATGGCGGAAATTTCGCTTAGCAAGAGCGCGTGAGAACGTTTTGCATCCTGTATCGTGCGCGAGAGCGGCACATATGCCCGGGATGGCGGACTGTAGACATAACCCCGCGCAACGATAGGCTCTCGTTTCACGTCAAAACCAACATACTGATATTTTCGGATCAGGCTGGCTGCAACGGCCAGCCTGTGTTTGTCGGCTGCCGAAGCGTCGTTCCAATCAAACTCATCGTGTAGAATGTGATTTTCGTTCCTTGCCGCATCCACGACCATGCGTGTTGTTACAGCTTTACTGGACAGCCCTCCTTTTTCGGCGATTTCATCAATTGCTTTCTGTAGATCCTCTTGACTCACTGCCATTTGTTTTCCCCGATTTTGCCGTTACACGCCTTGCCAGATCATGCCCGATCTAGCCGCACCAAGCCTGCCTTGCCATGTCATGCCGCATCTTGCCCTACCCTACCCGAGCATGCCCCGCCTGCCACGTCTAGCCGAAACCCGCCGTGAACCACCCCACCAGAACCCGCCTGCCTTGCCAAGACTTATCATGCCCTGCCGAAACCTGCCGCACCATGCCTGCCTTGCCATGTCGGACCCAGCCTTGCCAATGCTCACCCAGCCCTGCCTGCCCCACCATGCCGTGCCCCACATTACCCAGCCATATCGGACCCAACCGGACCCCGCCTGCCTAACCTTGCCTGACTTCCCACGGCGAACGCAAAACACAAGCACCATGGGAAGCATTTTCGTAAATGGTGTTACTGCAAACCGCCCGGAGCGATTTCGATACCATCGTCAAACGAGTTGCCCGGGCTTTCCGGGTCATCCTGCCGACGACGTGCCATTTCCTCTGTGAACCACAGCATCAAATCCGCCGTGTCATCGTCATAGTATGCCGGCTGATCGTATGCTGCTTGTTGCGGTGCGCGTGCCTCTCGCTTGACGATATCCAAGAACTCAGTATCGCGTGCTTCAGCAAGGCGGTATTTTCCATAAGGACCACCTTTTTGCGGTCTCCAATCGCCAAAACCAACGATCAGACCCGCCGCAGCAATCAAATTGAGGACGTTCTGATCTGTCAGCGGGTTCTGCTTGTACTCAATTTCCAGCTTGCATGCCCATCGCGGGAAAATTGGGCGCGTGCGAACGTCCGGTGTTCTGTTCATGTCGCTGTTCCTGACCATTGCCATGAACAATTGTGGAACGCCATAAAGATCAATATTAATGTCAACGACTTGCGTCCACCTTTCCATGGCCGCGCGCGTTGTTCCCGGAATATCAAGCGCCGCAGCCGCAATGCTCTGATGTGGCATTCCATTTGGCAAATGAAATAGTGCTGGTGCGTTGGGATTGCGATTCCTGTAAAAACAGCCGCGATATTCCTCCAGTGGGTTGTGCTTAAGCGTCTGTGCACGCTCCGCGGCGTTCTTCCGCGGCGACGGACAAAGCAGTTCCTGCCATGCCTTGAACGCGAATCGGTGCATGATTAGTGGACTTGTGCCCACGATGTGGGCAATAACCCGCCGCGTCTTGATTTCATCAAAGATCACGGTTGTTAGTTCTGCTTTTTTTGCCATTTGTCTTCTCCAGGTTAAAGTTGAAAATTAGCGGCCTGCCTAACCGTGCCCGGTCCCACCGCGCCTAGCCGCACCGAAACGAGCCATACCCCGCCTGCCTCACCCAGCCGCACCATGCCCATCCACGCCACGCCCGACCACGCCTGCCTTACCTAATCCTGATATCAACTATCCGTCCAATAATACCTCCAATTAATTCCAGCGTCTTCGCTGTCACCACGTTTTTCTTTACGCGCTCCTTCAGCCAACTCGTCAACGTCATCCACGGGACATTTTCTGAGATCTGCACGCGAATGTCGCCATACCGATCGCGGATTTCAGCGGCAAAGTCAACGGCTGCTTTTCGCTGTTCTCGCGGAAAATAAACCGTGACTTCGGTCTTGATCAAGTCCTGGGCGCCCAATTCGGCTAAGTGATCAAACGCGGCGCGGCGCCTGCTCTCATCCCAGTCCGCCGCAATATTCGCCTTGAAATAAGGCTTCAAGCAAACTCGCGCTTCGGGAACGCCCTTTTCCGCGGGGAAAGTCGTATCAAGCAACCCCGCTGTGTCCATGGCCAGCGGCAACTCCTTGTGTCGGATATTGATCCTGGCTGCATTGATGTGTTCTAGCCTGTCCTCTAACGCGGCTTTTTCTCTGTCATATTCAAGGGCCAATGCCACCAGATCGCGGACCCGCCGTGTTGCGTCATTGTTTGGTGCAGGATCAGCAACGCGCATCTCTAGAGACACAAGGAAAGTTGCTGCGTCCTGTGCAGATGTGTCGTTCTTCATCGTGCTCCCCGCTTGCCAGATGTAGCCACCTGCTCCGCCTTTACCTTTTCCTCTTCAATGCGATTCAGTTCCAGTAATTGATCACACCGTGATTTGTAGGCTACTGCCGATTCGTAAAACTCATCCTCTGCCATGTCTCTTGCACGCTTGCGGTGCCATTCAGCCAAGGCCACAATTTCTTCTTTGCTCAATTCGACATTCATGGCGCTACCTCTCCCCTACATCGCGTCCAGTATCGGTGCAATACCGGATAACACCAGCAACAGATCACGCGGTGATATGTGGTTGCTCACAGACGAGAGCCTGTGAACATAGCTGCACTCTTCTAATGCCGCGGCAATCAATTCGGAACAGAACCAGCTATCCTGTTCCCGCCAGTCTCTGCCAACTGCCAAGCCAACAACACCCGTCGTGTCATATGGCTTACCGACTTGTTCGTGCAGAAATTCGTAGAACATCCCTACATGAAACTGTGAACCGGGCAACTCCACAAAAAGTTCCCGTTTCAACGTGTCCTTGTCGTAACCTGCGGGACGGATCGCAACACCGCCGTTGAAGTGCGCTCCCAACAAGGAACCGTCTGCAAGAACGGCTTCCACGTGACTGCACCAACCATCACGTTCGGCAGCCCGGATAACTGACGATACGAAGTCGTTGCCTGTGACGAAACGCAACTTAATCATTGTCTTGCTCTCCCCAACGCGCCTTGCCAAGCACTTCGAATGCACTGTCTTGTGCCTTTATGACAGCTTTCCAGATTCTCTCATAAGCCGGAAAACTTTGGCATGCCTGCTGAGCAAGCAGGCTGTTCACTATGGTTGAAACCTCGCAGACTTGTGCTGGAGACATGCCCTGTGATTGTATCCACCGGAGCAACGCCCCAACGGCTGCATATGTCTCCCGCATTTCCCCCGGGAACGTCTTGACTTCCTTACTATGTGATTCCCACGCAGCGAGGCTGTTAGAAATCAACCGTGCTTCGATTTCCTGTTGATTCATTTCCTGTCCTCAAGTCGGCTAAAAAAGCCACTTACAAAGCCCAGAAGGGCGCCAAACTGCCACATGGACACAGAATGCAGGCCGATTTGATCAAGGATACCCAGAATGGCACCACTGAATGCCAGCCCGACTACCCACCCCGTAAAGGCGCCCGAGAAAGTTCGGGCAATGATCAATAGGAACAGCCCGAATAACGCGGCCAGTATCTTCAACGTGTGCTTGATTATAGTTTCATTCATCGGATGAATCTCCCTTGTTGTGCCACAACTTCCAGCGCAGTGCGCGCGAGCATAAGATAATTCATCGTATCTTCTGGCGACAGCCTCGGGTCCGTCCATAATATGGTGTCAAATCCGTGTTGCTTCCGCACAGCGTTAATCATTGCCAGCGCTACGCGCTGAATTGTGGCGTCAGCAGTTGCTACAGTACTCTGTTGCGAAGCAACCTTCATACTGACAACCGTGCTCCGCACCGACTTGATCGCACGCCGGATCTTATCCCAATCCGGAAGAAACAGCGGATTTCCTTCCACATCCAGCGCTTCGTTCAAGGCGTCTTCGGCAAGCCGCAACGTTTTCATGATGTCCGTGTCAATCATATTTCACCTTCCGTTTCAGAGTCGGAAACCGTGATCGCGAGGACTGCATTTTCCAAGGCAGCAGCGAGTTGATCCGTGATTCTATTCCGCCGCACTTCGTTTAACGCTTTCAAGGCGTCATAGAACTTGGTTTCCCGGATACGCGTCGCACGCGCGGCCAACAACTCCTGTTCCATCGCTTTATCACGAAGGTAGACCGTGTTTTGATCACCGCGGCGATATGCTGTCCATCGCGGGCGGTGCATTGTGGAGGGCGTCCACTGCCCGTCTAAACCGTTGACAGTGAACCGACCATCCTTGCGGACCTTGTCCACCGTGGATTCTCTGTAGTAAATGGGACTATCCCGATAACCCGTGTGCCGCTTTATGACGACGCGGACACCGGGTTTGAACGGATGTTCAAGGATGTCAGACATTGTTGTTGTCTTCCTCTAGTTGGGATAATTGGCAAGCTTCACCGGCCACAGCACTTCCACGACCGTGCAAACACACGGTTCGTTGTCCGCAACCCACCGTGCCAACGACTCCCCATGATAGCGCAAAGGCTGTCCGGTCTCATGATCAAAGAGCGGAACCAAGACACCATCCTGGAACTTGTGGACTTCGTACCGCTTGCAAAGCTGCCAATCCCGGTTCATCTATTTGTCTCCCCGTTGTTCTGAAAACACGTCTAGCATGCGTCGCGTCGCTATGTAAATGCTTTTTTGAAAAAAAATTCAAAAATCCCTCTCGCCACCCTCGCGCACATAGGCTATACACTAGCCATGAGCCGCGGTGTTGCGGCGGGTCTATGTAAGGGGATATACCATGGATGACACGGCATATGACAAGGCGGTGCGTGCCGCCCGAGAACTGATGCCACAATATCACGCACTGGAGGCAGAACTGGCAGAACTCGCCAATGCCGCGGGCGCGCATCAGTTGGATCGTTTCGCCAATGATGTCGGTATTCCGAAAACGCCGCTGAGAAATTTATTTCAGCGCCACATTCTACGTGCGCGTGCATCGCGGCGCTATGATGAAGTGCGGCGGATTCACACCAAGATTGCCCCGGCAGATTAGACCCTGCCGGGGCACTTGTTTTTAAAGTTTTTAACCGGCCACACCTCAATCGACCCAGGCTTGCCCGGCCAAACCCCGCCTAAATCCCGACACACCTGCCGGGAACGCAGTTCTATCACGTCTCGCCCCCTCCGCAATCCTAAAAAAATAAACGAGACTGCATATGCTTCAGGGTCCGCTTACACGTAATGATTTAGCTGAAGCAGAAAGACAATTTAGACAGGATCTTGAAAAACGCCAAATCAGTCTTGCCCGGAGCAACGTCGTCATTGGCCGCGCCTCAGACGGTTCCTGGCCCCGTGCCAACGCTGCCAACAAAGGCCGTTCCGGGCGCGGTGACGCGCAATATGTGTATGACACAGACGGCTGGCCGCGGTGGACAATCATAAATTATACGGATTCGCTGGGTTGGGAATCCTCTTATTATCAAAAAACAGACCGCCCTCTTACCCAGGAAGAACAAGAGCAAATTGACCGCGCCATCGCGGCTAATCGCCGGGAACAGGAAGAAGCCAAGGCGCGCCAACAAGCTGCCTGGGAACGTGTGGCCATGGCGTGCCGCCAACGTTTCGAGGCTGCCAAGCCCGCTAACGCGGAACATGCCTATCTCGTAAAAAAGAGCATTGGCACCTATGACATAAGGCAAGAGGGCGATACGCTGCTTATCCCGTTATATGGGGATGACGGGTTGATTTGGTCTCTGCAAACCATCTCGACAAGTGGCAGCAAGCTTTATGCGAAAGGCAGTAGGGTCCGAGGAAGCCTTTATGTCATCCCTGCCGAGCAAGCAGACGTTTCACGTGAAACGCCGCGTGTTTACGTTGCCGAAGGATTTGCCACAGCGGCGACCATCGCAGAACTCACAGGCTGTGCCGTAATCGTCGCGTTCGCGTCAAACAAAGTCATGGAAGCGGGCGAATATGCCCGGAACCTGTGGCCAGACTCTGAGTTGATTTTTGCCGCTGATGACGACTGGAAAACCGTTGTCAATGGAAAACCTATGAACCCGGGCATGGAGGCAGCAACCAAAGCAGCCATTGCACTTGAAGGGCTGGTGGCTGTTCCTGACTTTTCAGGTGTAATCCGCAATGAAAAAGATACTGATTTCAACGACATGCGTCGTGTTCGTGGTGACGAACCGACACGTACAGCGTTGTCCAATGCTGTCCGCCCGGATCGTCTGCCAAATGGCACGGTTACGCCCAATAATGATGAAGAACCGCCCAAAAGCCGGGCAAAGCTGACATTGAATGATTTTTATGCACACATGCCGACGCACACATTTATTTTTATACCAACGCGGGAAATGTGGCCCAAAACCAGCGTAGACGCGCGGCTTGGGAAAAAAGCGTCATCATGGCTGGATAAAAACCGTCCCGTGGAACAGACAACATGGGCGCCCGGACTGCCAATGATCATCCGGGACAGGTTGACATCCGAGGGCGGTTGGATTGATCGGGAAGGCGTGAATTGCTTCAACTTCTACCGTCCGCCGACACTTACCCCAGGAAATGCCGCAGGTGCGGAAAAGTGGCTCCAGCATGTCCGAAACATCTATCCGGATTATGCCGAGAGAATTGTTCTATGGCTTGCCCACCGTGTGCAGCGTCCAGGACAGAAGCTAAACCATGCTCTTGTGCTTGGAGGCGAGCCGGGAATCGGTAAGGATTCCATTTTGGAACCGGTCAAAATTGCTATAGGACCGTGGAATTTCCAGGAAACAACACCTGTTTCATTGTTGGGCAGGTTCAACGGGTTCCTCAAATCCGTCATCCTCCGTGTCTCCGAGGCACGGGACATGGGAGATGTGGACAGATATCAATTCTACGACCACACCAAGATCCTACTTGCCGCGCCTCCGGATGTGCTCCGCATTGATGAAAAGAACACACGGGAATACAGCATTGTCAACGCCGTTGGCGTGATCATGACCACGAACCATCGGGATGCACTCTACATGCCTGCCGATGACAGGCGCCATTATATGACGTGGTCCGAAATGACGGCGGGAACGCTCAGTGTCTCCTACTTCAATGAACTGTACCAATATTATGAACAAGGTGGCGCCGCTGACGTGATGGCGTATCTTTTGGCGCTGGACCTGTCCGGATTCGATCCAAAGGCTCCGCCTCCTAAGACAGAGGCGTTCTGGGCTGCGGTGAATGCTGGCAGATCCAATGATGACGCAGAACTTGAAGACGTTTTGGAGAGGCTAGGAAAGCCTCCTGTGCTCACATTGGCAATGGTGCTTGCCGAAGCAGCAGACTCGGATTTTGCCCGATGGCTGTCCGATCGCAAGAGCGCACGCGTCATCCCGCATCGCATGGAGAATGCCGGCTATGTACCCGTTAATAATCCGGACTCTAAACAAGGACTGTGGAGACTTCCTATCAATGCCGCAGGTGCCACCAAGCGGCAAATGATCTATGGGCGCACGGATTTGTCGGTACGGGAGAGGCTTGACGCAGCCATGGTAATGGCGCGGGCGACACAGCCCGAAGTACGGGATACGGTCTCAGACGAGTTGCCGCCGTTCTAATGTATGTGTGGAACATGCTATTAAATGGCTCCCCCGGGATTCGAACCCGGAACGCACGGTTTCTAAAACCGTCGTCTCTGCCAATTGGACTAGGGAGCCGCATTAACACGTCGGCGAGACGTGTTAAAAACAACCGAAGTTGTTAACACGTGGTGCGCGCGATCGGATTCGAACCGATACTTGGAGTTCTTTTGAGGAACCGGACTCTACCGTTGGTCTACGCGCGCGTAATTATTAGCGGAATCTATTAGATTCCGCTGCGCAGTCGTAAGAGCCGAAGGGGAGTCTCGTTAGACATGGTGCGCACAAAGACATGATTCGTGTGATCGTGTCAAGTCTATTATGAAACATTCGTGCTATGTAATAGCGGGCAAAGATTTGCCAACGCGCCCTGCGTCGCATAAGTTTATATGCATGCTCTTTATCCTGGTCAAACAAAGAATCGTGAACATACCATGCGGCCATCAATTCCAACTTTTGGTATACTTCGTTATAGGAATCGCCTTGTGCAGCTAGTCCAAATTCAAGAGAAAATGCCTGCCACTGGGTGCCTTTTCGTTCCATCAGACATCGGATAAAAATCCTCGTGTGACTAATATCTGACATGTGCTGTGACTCCATTGACAGGATATCAAGACAATGTCTTGTCAAAACGTCTTACCCAAGAAACACCCCATTGGGTTGTGCCCTGCCCATAGGCATGGGCACAGTCGGCATTGTCACATGCCACCCACCAATCTTCTTCAACAGCCTCCGGACGGTATTTGATAATGTCCCCGGATGTCTCTAAAGGGTGGCAGGCATAGACCGAAACAGTAGATCCACAGACAAAGCATTTATGATCGTTGTCCAACCAGTCTTCGGCCGCTTGTGCGATCAGGGGATTAGGTTTTGTCATTTCCTATTCTCTATCGGGCCACCCATTTCGGTATGCCTTCTCTAACTCTTGTGTCCCCGCGGAAGTCCGAATCCATTGTATAACCGGACCTGTGTCTAAATATTCGACAAGTCCCATACCCTTCAATCGTAGCAATTGCCCACGGAAAAACGCGGTCCTCTCACGGGCAGTCTTATGTCCGGTGTATAAAGTCACCTTATTGGACACCTTACCTGTGCGCCATGCGCGGGATTCCTTGAGTGTGTCTAAGATTATGTAGTCGATTCCTGTGAGCATTCCCGATCCTCTTCACTCCATGCCACCAACCTGCGGAACACTTCATCATCGGATAACGCGTCGCCGTAACTGCCGATGATTTCCTTTAGACTGTCCGGAGCGTGTAGCTTGTCAACTGCCCTAATCAGTTCATAAATGATTTTTTGCTGATTTTCAAGAGTTTCCGCAGACTTCCACGCCAGCGTGCGCCGCGCCATTTCTGGCGGTAATGTAGACACCATTAGCCGTAAACCGCGGGATAGATCGAATGCGCGTGAGGACATGCTGGGGCGCTTCCTGTGTTCCACGTGAACAGGGGCCGCCTCTCCGCAGGAGGATTCCGGGCTGCGGAGAGGCGTAGTCGCCGCTGAGACGGGGGGAATGCTCAGCCGCGATGTTGGTTTAGATACTGCTCAATCCGTTGAGAACATTCGCCGCGATCGTCAAGGTTTTCCCGGGCGTCGTGTAGTAGATCTTCCATACTGGTAACGCACTTTCTGAGCCGCTTTACCTCTGCAACCAGAACTTCATCCGCACGGCTTGGCGCGCCCTCATATTTCGTTCGACCCGCCGCGGCCATTTCTACAAGGGCGATAGCCTGATCAACAGTCATTGATGTGAGTTCTCTTTGCTTCTGTGCGCGATACCACGCAAACATCGCCGCGATACACAGAGCCAGTGCAGCCGTCTTGCCATGGAACAACGAATCATCGCCGACACATGCGCCATAACTTCGCTTGTCCTTGTAGTAACGAATTGACCAGTTGCAACCATCCGGCACCAGTTTCAATGCTGTGTCGATAGAACTGGTGTAGTAATTGACGAGATGTCGTGGATGCTCCGTCGCGATGCGCGCAATCTCACGATCAAGTTCGGAATCTCCTGCCGACGCCAAGCTTAGCTTTTCCGTCAGTTCATCAAACGTCATCACAGTCCCCCGCACGTTTACAGATTGTACGCCATGCGATGGTGCTTAGCACAATACACATTGCCGCGTACCGGTGTTTCTCCACAATAGCAAAAATCCGGTGTCCCGGGCTTCCCGATAGGCCAGCGACAGTGCTGGCTGTCCAACTCCATGATAGAGCAGTTTTTTGATGTACGCGTCTCTGTAGTGTCGGATTCCCCATGTCCACTTTCTACGGGAAAGTCCGTATCATCAGACTTAACCTGCGACACAGGCTTTGCCGCAGGTTTCGGCAATGCCTTAGTTGCAGGCTTGACATTCGACAATGGCCGCTGTGGCGCGAGTTGTGGTTTAATCGCTGGCGTCACCCACATGCGCCGTGGCAAACCCAGCCTATGCACCTTGGCAATAATTGCACTACGGGACAAGCCAAGCTTAGCACCGATCTGTGATGCACTTACGCCCTGTTCCCACATTTCCTTAAGCTGTTCAGTCTTGCCATCCCACGGGGATTCCGAAATCGTTGAGACGAGTTTGATTCCGAGACGCTGTGCCTTCTCCCGTACCGATCGCGAGGAAATCGGGGTTCCTGTCTCTTCAAACAAACGCATGGCGATTTTGGGCGCGGTGACGCCTTCCGCGGCCAGCTTCCTAAGAAGCGGTGTGCACTGTGCCCAAAAATCCAAACGCTGTTGTTGCTCTGTCATGGTCTACTTTTTCTCCTGCTTTTAACCCGGCAGGCCGGGGTATTCAAGACTGCTTGACAGCAACGTTCGCCGCGCGTTCCTGTGCCGCTGCCTCAATCAACTCCGGCATAGTCCGCGGTTGGCACTCGCATACTACTACCCACCGATAGCCTGGAAACCCGCCTTCGCAGTATCCGCCAAAGCACTTGGTGCATTCCCGTCTGCGTTTTATCCAATCAGTCATGCTTTTCTTTCCATGACAGAGAAAACACGTTCCACATGTCTTCTTTTACCGCACGGGCGATTTCCTCTTCAGACGAACCCGGGAGAACCTTGATTTCCCGGACATACGTCAGGCCGGTCAGCTTGTTTTCGAGACGCCACCGCACCGTCATTGTACTAAACCTGATTCCTCTGTGTTCTGCATAACATTGGATAACTTGCAGTATTTATGTGGTTTTGGATAACTCCACACCCGCACCGTGGCACCAGAAAACCACCATGTCCAGTCTTCGGGAAGCGACTTGTTGCCAATATCACGACAATAGAAGTAATGCCAGTCGTGCACGCGAACATGCTCGCATCCGATACATGTTGGCTTAGTTGGTTCATCTGCCATCGTTTCCCCCTCTATGTCGGTTAGATCGTTAATAACCGACATAATGTCGGTTACTAACCCACATTGTTATGCTGATTTCACTTGGTAATCGTGTCCTGCGGATTTTCCTGCAGGATTTGAGTTACAAGTAAGTTTGCTTGGCTTTGTCTCGCTCCGAATGCTGAAACCGCAATGAGAGCATACCCACAACGACGGTTTACTATTGTCTGCCATATTTGATCTTCCTCCAGTTAATCCGCTGCATACATCCTAAGATCCTTAAACATCTCGATAGCATACTGTGAAATCAGGTAAGACACATCCTTTGCTTCCCTTAGCGTGCCTTCCGGAATAAAAAATCGGACACTCTTGATTGGGGTGAAAGTGTCATCCGCTCGCCATTCCATTGTGATGCACAGTGTTTTTTCAGTCATCACGGATTCCTGTGTACATCTGGTGTGCACGTCGCCGCAGTGCCGTGCTGATTCTTCCAGGCGCGTGCCGCTTGCCAACAATCACTTTCCCTGCGGTAAGCAGGCGGTTGATCGCGCCAAACACACGAATCCGGGTCTTGGTAGTCGTGGCACACGATTACCTGTAGCATGTAGAACACTATCATGATTTCACATCCTTTTTGCGAGTGGTTTCAAGAGCGGCGCGCGTTCCAACCAGACATGAGCAACGATCCGGAGCATTCGGCTGTTCCGTGCGTGGATCGCAACACAACACAGATTCGCCGTTAAAGGACATCCCACACCCATCTGCAATCGCGAAAGCAAGTGCGGCACGCCTGATTGTTTCTTCAGTGAAAGACTGTTGTGCGGGTTCCTCCGGCAGCAACAACCCTGCGAGTTCCCGCCGCACTGCCTCGGGCGCCGGTACCAAGGCATTCAGGATTGCTTCCGAATCGTGCATATCAAACCCGATATCTTCGATAACATCCTGTATCGTTGTTACCTCATCTTCCTTTCGCTCGCATTCCTCGAAAAACGCGTGAGCTTCTGCGCAGTTGGTGGTGTAGAGCGCAGATGGAACGGTTACACAAAGAACTACTTGGTGATCTTTTTCGAAAAATCGGTATGCCTGTTCCTGATTGTAGGCAACAGGAGGTTATGGTGGTGATAGTATGGTTGGAGTCTCTGGAAGCACTTGTGCATTGAGTTCAAACATGACTGATCCTTTCGTGGAATCCTCCAGGATCACTTCTAAGGCGGTCCTAGCAAGATCAGGATATATGCGCTCCAATGGTCGGGCAATAAGTTCCGCGCGCTTCCTGCGCAACGCCCGTGCCACAAGTTCAATCTTTGAATCCGTAACTGTTATCATTTTTCAACCTCATCCACACATCCGAATACAGCATCAACGATCGCCCGATTTGATAATCCACCATCTTTCTTCGCAGAATCACGTTTTGTTTGTGACCATACCGCATACGCCGACGCGCGCGGCTTGGAGAGCGGACCTTTGACCAGTCTTCATAGTAGTCCGTCAAAAGATCGCTCTTGATAAGATGTATGTCATCGGATGTCATGGTTTGTGCTCTATGCCGGCGGCACGCAGTGCCATATAGATCGCGTGCCGCGTTTGACAGAAACTGCACTGGCATTGAATTTCGGACTTGTCCGCGCTTCGCACGATATCCCAGTTTTCATCTATCCACGTTCTTGCCGCGGCCAGCAATGCTTCGTGTTCCGTGCGTCGAACAAACACATAAGTCGTGTCACGACCAACTTCGGAACTCATGTCTGGTCATCCTCCCATCGGGCATAATAAAAGATAACCCTACGGGTTATCCCCCAAAGGCGCACGCCGCTGTCAACGACGGGATTCGAACCCGCGACTTCCGCTCTGTGCGTGGTCACAGAATGGTCCGCTACCCTTGCGGCACGTCAACAGCGGCGTACTGGAGACCACCCGTTTCATGGCAAGTGGTCTCGTTACTGTTAATTACAGCCGTCTTACACGGGAAACATACTTGTCCTCTTGTAAACGTTCCTTATGTGCATCAGCATCCGCCTTATTGGCATAATGCGGCTTATCCGACGCTATCACCCATTTTCCTGTGTCTAACAGGACTTCAACAACATATACTTCGTTCGCCATATTAATCCCTTCCTCTTGTTACACGGACAGTGTGCCCGTTCGCTTCAATCAAGGCTTTTTGTATGTCTGCCTCTCGTGGGGTACTCCAGACACTGTCTGGAACCCATTCTTTCCCCTTAAGGACTTCCACAACCCATAACTCAGGTTCCGTCATGTTCTTTCTCCCACTATCTTAGTGATCAGAGCGATGCTCACAAATGTCATTTACCCAATGACCGCCATCTTCTTCACAAATACAGGTTTTTCCATTAAATCTTCCTCCAAGATCTTCACAATAGGGGCCGTGGCTCACTTCACAGGAACAAGCCATCAAACCAAATACAATAACGCAAACTGTTCTGATCATAACTACAAACTCCGTTTGTGTTTCACGCTTATTCACAGATTAATATAATCCGTGATGTTTGACTGGTTTCTCTCCCTCGGGAGGTTCCGACCATACGCCATACTCCCGCAGGGCGTTTTCCCAATTGCGGCTTATCTCCTGCTTTTGACCCGACAGGCCGGGTTATTCAAACTTGTTTACAGCACTATATCCGGGTTATGGCAATAAGGAGCGCGATAGCGGGATTAGCTGCTACCACTATCCCGCAAACGTCCCTATCGCGGAATTCTACTTCATATGTGTATCGCATAAGTCCTGTTTGCTTATCGGATCGGCCACACAAATCAAGCTTAATAAAGAAATCCTTGGGAATCATCGTCCGCGCCGCGTCAACGGACTCTGTGTATCGCGGCGCCCATGCCAAAAGATACCGTTTCCGCACCAAGTCCTTGCGGCCATCCATGGTGCACCATTCGCGGCAATGATCCTCGTTTACTGTGCCAGACAGCGCGAAAAGTTCTGCGTCGATTTCCCGGCTTGGTGCCGTCAAGGCTTCAAGCCTGCTCAGGAGTGTATTCATGGTCGCTTATTCCATTTTTCCAGGGCTTCTACTTCGTGCTTGGCTGACGGTCCCATTGCGTAGCATTTCATGCACCAAATTTGGACGCGTAAATCCGGTGCTGCATTCATATCCTTGTGAAAAACAATGAGTTCTTTGTTTCCACAAAATGGGCACGGCTTGTCGTCCAAGAGAACCTCCTACGAAACGTTGGCAGACGGTTCCCGCAGCGATTTCAAAAACTCCAGTTCATCCCGCGCCATCTCCATAATTTTTGTCCCTTCAATCGTGCTACAGCCATAAAGCCGGTAACCGTGAATTTTCCATCTTTCGTAAGGCGTTTTCCTGCAATTCTGTGCGCCGGTTTTCAGGTAAACCGGGCAGCCTTTACATCCAAGGATGTAAAATAGCCTACACAACGGACAGTTATGACGACCCCGGTCAACACCGGTGCCAGCAACGATGGCTTCCCACTTGTCGATTGATCCTTCAAGAGCCTGTTTCGTTTGCTCATCCATGACGTTCTTATCCCTTCCGATGGTTTATTACCCTATGTATGGGGGACTCCCTTACTAAAGTCAGTTACAGGATTTCTAAGAGATTTCAAAAACTCCAACTCTTTCTTGGCAAGTTCATAGGGGACAATATCGCCGCCATCTGTGGCGGACCTATACCCATAATAGGACCACTCTTCATATGGCGAACCTGCACAATAACGCAGACCCGTGCTTTGATAAACAGGACAGCCAACACAGTTTTTATAATAGAATAACTGGCATAGAGCACAATTTTCAGGTCCTAGATCGCGGCCTGAACCCGCAACAATTGCTTCCCATTTACGAATCGCCTGCTCAAGAGCACGGCTCGTTTTCTCACACAAAACCCGTATCCTCCCCCTGCGGGCTGGGCACAAGTAATTCCAGCCGGTTGCACTGCTTCTCAAGTTCTCTGATACGTGCCGCTGCCTCTCGAAAAACCTGCACGAATCCGAAAGGCAAGTCATCGTCTGTGTCTAGACGTGTTGCGGCTTCTTCCAGGCGTTCAGGCAGATTGGTGGGTAGTGGCACATCAGTATTTGCAAATGCTGCCACAGCCTGCGGATCAACCCGCGGCTCTGTCAGCTTCTTACACAGACTGCACCAACGCTCATTGAGATGCGTCCGTGTTCCCCATGCCGACATGGGAATGCTTGTGACCATCACCTGGGCACCACACAACGCTTTTCCACCGGAAGAATTCTTTGGCTGAACCCATAGATGATAGTACCACGTGCCGTGTATTCCTTCGGCAACGGATAACACGGCTTGCTCAGATGGGTTCTTGTTCATTGTCCCGGGGACTCCATGTCCAATAGTTGCCGTTTTCATCGTGCTGCAGGGCGGTGTCAATCGGACCAGGGTAATAGTGCTTGTGCATCCTGATAAGCCCACAATGCGGGCACGCCAAGCCTTCGAACATCAATTCCCAAGTTGTTTTCACACGACGTGTGGCGCCTTCTTTGTTCATTTCACAAACCCATAATGCTTTGCAGCCATCTGTATGCTTGTGCATACAGCAAGCAGAGTATTCGGACTCACAGAACCTTTATCAAAAGTCTTCTCCATGGTCCTTTCATAACTGGCTGCGGTGTTCACCCACCCGGAAAAATCAAAGCGATCATTCGGTGTGTGTTCCCGGATGTAACGGGCAACAGCCGTTGGTTCATATTGCAGACCGCACTTTTCCTCATAATAGAGGACACGGCCAAGGTTATGGGCAATCTCCATAACCTCGTAATACTTATTAACACAGGCGTGATCTTCGGAATAAGGGGAGTAGTCCTTATTCTGGCAGTCTGCAGCGCGTGCGCTGCAGGTAGGAAGGGCCAGAATGGCCACAAGTGCTATCATACGAAAGGACATCATTCGAGTTCCCTGTATTTGGTAAGCTGTTTCATCACAGCATCCTGTGCGTCTTCCTTGGTGTCGTATCCGCTCTCGCTTGCAAGGACATTCTTGCTGTGAAGCAAGCGCCACTCCCATTTATCGTCGTCTGGTACGACGGACATCAAGTAATCACCATCATGCTTGATGTGGGTAAAGCGTCCGATCAGTTTCCAACTCATGTTGTGGCCACTCCTTATCAAGTTATCAAGCCAACCGAAACCCGACGTAACGGCCATCCTGTGGCACCAGCCAATGCCGTCCGTCTTCACAAAGCACATAAAGGCGCCCGCCTTCTTTGCGCACTTCCATGGGAACGTTCGCAGTTGTGCAGCACAAGCCATCGCCAATCAGCTTCGTTCCCGGGCGAACATCACTTACCCGTACCCCACACATGTCAACCTCCTTAGTCCTCACGATATGGGTTGTGTTTCTTGTTCAGCGTGGCGAAAAACGCAATGACAAACACGGGTGCGGGCGCAATAATCAGCGCCGTCCCGCCCACATATGTTGCCAGCCATCCTAGGCAAAATATAACCCAACCGCCGAAAAAGATCAGGCAGCCGGCGACAAAACCGCCGCTGTTCCCCGTCTTTCCCCAGCAAAACCCGATAAACAGGGCGCCAATCAGCATCAACAACCCGGCTAAGTCTAGTGCGTCCATAGTATTTCTCCGTTAGTTCTTCGTTGTTGCTCCTGCTTTTAACCCGGCAGGCCGGGGTATTTCTTCACAACCAGCCGGATGACGAGTTGTCCGCCCGCGATCTCCTGCTTTTAACCCGGCAGGCCGGGGTATTTCTTCAAGCTGTCCTACACTGCCTATGATGTCGTTCGCCCGCCCTACTCCTGCTTTTAACCCGGCAGGCCGGGGTATTTCTTCTCCAATTGCCGGCGTTGCTTTGCCTCGCGTCGGGCCTCCTGCTTTTAACCCGGCAGGCCGGGGTATTTCTTCGGCGCGATCCATGGCTAGACGTGGGCGCATCACTTGCCCTCCTGCTTTTAACCCGGCAGGCCGGGGTATTTCTTCAGCCTTATGCCAACACCCGCAATTTATTGCGCTATTTCGCCCGTTTGCGAGTGCTCCATGTCATGGCACTCGCCTTGCTAGGCAGCGCCAGCGGATTTCGCCGAAATCCGCTGTTATTTCAACATGCTAGCGCTGGCCGGCTTTTTGTTAGCATTACAGCGCTCGCAGCGTCAATCATTTTTCTCCGGTGTCGTCCAGATTCGACTCCAGATAGGCAATCTTGTTACCTACAAGCCGTGCACGGATCATCCCCATTGCAGCACCTTGAAGTGAGCGTGATGCACGCACAGCCACATTGCAGGCATTCGGCGCACAGCCATCAAGAACTCTCTTAGAGGCTGTTCTGGCCATGTCCACGGATTCAGCAAGAATGTCGATTTCAGTCTTGATCGCGGGATTAATCTTTCTCATTTTCACTCACGCCTTTCTTTGTCTCGCGCGCGCTGCGTCGGGATACCTTACGACTGGCAACAAATGCCTTACTAATGGAAATTTCTGGTGTATCATCTTCAATGACTTGACACGGAATGCCAAGTTCTTCCGCCTTGTATTCCAGCATCTGCACAGCCATAGCCGGCGCATGTGATAGCGTGTCGCGGTTAATTTCCGACACTATCTCAACGGCCGCACCCCAGTTTTTCACATTTCCGCGGGCCGTCTGTGTAAAATCCTTGATAGAAGCCGGTTTAATAATAGTCAACACACTTGCGCGTTCTACCAGTTGCTTAGTCCACACATGGAGTGCGTTGCGGCGCACTCGGGCGATGTGTGACGCAAGCCTGCCGATTTCGGCCTTATCCTCACAACGGTTATTCCATTCATCATCGGTCCAGCGCTTGTTGCGTGGCCAATTCCGATCAAATTCACGCTGCATATTTGCATGTTTAACGTCCAGTTCCTGTGCCTTTATCAATTCGACAAGTTCCACTTGCTCGTTATTGACCAGTGCAAGACCACCAATGACACAGAACTCAACCGTGATCGGAATACCGCGCCCGATCAAAGTGCGGCGCTGTTCCATGACAACAGCAGCGGATATTTCCCAGTGTCCATCAACATGACGCACATCCGCGTCCGTCCACTTAAGCGCTGGTGATGGCAGCTTTCCGCGTGCCCACACGTCGCCGCGTCCGCGCCCACGGCGCCACAGCTTCTGATCGGAAACACCGTCTAGATAAAGCCACCAACTGCGTTCGTGCATACCGGCATGTTCCAACCGGCAGCCACTGGCAAACCGATGGGGTATGGCAAAGGCATTCGCCAGCGATTTGAACCGCGGTGCGCCGTACTTTCTTCCGGGAATGCGCTTAGCGCGGGGCGTAAAACAGTGTTTCCATGCCTTGGCGAGATTTTCGCTAACCTGTCTAGGTGTCCATGTTGACAATGCCAGCCATTCGGGCTGCAAGTCGCGTAACTGCGTGATCCAGTACCCGCGATCATACGCGCTAGGCAACCGTGTGCGGATATCTTGTCCCGGCTGATACTGAATTGCACCAGCGGCACCGATCGCAGTAACCAGATGCTCTGCACGTGTGCGCAAGCCGTATTGCCTGCGCAGCAAAATATCTGCCAAGGACACAACCCGCAGGTTCCCCGCTAAATCGAATACCAATGGCCCCAAGGCGTCCTTATCAAAAACCCATGCCCGGACATTCTGTAATATAAAATCAATTTCGAGTAGTGCGTTCCACAATTCGGTGCACATGCGGGCCTGTTCGTGTAAGCGCGCATCTTGCTGTGCTGTGGGGTGCAACTTCCACGAATAACGGCGATCAATGCGCGGCTGATCTGTGTTAGCTTCCCTCGAATTGAGCACACTATCTATGTTAGAATCTTCTGATTCTGTGTACACCACTAGCTCCCGCTTTTAACCCGGCAGGCCGGGGTATTTCTTCAACCGCATTACCGCAGTAGGGAAATCGACTCTGTCCAACTCCTGCTTTTAACCCGGCAGGCCGGGATATTCCTTCGGGATACGTCGGAAAATATACATATCCCTCTGTATCCTCCTGCTTTTGACCCGGCAGGCCGGGATATCTACTCTCCACAGAACTATATACCACTAGCAAGTTCTTTTTGCAGAGTGTGTGGCTTAAAGCATGGGTAAATGTGCCCTGTCAAGCCCTCCCGCTCCCCGCACCACCAAACCTACGTTTTGCGCCGCGCATCCAGCGCCCAGGCAACCTCCCCATATGGCGCATGCCTGCTGACTTCCGAAGCAACCGCCGACCAACCGTATTGTGACACCAAGTCGTTGATAGTCGTTTTCAGTTCTTCCTCGACACGGGACAACCGGGCAACGTGCACATATCCCCGGACACCGTTCGGGAATTCGACGGCACAGACTTGATTACGCCCGTCTGTGGCGTCTTCTGGCCGCCACCCCACTATCTTCACAGGGTGCGTTCTAACCGCGGTGAAAGGCTCGTTTGTGCTCACGTAATCGACCACAAGTGCTGTGTCCCCGATCTTCCATTCATGGCGAATCATTATTCGTCTCCTATTCGGATACCAAGTGTCGCGGCGCCTCGAAATGTGCGCCTTCCAGATTACTTTGGTGCATATCTGCCGACTTCCGCCGCAACTGCCGACCAGCCATATTGCGACATCAAGCCTTCGATAGCCGTTCTCAACCCTTCCTCAATCCGAGACAGCCGGACGAAGTGCACAGCTTCGCGGCGCCCGTCTGTATGTTCGACGACACAACAATGGTTGCGCCCGTCTGTGTCATTGCCTGTCCATGCCACCACCTTCACAGGACGTGTTCTAGACACCGCCACAGTGGCATCTGCCAAGGTGTAATCAGCCACAAGCGCTGTGTCCCCGATCTTCCAGTCAGAGTAGATCATTGTTGTTTTCCTTTCAGGATATGTGCGCCGCACGTTGAGTTGTAGGCATAAGTTTCCCAAGTGGGATGATAGCTGGCAGCGGCCTGATTACCCCACACAGTCCAATTCGGGCGGGCAGGCCCGACAAGTGCCTCCTGCTTTTAACCCGGCAGGCCGGGGTATTTCTTCAGCCTTGCGGAACGGCACCTTATGTGCCGTTCCGGGCCATCTTGTGTGGCGCCTTGCCTTACCGAAAGGCAATCACCGTCTGCGGCACGCCTTCGTAATCGGTGTGCTCCTTGATCTTGGCTTTGATGGTGATGGAGTCGCCTTCCTTCCCCAGGCACTTCGCGCCTTTGTAGAACACGGCATTGGTGCCCTGGGACATCAAGTGCATGTAGGTGCAACCATAGCGGCCGTCGAACACCAGGATTTTATTTATTTTCAGGTTCAACTCCATCTTGGCGCCCACGGTGCCGATATGCTTGGACTGTGCGGCTTCAACCGCGCGGGTCTGTGCACGAAGTTCCTCCCGGACAGCTTCAATCTGGGCACGTGTGCCCGAGAGGGACTGAACCTTGCCGGTTTCCTGCACAAGGAATTCGGTGAAGTGGGTCTTCTGTCCGCCTTCCGAAGCGGGTTCGGGCAGGAACTCACCCGCACGGAACACGTTGCCAGTGATCGGGCAGACATAGCCGTCACAGGGAGCGTGGAAGCGCTCGCCATCAAAAGTGGCCTTGGGATGGCGCTCCTTCATGACTTCCACGACATCGCGCGGAGCGTTGGCATTGAAGAGCGAAAGGACGGCGGGGAAATTGGTGCAAAGGAACATGGGAGCCTCCAGGTGTTGGCGTTTCGTTGAGCCATGTGTCGCATTTTCCCGGGGAAGCGTCAACAGATTTTTTGAAAAAATTTGGAAAAAGATGTGGGGCGGGGACTTGCTCGGGGTTGCCCGAGCATTGGCACTTGCTCGGGGTTGCCCGAGCATTGGCACAGCCTCAAAACGGCTGTGCCGACGCTCTACAGTGCGGTTGATCGGGCTGGGCTATCTTCGGGTAGGGCGCCGGGTTTGTGTGGCATAGGGCGCCTTATAGAGACACACAAGCGGGTTTGTGTGTCACTTATCGCGCTCCCCATGACTTCAATTTACGTGCATGTACGGCAGCACGGGATGTGCCGTAAAGCTCTGTCAGGCATTTGCCGCAACGCGGCGTGATCTTTTTGGCTTCTTCCACGGAAAGTCCGTACTTATTAATAGCACGTCCGAATTGCTGCTTTTGATCCAACCACGTCAGTTGGCGGTTGCATGAAAGACACTTCGTGCCACTGCTTTGTTTTTCACCCGCCATAATAACACTCCTATTCTGCTTTAAAAGCCGATCTCCAGTGGCTTTGTTCTAGGAATGGCAATGAATCCTACATCAGAGAACACACGTGAAAAGGATTCGATATCAGCGCCAAAGTAAGAGAATACCTGACCTTGTGTCGGGGATGCCAGTTCATCGCCATTGTAAAAGCGAATACGCCCACGGGTAAAGCACAAGGCAGTTGCATTTGCCGCAACGGTTTGAAACCATGCCGTATCGGTGTAATTGTGTGTCAGTAATACTGCAGCGTCAATATTCTCGGAATTGTATTCCGAGACAAGTTTATCAATGAATCGTTCAATCCAGGGCTGGGCATACGGGGGATTTAGCCAAACACGGCCCCACCATTCTTGATTCAATCCATCGTTGTCAATGGAAAAGAACTCCTGTGCTCTTATGATTTCTTGAGCAAGTACACTGCTGGCAGGATCAAGATCAATAGCACCCAACACGGTGCGCGCACGCTCGACATATTCAGTGGGTGTGTACCACTCATTATCGCCGCTGCCTTGGGTGCCGCGTACCTTTATCAATGCTTTATCGACAACACGATCAATTTCCTCGCGCCCTTTTGATACGATTTTCTCGAATTCATCGTCTGAAGTGCGCTCAAGTTTGCGGGCACGTTTGGCTAGATTTTTGTCTATGCCTGCGTCGTCAAGCGTAGGAAGTGGATCGGGGTTTCGGAAACCCCGAGCCACTTTAGCATAATGATTATTTCCT
>Ga0335071_10000105_pt1 | contig 100869 bp, 91 predicted proteins | sample Lox_Sample_15_FD_206724 | JGI IMG/M metagenome (GOLD analysis project Ga0335071, IMG submission 206724) | Soil microbial communities from Loxahatchee National Wildlife Refuge, Florida, United States - Lox_Sample_1.5 | ecosystem: Environmental > Terrestrial > Soil > Wetlands | place: USA... | reverse complement strand
CGCCCCGGTCCCGCAAGTGAACGGCGTATTGCTCAATGTTTTTCACCGCAACCGCCCAACCCACCAGAATCGGCTCGCTCAGCGTTGGCAAGTCTTTCTGCCATCTGAGCTCAGACTGCTCTGGGTCCGGCGCCAGAATTTCGAGGTATGCCTTTTGTCCCAGCTTCAGCAGCGCATTCCGCGTCCCTCGCCCCGGATGCGCCCCACCAATTGCTGCGCGATAGCCCGACAGCTTCTCTACGTACGCGATTCCTTCCTCGAGATCGCGACAGCCCAGAATGATGTGATCTGGTTCCGGTAACGTCACGCTGTTCGAACCCTCCGCCTTGGAACAGGATGCCACGGCTGCGCCAACCGTCATCCCAAGAACGATCACGTCCCTGGCGCAGAAACGTAATATCCCGGCCGAGCCCGCACGGTAAGGTCCTTGCGATCCAGTTCCACGGTAATCTCGTGGTAGCCCTCTCCGTCCGTTCCTGTCGGCGCATATGTGATCGTGTATTGCGCGTGCAACTCCCCGCCAATCTCGTCGATCACCTTCTCCAGCGTCGCCTGTTTCCAGGCCGACGCGTGTACCCCACCCGTCGCCGCCGCCGCGATCTCCAGTTGTTTCGACGTCACCTTGTCCTTCGAGTGTTGGATCACCGACACCGCCAGTGCCATCGCTCCAGCCATCGGCGCCCCTGCCATCTGCTGCTGCATTTCCGTCGTTGGTGTCTGCACCGTTCCTGGTGGTGGCGGAGTGCTGTACGTTCCTTCCGGCGTCACACGCGGCGGTGGCTTGTACTCTTCGTTCGGATTGCGCTTCAGGTCCGCTTTCGCGCCGGAAATGCCCACCGCGTAAATCGCCACATTCGCCAATTGCGCCCGCCGCAGAACTTCGCCCAGCTTTTCTTCGCTTCCTGAATCGTGCGCTTCGCTCAACACCAGCATCACCCGCCTCTTGCCCAGGTCCTTCGCCGAAGACTCCGGTCGTGCCTTCAGCATTTCCACCGCTTTCGACATTGCGTCGAACAGCCGCGATCCGTCGTCACCTTCTTCCAGCGCCGAAAGCGTGCGCTCCAGCATGTCCGTGCTGTCACCGAATTCCTGCAACTTGTGGATCCGGCTGTCGAACCCGATCACCGCCGCCTCGCCTGTTGGCCCCATCACCGTCTGCGAGATCAGGATTCCGGTCTTTCGAATCTCTGGCAGAAGCGTCGAGATCCGCGAGCTCGTTTCCACTACCACAACCAGCGAAATCGGATCGCCGCCCAGATCGAAATGCGTAATCCTCTGCGGCACGCCGTTATCCAGAATCCGAAAATCCGTGGCTTGCAGGTTGTGCACCATCTGCCCGGTCGCGTTTCTCACCGTAACTGGCATGCTCACCAGCAGACTCTGCACCTTGAATCCCGCCGGCGCTTTTTGGAGCGCCACTCCCGGCTGCGGCGTCATCGGGCCTTCCGGTGCCTGTGCGTGTGCACTCATCACTAGCGTCAGTGCCGCCAATAGTCCAATCGAAATTTGCGCAATTTTCTTCATCCCACCTTCAAACTAGGCCTGTTCCTGCCGCTCGCCCTGCGTATTTACTTCGACGCACGCCACTCCAAAGGCGTTGCCGTCGGCCCGCTCTGCTGCCTACAATCGTAACTCGTCTGAATTGGAGAACGTTCATGCCCGACGGAAAGCGTCTCAAGCCCCAACACGCGCCCAAAGCTCCGCACGAAGATCACGCCTTCATGTCCAGCACGCCGGCGCGGCCCATCCGCATCCTCGCCGAGTACATTCATCCCCTCGCACAACTCAAGAAAGAAGGCATTGGCGACACCATCGTCATGTTTGGCTCCGCCCGGATCAGCTCCCGCGAAGTCGCCATGGCTCGCTACACCCGGCTGAAAAATGAAAAGACCGCGCGCCTCGGCAAGGAACGCCTCAATCACCATCACGCCGCCTTGCGCGCCGCCAAGAGCGCCGTCGAAATGGCTCGCTACTACGAGGAAGCCCGCCAACTTTCCCATCGCCTCACCACCTGGGCCCTCTCCCTCGGTCCCCGCCCTCGCCGTTTCGTCGTTTGTTCCGGTGGCGGTCCCGGCATCATGGAAGCCGCCAATCGTGGCGCCTACGAAGCCGGTGGCAAATCCATCGGTCTTTCCATCGAACTGCCACACGAGCAGTTCGCCAATCCTTACATCAGCCCCGAACTCAGTTTCAACTTCCACTATTTCTTCATGCGCAAACTGTGGTTCGCTCAGATCGCCAAAGCCCTCATCGTTTTTCCCGGCGGCTTCGGCACCATGGACGAGCTTTGGGAAATGATGACTCTCTCCCAGACCGACAAAATGCCCAACAACACGCTCATCCTTATTTACGGCCGCAGATACTGGAACGATGTCTTGAATCTCAAGGGAATGGTCCGCTGGGGCACCATCAATCAGGCCGAATACGATTTGCTCCAGTACGCCGACACCGTCGACGAAGCTTTCGAAGCGATTCGCTCCGGCCTCGAGAAGTACCACATGCAGGTCGACCCCTTCTTACAAGCCTACTGAACTTTCTACGTCCTAAAACTTTCGCTAACTCGCTTACTGCCAACGCTCACCCGCTGGCATCTCGCCTGCACCCATCTCCTCGCCCGCTGCTGTAGCAAGACGCCACCAGCCTGGCGCAATCCCCCAAACAACGCGAGGAGTGACACATGGACTTGGAAACCTACTGGATTCGCCGTGCATTGATCGCCGCAGCCTTGATGACCGCTCTCTTTCTCGGTGGCGCCGCTCTTACCCGCGCCGAGGATGATTGTCAGAAGCGCGTCAACAAGGCCGATCACAATCTTCACGAAGCCATCGAACACCATGGTTGGCAGAGCTCTCAGGCCGATCATTGGCGCCATGAGCTCGCCGAAGCTCGCAACTACTGCTGGGATCACGGTCGTCGTTGGTGGGACGCCGATGCCAACCGCTGGCGCACCGATCGCGATTGGGATGACCACGACCACGACCGCCACTAGTTCATAACTGCTTTCCTCTATCCCTCGGACAGAGAGGGCGTGCAGACATAGTTTGCTCTGCACGCCTTTTTCTTTGACCCTCGCGAGACTGGCAATCTCTCACCTCAAGCAGAACTGTCATCCTGAGGAGCGTTTTCCGCGACGAAGAATCTCAATGGAACGTGCCTCTTAAACGTGAAACCAAAAAAATAGGGCGCCGATTCATTCGGCGCCCCTTTCTTCGTTCGCACTGTCGGGCGGATTATCCTTTTTCTACCTGTACCGGCTCCTCCAGGAACACCGCTTCAAACCTCTTGATCTCGTCCTGATCATGCAACAACACCACCGGCAATACGCGCAGCGACTGCTTGCAGAAGTGGCACTGCACGCCTTCCCCCTGCAGGTCCTGCAAAAAGCCGTCCGTGAACTTATACTCCGCCCGTTCGTGCCGTGCCTTCTTTTGGCCGCGCGCACCGCAATGAGGGCAGACGAACTCCACGTAATCCTCTTGCGGATCGCGGTCCAGTGCAGCCCAGCCCGTCCGGCGTACGCCCACGACTTCGGGAATCAGCCTGTCCATCGACTTTTCTCCTTCCAGATCCACGTCCTGCACATTAGATGCGCGGTGGTTATATCCGGATGCTCCGGCGCGCATTTTCCGCAGAAAAATGGGCACTTTTCGCCAGTTCCGGTGTCCCGTCTTCCCAGTCCTTTCGCATTAGCTTCGGGAACATCTTCTCCCTCCCAGGTGTCAAAGCTGGCAGAGGACGCGCGCACCTCACATCCCTGCGAGAGCGGCGCCGGTTTCCCGAAGACAACCTCGGAAAAATCGGCGCCGCCAAATCCCACGCCTCGCAGGGCAGTTTTCGGGGGTGTGTTATGGTCCAGAGCCCTGGTTCGCAAGACCATTCGAATTTTCTCGGTGGTTGCCTCGTTGAAAGTGATTCCGAGTTCGAGAAGCGCGCCCGCAAAATGAAACGTCGCGCTCTCGTTGCATCCATCCTTCTGCAAATCCTGTTCGTCGTCGCGTTGATCCTCTTCCCGCTCCTCAGCAAAGGCGAAAGCATCGCGGCCTACAGCGTCACGCCCAACGTCCCCTATCGCCACGGCACCGTGTCCGATCATCATCTCCGCGGTCTGCGGCCATCCACTGGCTCGCGCACGGTCTGTACCTATTGTTTCCGCAACATTCCACCCACCATCGCCACTGTTGACCACCGACGCATCGTGGATAACCCCGAGCCTGGCGAAGTGGACATTCCTGGCACGAACGAAGGCCAGAACATTCCTGGGGCTCTCGACGCATTTACGAAGCGCCCTGGGCCAGAGCCCCCAGTCGAACGGAGGACGGAACATAAGACGCCGCGCACCCTCCAAGTGAGTGCGGGTGTCCAGGCCGCCAGGCTTGTGGATCGTGTTGAACCGCTCTACCCGTTTCTTGCTAAATCCGTTCATCGCGAAGGCCGCGTGGAACTGCGTGCGATCATCGCGACAGACGGCCACATCAAATCGCTGAAAGTTGTCACCGGCGACCCGATGTTCATCTCATCAGCGCTCAGTGCTGTCCAGGAATGGCGCTATCAACCCACGCTCCTCAACGGCGAGCCCGTCGAAGTCGACACCTACATCACTGTTGTCTATACCCTGACCCACTGATTACCGTCACAGAGAGAGAGAATGCCCCATTCTTTCCGCGATTTCTGCGGAAAGGGTGGGCTCCTCTTGTTGGAACGTGTATGTAAGAAAATTACAGCAGCGGTTCACCCGAATACCGCGCGATCGCCTCGCGCGCCGCATCCCGCAAACGCACGATCTCCTGCAAGTGGTTCGAGTCGTCGCCCGCCTCGACCTTCGGATAAATCGGTGGAGATAGCGTAATCGTCACACTCGTCGGCTTCGGCAGAATCGTGGGATCGCGCAGGAACCGCCGCGTCCCTGCCAGCGACACTGGAATCACCGGAACTCCTGTCGCTACTGCCGCGCGAAACGCTCCCAACTGGAACGGACGCACTCCATCTTCGGGTGTAAACGTTCCTTCCGGGAACACAAACACCGAATCCCCCTGTTTCAAGTACTCTTCCATCTCGTCCACTTGCTGCAGCCGCGCGCCGGCGTCGTGCCGGTCGAACGACAGGTGCCCCATCTGGTTCAGAAACGTGCCGATGAATATCATCTGATTCACTTCGCCCTTCGCCACAAAGCGATACGGCACACCCAGCCCCAGCATCAGCGGCAATACATCGAAATAGCTCGCGTGGTTTGACGCGTACACCTTCGCGCCAGGCGTATTCATATATTCTTTGCCAACCACCTTCACGCGGATCCCCGCCAGGAAAAACAGCACCCGCAAGGCCCTCGACGTGAACCGCCCCGCCGCGCGATGATCCTTGTACCTCCGCACGATCGCCCACGACGGCACAATCCACAGAAAGAACACAATGATAAAATACACCCCGTAAATCTTCTCGAGCGCCGTCCGAACCCCGCCCCACGCCGCGCTCAACATTTCCTTCACATACGCGCCGGTTCCCAGCTTCGCAATTTGCACCCAAGCCGGCGGCTTCGCGTTCGCCAGCGTGCCCGCCAGGTACAACTGCTTCGTCTCGTCACGCCGCAGTTTCCCGCTCGACGTTTTCGGAATGCTCCCCGGCGGAATCAGCTCCACGCGGTCCGGCGGCATACCCAATCCCTGCGAAACCTGCTCGTTGATCCCCGCCACAATCGCGCCGCGCTTCCCGCGATCTTCTTCGCGCGACTCCGCCACGATCACCAATTTTTCCGTTCCGGTCTCTTCGCCCTTCAACCCGAATGCCACCACGCAGCCTTTGCGGATTCCTTCCGCTCGCGATGCCAATTCCTCCACTTCGTGTGGGTAGAGGTTCCTCCCGCCCTTGATGATGATGTCCTTTACCCGGCCGGTAATGTAAATCTCGCCCTCGGCTTGATACGCCTTGTCGCCGGTATTCACCCAGGGCAATTCGCCTTCCCGCACAGGCGGCCCTCCGGCAAAAAGTTTCTCCGTCGCTTGCGGATTCATGTAGTAGCCGCTCGTCGCCGAAGCGCCCCGGAACCACAGGAATCCTTCCGTCCGTTCCGGCAAAACGTTTCCGCCTTCGTCAACGATGATCACTTCGTGCCGTGGCACCGCCACCCCTGACGACACAAAGGCAATCGCATTTTCGTCATCCGGCTTCGCAGGCGCCGCCCGGCCCGACGATGTAAACGTCTCGCGCTCCACGCGATCCACTTTCGGTCCGCGGTACTGCGGCGGAAACGTTACCCCCAACGAAGCCTCAGCCAGCCCGTACACCGGAAGCATTGATTCACGCTTGAATCCGTATCTGGAAAACCGGTTGATGAACCTCTCCAAAGTCTCGGGATTTACTGGCTCCGCGCCATTCATCGCCGCTCGCCAGGAACTCAGGTCCACGCCTTCCATCGCCTTGTCGGAAATCTTCCGCACGCACAATTCGTATGCGAAATTCGGCGCCGCTCCGATCGTGCATTTGTATTTCGAAATCGCCTGCAGCCACCGTTCCGGCCGCGTCAAAAACGCCAGCGGCGACATCACCACCAGCGGCGTTCCGTGCAACAGTAACGTCAGCCACGCCCCGATCAGTCCCATGTCGTGATACAGCGGCAACCAACTGATGCCTACATCCTCGCTGGAAAGCTCCACGCCCTCGGCGATCGACCTCATGTTTGCCAGTAGGTTCGCATGCGTCAGCATCACGCCCTTCGGGTCGCCCGTCGACCCTGACGTGTACTGCAGTAGTGCCAGGTCGCTCCCTTTTCTGATCCGGCTGCCACTCAAAAACGCCGGAAGCGCCCCCGGGGCCGGTGGCGGCGCCTTTTCTGCCGCTTCCAGCAATTTATTCGCATCTACAACTCCAATCAGCGATTTCACTCGCGGCTTCAGCAGTTTCGCCACCGCCTCCGCGCGACGGAACGTCAGCAACAGGCACACGCCCGCGTTATTCAATATCGCGCCTTGCCGCTCCGCATATTCCTCGATGCGATCCGCGCGAAACGGCGGATAAATCGGCACCGGTACCGCCCCCGCCAGCAGGATCCCTGCATAGCAAACAAAAAACTGTCGCGACGTCGGCAGCATCAGCGACACGCGTCCGCCCGCCGGCACTCCCCGCCGCGCCAATTCCTCCGCGCATTTCTGCGCTGCCACGTACAGTTCGCCGAACGTCAGTGTGTGTTGGTGTTCGCCACCCTCGATATCTTCGGAAATGATCAGGTGTGTGCGGCTGGCGTCATGAATCCCGCGGTGCCGGATTACTTCGATCAGCGTTTCCGCCTTTTGCACAATCGAATCGCCGGTATCTTGTGCCATGCGGTTCGCTTCAATGGCTACCCGCAGTGCCGAAAGTTCTTCTTCCTCGTCCGCCGCCGCGCCCGGTGCGCGCAACACCGCTTCAATCAAATCCTGCGGCGTCGTGGCTTCCGCTGCAACCGAATCCGGGAGGCGTACGCCAAGCGCACTCTCGATCCGCGCCAGCAATTCCACGCGTTCCAGGCTGCCGAGCCCCAGATCGCGGTCCAGATTCGATTTCTCGGATAGCTCCGCCACCGCGCCGTGGCTGCCCAACTCCTCCAGCAGCCCGCGCACCACGTCCAGCACGCGCTCGCGTACTCCGGGGTAATCCAATTGTGCGGATGTCGTTGCCAAAGTTACCTTCGATTGGAGGACTCGCGTGAGGCTAACACGCGCCGTGCCCTTTTGCCATCTGTGGCTTGCGCTTCAACCCGCATTTGCCTTCCGGCGACTGTAATACGCCGTTGCTTGATCCAACTCACAAACACGCTGTCATCCTGAGGAGCGAGGTTTGCGACGAAGGATCTCAACCGCGGCGTCTTGTCTCCCAACGATCTGTCATCGCGACCGTCGTGGCGTCGCGGGTCCGCTCCACGCGCCCAACTTGCTCGTGCTGACCCGGTCCCCGCGATGCCCACCAAAGAAGTGAATCGTGCGGGTTCCCGCCAGCACTTTGCCTGCATGCTTTACGCCTGCAGGGATTACGTGCTCTTCGCCTGCCCTGACCTCGATGTTTTTCCCCTCAATGATGAGTGTGTAGCAGCCCTGCACCACTAACATGTACTCGTCGAAATCATGATCATGCTCTTGCGATGAAGCCGTCTCCGAACAAGTCCAAAACGCCATCTGGCTGCCGTCCGCTCCATCGAAGATGTATCCCTCAACCCCCGGTGTAGCCTGCTGCATCCGCTGGATTCTGTTCACCGGATGCTTCATGAACGCGGGAAATTCGGTCATCATTTCACCGCCTCGCTGCCTTAGCGCTACGGTATCGCCAAACGCTTATGCGCCTTGCTTCTTCACTCCGTATCCCGGCGGCATCAGCGCCGTCGAGAGGTCCACGCCGCTCAGATTCGCTTTGCTGATATCCGTCTCGCGCAAAATCGCAATTCCCAGATCCGCGCCTGTGAACACGGCTCCATCTACGTTGGCATCTCGGAAGTTTGCATTCCGCAGCAACGCACCCCGGAAATTCACGTTGCTCAGATCGCACCGGAAAAACTCCACCCCGCTCGCCTGCGCCCCGGTCAAATCCGCGCCCGGAAGGTTTGCCTCGGTCATATCCGTATTCCGCAGGTCGGCTTTCTTCAGCCGCGCGTTCGTCAAATTTGCCACCGGCAGTCGCGACCCGCGCAGGTCGCTACCCTCCAGATTCGCATTCTGCAGATTCGCCCCCGCCAGATTCAACTTGCTTAAGTCCGCACCCGACAGGTCTGCTCCGCTCAAGTCTGCGCGTGCTCCGCCTTCTTTCCCGGACCAGAACCGTTCATGAGCATCCAGGATCGCCGCCACTTTCTTTCCGTTGTGCTTCAAGCTGTTCAACTTCCGCAGTCCCATAGTCGCCTTTCCTCACCTGTTCCAATCCCTTCATTTTACCGGATTCCCTCTAAAACCGAGAACCACATCGCGACTGGTGCCACTCGGAGTATGCTTATCTCGTGAACCCGTTTCGCTCTATCGCCACCGCATTTCTGCTCGTCGCTTTCTTCTGTTCTACGCCCGCGGTTTCCTTGGCGCAGGAAGACGAAATCGTTGCCAACCTCGCTGGTGGCCGCGTCATCATCCTCGTCGCACGCGACACCATTATCTTCGGCGCCATCGACCATCCCATCGAGGTCACCGGCGTTCCCCCTCGCGTCACCAACCTCGGCCCCGAGCATGTTGGCATTCTCCTCGGCGCTTCTGAGTGGCAGATTCCAGCGCAGCCTCGCCCCGTTCGCCTCGACCGCGAAGTCCCGGAAATCCGTCTGCCTCCCAAAAACGTTTATCGCCCGCCCGATTCTGGCGAGCCCGACCTCGAAGCCATCGGCGTCGCCTATCTCGAGAAACTGCGCCCGCTCGTTTCCCAGCTTCACCACAAAATAGAACTCAAACCCGACGAACCAATCTTCGAAATCGTCCTTATCGGTTATCCGCGGGAATACGGGCCGGAAGTCTGGCTTATTGACTATCGGGTCGAACAGAATTTGCTCGGAGGCAACAACGAACTCTGGCAGACCCACATCCTCCGCCCTCGCTTCACCCAGCTCTATCCCCCGGAAAAGCACCAGGCCAAGACCATCGTCGAAAGCTTCTTTCCACCCAACCAGCAGGAAGTCCCACTGATGGGCCTGATCCAGTCCGGCGACCCCCGCATCACTCAGCTCCGCAACTCCGATCCGAAATTCGCCAAAGTGATCGAACTCCTCGAGCGTGGCCAATCCACCAAGGCCAATCCCGAGGACGCGGCGCAGTTTTTGCGCTTCGTCTTTCCTCTTCTTGCCGAGAAATCAACCTTTATACAAGGGAAAATGGACGACACCGCTGGCTTCCAGTGGATTGTTCCTCCGGAGGAACCTGTCGAAAAACCTTCCAAGGCACAGGAGCAGGACAAAGACCGCCCGCCCGACGCTCCCACTCTCAGGCGTAAGCCCGACCCCAACAAACCCGATTAGCGCGAGATGTAGCTTGTTGTTCCCGGGGCCGCCGACCGCCGATTTGGCGCCGCTGTCAGCTCGTCACCGCACCCTGCTGCTTGGTTCGATCTCAACCACAGCGTCTTGGCACAATCTCTGCCGCTGAAGTCACGCCCCACTAGGTGCAGCACCTTCGCCGCTTCTCAATCTCCTGTCGCGGAGCTCTGTCGCCCGTGCCGCCCGATATCTCGCCGGTAATGCATCCCATCAAAATGGATCCTGCCCGCCGCTTCGTACGCCTTTTGCAGCGCTGCATCGATCGAATTGCCGACAGCCGTCACGCCAAGCACCCGACCGCCGTTCGTCACAATTTTTGTCCCGTCCCGTTTCGTGCCTGCGTGCAGCACCTTCACGTCGCTCAGCTTCGCTGCTTCTTCCAAACCGCGAATCTCCTTGCCACTCTCAAATTTTCCGGGATACCCGCCTGACGCCAGCACCACGCACGCGCTCGCTCCTGGCTTCCACTTCAGTTTCTCCGGCTGCAGTTTTCCCTTTGCCACGTCGCTCAGCACTTCCGCCAGATCGAAATCGACCCGCGCCAGAATTGCCTGCGTCTCGGGATCCCCCAGCCGGCAGTTGTACTCCAACACCTTCGGCCCATCCTTCGTCAGCATCAGTCCGATGTACAGAAATCCCTGATACCGGATCCCGTCTGCCTTCAACCCACGCAGTGTCGGCTCCACAATCTTTTTCGTAATCGTCTCCCGCAGCGCTCCCGGCAGCAACTCATCCGACGAATACGCCCCCATCCCCCCGGTGTTCGGCCCTTCATTGTTGTCAAAGACGCGTTTGTGATCCCGCGTTGGCACCAGCGCCGCGTATCGCTCACCATCGGTCAACAAGATAAATGACAGTTCGTCCCCACTGAGTCCTTCCTCAAACATCAATCGCTTCCCGCCTGGCCCAAACTCATCTTTGTCCATGGCTCGCGAAATGAAGTCGCGTGCTTCCGCCGGATTCGTCGCTACCAGCACGCCTTTTCCCGCGCACAGTCCATCCGCCTTGATCACGACCGGCCACTTCACACGATCGAGCGCGCGATACGCCGCTTCTTTCGAATCGAACGCGCCATACATCCCGGCTGTCGGAATTCCGTGGCGTGCCAGAAATTCCTTCGTGAAGACTTTGCTGCCTTCCAATTGCGCCGCTTGCTTCGTCGGCCCGATAATCAACCATCCTGGCTTTTCGAACGCATCAACTACTCCATTCACCAGCGGCAACTCCGGTCCCACCACTGTCAAGTCCGGTTTCAGTTGATTCGCGAGCGCCACCAGTCCCGCCACATCCCCCGCATCGGCCGCCACGCATTCCGCGTCAGTTGCGATCCCGCCATTGCCCGGAGCGCACCAAATCTTTTCCACCCGCGCGCCAACCCGCAGTTTCCACACCAACGCGTGCTCACGACCACCGCCACCGATCACCAAAATTTTCATCGATTCAGCACCCACTGGAACAATAGTCGGCGGCCAAATGCATTGTCAACGACGCCAGCCCGACGCCCTGGTGGTAGCTGTGGAGAAACACGGCCGCCGACGTGTTGGAAGGATGTAACCTCTTTACCTAGTATTAGTGGTTATATGGAACCGCGCTTAACTCTACGCTTGGCTCATCGCCCTTATCGGTATCGTTACTCCCGCCGCCGCGTCTGACGACGCCAGCATGTGGCACCGACCGTCAAAGATCCCGCCGGGATCGATCACCATGCACGGCGAATGCACTTCGCCCGTCACCACTCCCTTGGCTTGGATCTCTACGCGACCCTTCGCGAAGATCACCCCGTCGAAGCGTCCGGCGATCACCACACGATTTCCTTCGATTTGTCCCTCGACCTTCGCGTTCTCTCCGAGCACCACCGTCTGCTCTGAGATGATGTTTCCCTTCACGTGTCCATCAATCCGGAACGTGCCCGTGATTGTGAGTGTGCCTTCCAGCGACACCCCTTGGTCGATGAATCCTGTCCACTCTTCACCTAAGCCATTGCTTGAAGAACCCGGCCACTTCCACGCCATGAGGAATCCCCCAAAAGGTTTGCACCACCAATCTAGCGCGGTGGCGCACGAAGTCAACGTGCCTGCTGTGGAGAAGTGTCGAATACACTTCCTGAACGGAAGTTCAGGAACCGCTCACGATCACCGGTTTTGTTTTGACTTGCAGACCCAGACTGTCACTTGATCAGCTTATCGTAAATTCCCATCAACTGGTTCTCGTCGTAATACTCCAGAACCAATTGTCCAGGCCGCAACTTCGTTTTCTGCCGCAGCATTACTTTCGTTCCCAAGTGCCGCTGCAGTTCTTCCAGTGCCTCACGAATGTTTGGATCGACCGCGCTCTCCGTCAGCATTCTCTGCGTCCGAGCGCGGCGCGAAGCGAGTCGCTCGATTTGCCGCACCGTTAATCCGCCTCGCGCTGCGCGTTGCGCGTAGCGCATGCGCAGTTGCGAATCCGCGACTGCGAGCAGCGCACGACCATGTCCCGCCGTCAGTTTTCCCTCTTCAATCCAGTCTTGAATCGTCGGCTCGAGCTTGAGTAAGCGAATTGCGTTTGCCACCGTCGCCCGGTCTTTTCCCGTCCGTTCCGCCACCGCTTCCTGCGTTGCGTTGAATTCATCCATAAGCCGCTCGAACGCGCGCGCCTGCTCCATCGCGTTCAAGTCTTCGCGCTGGATGTTCTCTACCAGCGTCATTTCCAACGCCAGTTCGTCCGGCACTTGCCGCACGATCGCGGTCACTTTGTTTAGCCCGGCGCGTTGCGCCGCTCGCCACCGCCGCTCGCCGGCAATCAGCTGATAGCGATTCCCAACGGGGCGTACAATCAGTGGCTGGATAATCCCACTGGATTGAATGGAGCGCGCCAGCTCATCCAACGCTTCTTCGCGGAAGCGCGTACGCGGCTGGTATGGGCTCGGCTCGATCAGATCAATATCGATCTGCAGCGGCCCGGCGGGTACCGAAGGTGCCAGAGCTGGTGCGACTGCGGCAGCGGCTCCTCCTGACACGGGCACAGAACCGCCCACCGCTGGATTTGCCTCTACTGCTGGCTGAGCCGGAACCTGCGGTTCAGGCTCCCGTATGAGCGCTCCGAGCCCCCGCCCCAACGCGTTTCTCGGCATTGGCAATGACCTCCTGTGCTAACTGTGTGTATCCCTCTGCTCCCTTGCTGTGGATATCATAGAAAATAATAGGCTTACCGAAACTCGGCGCCTCGGCCAGCCGCACGTTTCGCGGGATCAGGCTCTGAAACACCTGGGCGCCAAAGAAGCTCCGCAGGTCGGTCGCAACCTGCCTCGATAACGTGGTCCGCTCGTCATACATCGTCAGTAGAATCCCTTCGATTTCCAAGCTGGGGTTCAAGGTCCGACGAATTCGCATCAATGTGTCGAGTAGTTCGCTTACGCCTTCCAGTGCCAGGTACTCGCATTGAATCGGAACCATCACTGAATCGGCCGACACCAGCGCATTTAGCGTCAAGAGGTCTAGGGCTGGCGGGCAATCCAGCACAATGAATTTGTATCGATCCCGCAATGGCTGAAGAAACGTCTGCAGCTTGTATTCGCGATTCTCCGTCGTCACAAGCTCCACAGCAGCGCCAGCTAGGTTTTTGTCGGCGGGTACGACATCTAGCCCCTCTACCTGCGACTTTTGCATGATTCGTTCAAAGGGCTCAGTCAGAATCAGGGCATGGTAAAGAGTCCGGCGCGAAGGGTCCTTTGGGAAGCCGATCGCTGCCGTCGCATTCGCTTGGGAATCGCAATCCACTAGCAGCGTGGACTGTTCAGCGGCGGCTAAGCAAGCAGCTAGGTTGACGGCGGTGGTAGTCTTTCCAACTCCACCTTTTTGGTTGGCAACAGCGATGACCCGGGCCAAGCGGACTTTCCCCCAAGAACCTGCAGCTGTCATCCCGACCGAAGCGCCGACACTGTGGCTCGGCTTGGAGCGGAGGGACCGTGGCGTAATTCCAATTCTGTACTCAGCCACGTTTCCAGAAGTTAGCAGACGTATTCCTTCCAAAGCAAGTTGTTTCACGTGAAACAGCTCCCCGTCCTGCGGAATTCCTGTGGAAGCTCCGATTGTTTCACGTGGAACACTGTCCGTAGCTCATTGTTTCAATGGACCTTATCGCGCCAATTTACAAACTCGCGAATTTCACACCTATCCACACACTCCATTTGCATCGATCTCTAACGCTGCGGCTGCCTTGCCGAGCCGCCCCTTTGGCTCCACGTGGAACGAAGAGAAGCAGCTTCCTTTGCCACGGCATTCGTCAGCTAGAACCGATGGTTTCACGTGGAACAATGCATAGGTGAAACGCCGGATTGTGAGTGCTCCACCGTTTCACGTGGAACGAACAGGCAGTTCAACTCCGCCTGGACACGTTCCACGTGGAACGTCCCATCCCCGGAGCGCATCGTTCCATGTGGAACACTCGCACCCGCAACTTTCGAAATCCGACCCGCTGCGACTGGATTTTCGCTGAATCTTGTGCGATTCGTCGCTACGCCGACGCTTCCGCTTTCTTCTCGCCCACCAGAATGTATCGCCTCAGCGATTGCGGCACCGCGATCGGCTCTTTCCATTCCCATTCCACCGATTTGCGAATGTCATCCAGATCCCGCCCGCCGACCCATAGCACAAGTCGACTCGCCGACAATCTTCCCGATGCCGCCCATTTCAGGAATGGCCCATAATCTCCCACCGCCCGTGCGCACACATATTCCAGCGGCGCCAATTCCTCGCCCAGTTCCTCGTACCGGCTGATCAGCACCCGTGCGCCTGGAAGTTCCAATTCACGAAGGACTTCCGCCAGAAATGTCCCCTTTTTGATGTTCGACTCGACCAGGAATAGTTCAAGCTCCGGCCGTGCAATCTTCAGCGGAATCCCTGGAAACCCTGCACCCGATCCAATGTCGGCGAGTCGACCAACTTCAATCGGCACCGCTGTCGCGGCGAACATCGATTCACAGAAGTGACGATGTAGTATCTCCAGTGGGTCGCGAATCGCCGTCAGATTGAGTTTCTCGTTCCATTGAACCAAAATCCTCATATATCGCTGAATTAAAGCAACATGCCCATCATCTGCGCTCACGCCAAACCCACTGAGCGCCCGCCGGATCGTATCCTCGGAAAGTCCTGTCGATTGCGATGTTGTCATTAGAGTAAACTGTCCTGTAACTTTATGATTCTAAGTATTTTATTGGCGCTCCTGTGAGCCAAACGAGCCGCAGAGGAACCGCGGTCCCGCTGTCCCGGCCACCAGATCCACGCATGCGTGCCAAACTACTGCTGGAGCAAGACTTAGCGTTACCGCACGCGCCAGCCCGAACACCAGGCCCATCAGTGTCGTCCCGATGATCCCGCTGCGACCCTGATACGCGTGCGCCAGTCCAAACATCACGGACGACAGCAGCACCACCAGAAACTGCGCCATGCCCGTCCGCGTGAGCGCCGCCATCACGAACCCTCGATACACAAACTCCTCGCACACACCGGCCGTTACCGCGAGCGCCGCATACGGTCCCGACTCGATTGCGGTCTGTGGCAGAAGCCGCTCCGAAAGCTTGCGCATCAGCTCCGGTACCGCCCCGGTCATTCGCCCCAGTCGCCTCAAATTGAACCACTGAAACGCGCCGAGCGCGAGCGCACCGGTCACGCTCCAAAAAATGATTGGCGCGTCGAACCCTCGAGCCAATCCCAACTCACTCTGGCTCAGTCCTCTCGCCAGCGCGCGCCACGCCACGATCGCCATCAAGATCCACTGAAATGCGATCGTCGTTCCATACAGCACCAACTTTTCCTTCGTCGTGAACGCGGGTTGCGACAGCAAACGCTGCAAGCGCACTCGGCCGCGCCAGGGAATGAATGTCGCGAGGATCAGGAAGATCAGCCAGAAGTCCCAAGGCATCGCACCGATAAGAACATTTCCGCCGGATCAACGCAAGTTGGCCCGATTGCCGGGAGGGGCGAAGAGCCAGTCCCCACTCGGCGCGCTTGCCTCCGAGTCTTCCCGAGTGTGGTATCGTGCGGACTCCGCCAGGGAGGTCGTTCTATGGCGTCGGGTCCCGTGACACACACGCCGTGGTGGGCCTGGGCTTGGCCGCTGCTTGCCGTGCTCGTGCTCGCCGTGCAACTCCTCTATCCATTGGGGGGATTGTTCATTGCCATCGAGGCCTTCGCCTTAATCGCCACGGTTTTCGCCGCCGTGTATCACGCCGAAGTCGTCGCCTACCGCGTGGGCGAACCGTTTGGCTCCCTCGTTCTTGCGCTGGCCGTCACCATCATCGAGGTTGCCCTCATCGTCTCGGTCATGATCACCGGTGGGTCCGATACTTCCGGCCTTGCCCGCGACACCGTTTTCGCTGCGGTCATGATCGTCTGCAATGGCATTGTCGGCTTGTGTCTGCTCGCCGGAGGCATGCGCCACCGCGAACAGGGATTCCAACTTCAGGGTGCCAACGCCGCGCTTGCCGTCTTGATTGCTCTCACCACCCTCACCCTGGTCTTTCCCAATGTCACTGTCACCACCTCCGCAGGAACCTTTAGCGAGTCACAGTTAGTCTTTGCTGCCGTCGTCTCTTTGATTCTCTACGGCTCGTTTCTATTCGTGCAGACCATCCGCCATCGTGAATACTTTCTCCCCGTTGATGTCGTTGGCGAGGAAACCCACGAGCCGCCATCCAACAAAACCACCTTGATCAGCGCGACCCTCCTCTTCGTTGCGCTCGTTTGTGTCGTCGGGCTCGCCAAAGCCCTCACTCCAACGCTCGAACGCGCCATTGCCAGTGCCGGCTGGCCCAAGAGCGTTGTCGGCATTGTCATCGCAGGACTCGTTCTTCTTCCTGAGGGACTCGCGGCCTTCCGCGCCGCGCGCGCGAATCGCTTGCAAACCAGCATGAATCTCGCACTGGGCTCCGTCCTCGCCACCATCGGCTTGACGATTCCTTCCGTCGCTGCCGTGGCCATCCTTCTTCACAAGCCGCTCACTCTTGGGCTCATGCCCAAAGAAGTTGTCCTGCTCATCACCACCCAACTCGTGAGCGTCCTCACCTTGGGAACCGGCCGCACCACCGTGCTGCAGGGAATTGTCCACCTGGTGCTTCTTGCAGCCTTCGTCTTTCTTACTGTTGTGCCTTAGCCTGCTCCATGCCGCTCTTCCTGCACGAATCCTCCCTCATCGCTATAATCAGTAGCGCAGTACAGCGAGGTGTGGCTTGACCGAGCCCGTGAAACTCACGGCCATGGTCAAGGCAGCTGGTTGAGCGGCCAAGTTGAGTCCCGGGACACTGGACTCAATCCTGCGGCGCCTGCCACTGCCGAATGATCCGAACGTGCTCGTTGGTTTCTCCACCAACGACGACGCCGGGGTGTATCTACTCGGTGAAGGAATCGGCCTTGTCCAGACCGTCGATTTCTTCACGCCCGTCGTCGACGACCCCTTTACCTTTGGTCAGATCGCTGCGGCGAACTCGCTCAGCGACGTTTACGCCATGGGCGGTCGCCCCATCTCCGCTCTCTCTGTCGTTGGCTTTCCGGAGAAAGGCGATCCCGCCATTCTCGAACAGATTATTCGCGGCGGCCTCGACAAAATGAACGAAGCGAAATGCACGGTCATTGGCGGCCACTCCATTCGCAATGAAGATATTCAGTTCGGTTACGCTGTCAGCGGCATCGTCAACCCGCTGCAAATTTGGAGAAATGTCGGCGCGTCGACAAATGATGTCCTTTTGTTCACCAAAGCCATCGGCACCGGCGTCATTTCCACGGCCATCAAAAAAGATCGAGCCAGCACAGAGTCGATCGCTGCGGCCGTCGCCTCTATGTCGTTGCTGAATCGCGCTGCTGCCGAAGCTCTTCACGACGTGGAAGCGAAACTCGGTCCACGAGTCATCCATGCCGTCACCGATGTCACCGGATTCGGCTTCCTCGGTCACGCCCGCGAAATGGCTCTCGGCAATCCCGCGGCCGGTACTCCCGCCGTCACCCTCGAAATTGATCATCAGGCCGTGCCGCTTCTACCCGGCGCGCTCGACGCCGTACGCCAAGGTCTGACTCCCGGCGGACTCAAAAACAACCGCGAATTCCTGGGCGACTGTGTGGGTTTTGCCTCAAGCGTTCCTGAAGAAAATCGCGCCTTGCTCTACGACCCGCAAACTTCTGGCGGCTTGCTCGTTGCCATCGCTCCCGAGGCGGTCGATGCGGCTCTCGCCAGCTTTGCTCATCACGGCGTAACTGCCGCGCGCGTCGGTCGTGTCTTGCCTAAGGCCTCTCCTATCCTTTCCGTGATCTAGCGAATCGAACGTGTAGCGTATGGACACCATCACTCACGGAATTGCCGGCGCCCTGATTGGCAAAGCGATCTTCAACGGCAATGACGCTTTCCCTCCTGTCGACATGGACCAGCGCCGACTTGCCACCTGGGCCGTCATGCTCGGCTCAGTCTTCCCCGATACCGATGTCTTCGTCGACCTTTTCTCTCACAACGAAATGCTGATGATTACTTGGCATCGCAGCCTCACACATTCCTTGCTCATGCTGCCCATCTGGTCCGTGCTCCTCGCCCTTGCTACCGGCGCGGTCGCCCGTTGGCGCCACTGGGACTCTCCTTCATTCCTGAAACTCACCGGCCTTTACGCCGTCGGCATCCTCAGCCACATCTTTCTCGATCTGGTCACCACCTTCGGCACCATGATCTGGTCCCCGCTCGAATGGTCCCGCCCTGCTTGGGACATCCTCTTCATCGTCGACTTCACCTTCACCGCGATTCTGCTCGTTCCTCAATTGCTCGCCTGGGCCTACGAAGATCCGGACCACACCCGCCGCCGCGCCATCCTCATGTGGGCCATCTTCACGCCCGTCCCGTTTCTGATCTCCCGCCTCGCGGAAATCGTCGGCGCGCCCATCGCTCCGATGGCCGTTCTCCTCGCCACCGTACTCTTCACTGTGATCTTTCTTTTGCCGGCGCTGCGCGGTTGGGGCTTGCGCATGCCCTATCGAACCTGGAGCCGCATTGGCGTGACGCTCGCTACCATCTACATCATTGCCGCCGCCTTCACGCATCAGGCTGCTCTCGCCCGTATCCGCGCCTTCGCTCAGCAGGATAACTTGGACGTGAACACCATCGGCGCTCTACCTCTTCCGCCTTCCCTCTGGCATTGGGACGGACTCGTTCGCGTACCCCGCGGCGTCTACGAAGTCCGCATGGACCTCTCCGACGGCCTCCTGAGCCACGCCCCCGCGATGAACTCCGCCGCCATCGAGCACACCTTCTATCCCGATGCTCAGCCCAACTCTTTCATTCAGGAAGCTCGCCGTCTGCCGGAGGTTCAAAAGGTTCTATGGTTCTCGCGCTTCCCGGTCACACGCTTCCATCATGAAGGCGCTGACGCCGTCGTCGAATTCAGCGACTTGCGTTTCGCTCAAATCCGCAAAGACCGCCCCGCGTCCTTCACCTATCAGGTGCGCTTCTCGCCTGACGGCGCGGTCCTTTCCCAAGGCTGGTTGCGTAGGTAATTTACTTCGCTGGATGGATCACGATGTGCCGCTCGTCCCCGGAGCCGGCGCTCTCCGTCCGCACTCCCGGCATATCTTTCAGCGCCAGGTGCACAATCCGCCGCTCGCGCGACGACATCGGATTCAATTGGAATGGTTGCCGTGAAGCGATGACTCGTTCCGCCGCCACCCGCGCCGTCATGCGCAGCTCTTCAAATCTCAGCGCGCGGAACCCCCCGCAATCCAGGTGGATTTTTTCGTGGTACGCCGGCTCCAGATTCAACGCGCGAAACGCCAGATGCTCCAGCGCTTTCAACACTTCCCCCCCGCGCGCCATCAGGATTTCTTTGTCTTTGCCGTCCAGGTCCGCGAACACTTCCGCCTCGCCTTCGTCGCTCGAGGTCTCCGCAATCCGCACTTTTGCGTGTAAGTCGAATTTCCCCGCGCGAATGATTCCGTTCAGAAATTCACGCAGTTCCTCTGCCGCCGCCTCGCGGTCTAGCTTGCCGTCGCGAACAAACTCCTTGCTCATGCGACCCCCGGAGTGCGCCGATAACCACCTCTGGCAGCCTCCCAGCGCTACTTCTTCGCGCGCGTGGGTTTAGCTGGGGCGGGAAGGGGATGGGTCCGGTTCAGATACCACTGTTGCAGGATACCGATTAAGCTGCTCGTAAGAATATACAACGCCAGGCCGCTCGAAAACGGAAAAATCACAAACATCACTGACATGCTGATCGGCAGAAACTTCATCATGGCCGCCTGCTGCGGGTCCGTCGTCGTCATCGGCGTCATCTTTGACACCAGATACATGGATACGCCCACCGCGATTGGCAAAATGTAATACGGGTCCTTCGACGCCAGGTCGCGCACCCACAGCCAGCTCGCATGTCGCAATTCGATCGCGTAGCGCAGCGCGCTGTTCAGCCCGAACCAGATCGGCATCTGCAGAAACATCTGGAAGCAGCCACCCACGGGATTGATCCCCTCGCGCTGGTACACTGCCATCACTTCCTTATTCATTTCGGCCTTGCGCGGGTCGTTCAGCTTGTACTTCTTATACCTCTCCTGGATCTGCTTGATCTCTGGCGCCACTCGCTGCATCTTCATCGTGGTCTTGTAGCTCGTTATGCGCAGCGGGAAGAGCACCATGTTGATGACGATCGTCAACACCACGATCGCCCAGCCCCAGTTCGGGATGTACGTATACAGCCATTTCAGCCCGTGGAACAGCGGGTCCGCGATGAACTCCAGCCAGCCGAATTGCACCAGCGCGTTCAACGGCGGCTTCATGGCCTTCAAATCGTCGTAATCTTTGGGGCCCACGAACACCCGCATTTGCATCGGCTGGGCGCTCGTCAGCGTCGCCACTTCCGGCACCGCTTCGGACTCGTCTTTCCCGTCCTTATCCTTGTGCGCCGTCCAGATCTTCCAGTAGCGCGTGCTCAGCGTCGTCGACAGCGAATCCGCCGGCGGCAGGAACGCCACCGTAAAATAGCGGTCCTCGATCCCCGTGTACGTCTTTCCCCCCTGCCAGATGTTCCCCCACTTGTCCGGCGTGTCCAGCTTCTTCTCCAGGAACGTCGACAGCTTCCCGTTTTCTCCATAAAACGTCTGCAGCGTCGTCGACGGCGCGGGATCCGTCACCGTCACGTCTCCAAAACCGCCCCGCCACGCCAGTCCCGCCGGCACCCGCGCTCCGTTGTATGTCGTCGTCGTCTCCACATTCACCACGTACGAGTGGTCGAAGTGGAATTTCTTCGTCACTTCCAGATGTCCGTCGCTCCAGGTAAACGTCAGCTCCGCCGGAGCTTCCAGCGCCGCGCCATCACTCGAAATCTTGTACAAGCCCGTGTTCGCCGTTTTTTCCAGTTGCGGATCATCGAACACCAGGGAGAACGGCCAGCCGCCCGTCTTCGCCGCTGTATCCGGGTGGACAAGGTCGAGCACCCGCTGCGGCTTTGCGTCATCCTTGTACTTCTTCAGTTGCCAGCTCTTCACCACCGCGCCGCGATTCGAAAACTCCACGCGATACAGCGCGTTCTCCACCACAATCGTTCGCTCTTGCGAATCCGCAATCGCCGCCGTCGGCGCAGCGGAAGCCGCGCTCACTTTGGTCTCGCCTGGCGCCGTGTTTTGCGCGGGATTCGCCCCCAAATTTTCCGGAGTTCCCGGATTCGCCGGTGCCGTCACGCCCGGCTGCTCCTTTTGCGGCCGGTATGCCGGCGGCTTCGGCGCAAAGAACTTCGTCCACAGGAGAATCACCCCCACGGACAGCAGCGACGCCACTAGAATGCGCAATTCCGGCGTGAACTTATCTTGGTTCTTCGGCCCAATGGGCGGAAATTGACCTGGAGTACTCACGAGCGAACCTCATGTGGATCGACAGCCGTAGTCGTATGCGTTTCGAACATTTCAAATCTTTCTGGAACCGGGTCGTACCCGAATCGTCGCGACAATGGATGGCACCGTAGCAGCCGCTTTGTTCCCAACCACACCCCGCGCCTCACCCCGAATCGCTCGATCGCTTCATACGCGTAACGCGAACACGTCGGCTCGTAGCGGCAGGTGCCCGCAAACAACATCGAAAGGTAGGCCTTGTAGCAATTCAGCGCAAACAGTGCCGCCCGCACCCCAAAGGTTTGAGCTTTCCCTTCCACACTCACGCCAGCTTCTTCAGCAGCCGCACCAATTCCTCCGCCTGCGCCGCAAACTCCGCCGTGGCCACTTTCTGCTTCGGGTGTATGACGATGTCCCATCCTGCGGGTATCTCCTGCCGGTGGCAACGCACCATCTCGCGCAGCCGCCGCCGGATGCGGTTGCGCACCACTGCGCCGCCCAAGGCCTTCTTGATGCTGAAGCCGAAGCGGCTCAACGCAAGCTCGTTGGAACGAACAAACACGGTGAAGTGGGTACTCGTGAAGCGCTTTCCGGCGCGATACACGGCGTCGAAGCTGCCCCGGCGCACCAGTCGTGCCTCGCGCGGAAAACTCAAGTCCGCCGCGGGCGCTCCCTCACTACTCGGGCGTGAGGCGATGACGTCCCTTCTTGCGGCGTGCCGCAAGCACTTTGCGGCCGCCCTTGGTCTTCATACGCGCGCGAAATCCGTGGGTCTTCGAGCGGCGCCGTCTCCGCGGTTGAAATGTACGCTTTGGCAAAGCAATCCCCCCTAAACAGTTCTACGTTCCTGCTGCCCGCTGCATTTCGAGCTCGTCTTCGCTCTTCAGGCAAACGCCTCCCTACTACCGCGTTCCCGGCAGCTTTCGGAATTATCTAGTGTATCCGCCGCCTGCGCCAAGCGTCAACAAACCCCCGGGTAGTACGCACTGCGGGGAAATTGCTACAACTGGGAGATCGGCGCCGTGTGCCGACAACTTGGTGCTGATACCTCAACGGAAGGTAACGCCGTTCATCGGGCCCTACCGCGCCGTCAGTTAGTTCCATCTCCGCGGCTGGCTGCAGAAAGTCTCGAACTTCCTCCTGGCGGGACGCGATACGCTCTAAATGTTTCGACGTGCTCGAATCCGTTGTGAATGCCCCCAAGCGTTCAACTTGGCGGCCGGTGCCCGCGCGAGGTTGTCTCGAAACAATGTAGTTTTGTTATGGTTGTGCCGGTGGGGCTTCTTCGATGATCGGAAGATTGGCGGCGATCTGAAGGTCCAGCAAGAGCTGGATCTGCTGATCGAGCTGGAAAAAGCGCAAGACGAGTACAGTAGGCAGAGCCTTCTTCATCAAGTCGAAATATTTGCGGCGCAGAGCCAGACGTTGGTCGTCGAGCGCCATGACCTGATCGGCAATCTTTTGTGCTGCGGTGTCATTCATCGTAAGAAAATCCTTGGCGTATTCCTGAATGATGGCGAGTTTCTGGTCGCCGAGTTTCTGCTGTTCCGCGGCATAATCTTTATAGATGGGCCAGAAGGCGGCGCCCTGTCTTTCGTCGAGCTGCATTCCCTCACGAAGGATAGCTTCGCGTTTGGCCTGAATATTCTGGCGCAGGAGTTGGATATAGGCTTGGGTATTCAGTTCAGAGTTGTCTGCCGGCTCGACGACTTTCTTGTCTTGTGCTGCCGCTCCTCCGGCCAGGAACAGAGCCAAACTTAAAACACACCAGCGTAGAGTCATTCTGGTCTCCTTATGGGTCTTTGTTTGCATCTTCGGTTTTGGATAAGGCCTGGTGAATTCTTTAGTGAACAACAGGAAGGCTGACCGGCTGCTGTAAACGGAACTGAATCTGGCCTTCGGCCGGGATCTGGACTTGATCGCCTTTTTGCACCACCGCCAAAAATGCACCGGAAGCGGCGCCGATGGCGGCGCCCATGCCGGCATTGCCACCAATCGCTCCGAATGCCGCACCGAGTCCTGCCCCGCCGAGCAAGCGACGGAAGGTTCGCCGTCCTGAACTCTTTCCTTCGGTGTCGAAAACATTGGTGACGATGGGGACGGAATTTCCTTGGATCACAATCTGGGTAAGCTGAATTTTGAGCTCGGATTTGCCGCGGAACCGATGAGCCGACTCGGTGTCGACCACGTCGCCGTAGACGACAGTGCCTTTTCTCGCGACCACGCTGCCCAAGGCGGCGAGATCCATGGCGAGTGTTCCAGTAAATCTCTGACCGACAAAGGCTGAACTGGTATCAAGTGTGTCTGACATAGTTACAAACAAAATAGTGCCGACGGGCACTTCGATTTTTTGGGGAGGCGCGGGAGCTTGGGGAGCGGGAGCGGAAACGGCGCCGTACGACATGGACTCGATTTCGGAGAGGGGATAAGTCTTCGAGACGCCACTCGTATCGATAAAGGTCACGCCATTGGCGCTGCCACCCACGAAATAGCCTTCGAGTACCGTGCGGTTTTTCAGGCGAAGGGTATCAGCGGAGAGCGGAAGCACCAGAAATAAGAAAACCGCCAGAAGGAACCAGGATTTTCGTCGCATCGGTGACACCTCTACCTTGCTGGAATTTGCGAGCCTAACTGACTACCTGAGCCGGATCCGGATGAAGGTACGCGAAGCTCCCTGGACACGCCGGACACCAAATAAATCGGTCCCTTCGGAGCAGGCAGCCATTCGCCTTCTCATTCATAGTCTTAGGGAAAGTAGAAGACCGAACTGTGGGAATCAGTCTCGTGGCACGCGGCCTTCACAAACATCGTACTTCCACGCTGTTGGCCTCCCTGTGATTGCCGTCACCATGGAATCAAGGCAAGAGCCTGGTTTGTCGTCTCGACCAACCGGTAAAGTTGCTCCTACGGATGGCTGTTGGCTAGCTTGCGCTCAACATCGGCGCGCACTTGTTTCGCAGTTTGGCCGTCGGCGCTGTCAGGGTCGAGCCGGATGTACGCATCAAGGTCCGCGACAGCCGCCGGATAGTCTTTCTGCCGCAGGTGGATCAACGACAACAGGTGATAGACCTTGGGCTCATTCGGAGCTAAGGCTTCCGCTTTTCTCGCTGCGGCAAGCGCTGCGTCGATATGCATCCGGTACAGCTCGAGTTTCCCCAATTCGTATTGTCCCACCCAGAAGTTGGGATTCACTTCGAGGCAGCGGCGAAGCAGCGGTTCGCCGTCGGCTACATCGTGGCGCCCGAGTTGAAGAATGGCAAGCGCAAGCATCGCGTCAGCATACGACTGGTTGCTGAGCTCCACGGACTTCTTCAGATTCGCCTCCGCTTCTGCCGGATCTTTCAGCTCGAGGTAGGCCATTCCAATCTGATAGTAGGCTTCGTAGTAGCCAGGTGCCTTGGTGACCGCCAACTCGAATTCGTGCAGCGCCGCTCCTGGATCTCGATCGACGTACAGTTTCTTCTTGCCCGAATCGACCAGCTTGCGGGCCGAAGACGGGATGGAGAGTTCGTGCGACGAGATTGTCGGGCCGCCCGGCGCTTCGCCCGCGGATTTCCCGGCCGGCCGGAGAAAGATGGAAATCCCGATCGAGGAGCGGAAATCCGCGATGACATCCATCTCCAGCGGCGCATACCCGTCAGCGGTGACTTTCAGTACGTACACTCCGTCAGGCACACTGAAGGCAAACTCTCCGCGATCGCTGCTGACTTCTTCCGCCGCGAGGATGCCGCCGGCCGACCACAGCCGCATGGAGGCGTGTGCGACCCGTTCGTTGGAACCTTCGGAGTAGACCACACCCGCAATGCTGGCAGCCGCGGGTTGCCCGGCCGCCGCCACCATGAGGAGAGGCACCAGAAAGAAAAGCGAAAGATGGCCTCGGAGCACGGCTTCCTCGGCGCCGATTCTACACTGCCGCGGGTGCCCTCGGTTCGATTTTCAGAACCTGGGTCTCCGGCGTTCTTGTTGCGAGTGGGTTTACCCTCACGGATTGCCGTACGGTACCGCTGCCGCAGGCGTTTCCCCTGCCGAGCTCTCCGCCCGCAGTTGCTCGATCGTCTTCACCACTAACGCGCGGATTCGCGGGTCCCGTGTGATCGAAAGATGCCCCGCGCCCTTCACCAGGATGTTTGCCACGATCTTCGTTTTGGACGAGTCTTCCACCTTCAGTCTCTTTGTGGTCATGAACATCAGCGCATCGTGCGCGTGAAAAATCGCGCCTTCTTTCACGTTGCTCGGCACCGTCACGTCGTCGATTCCCACGCTATCCACCTGGATAGTCAACTCCACCGGAATGTCTTTCTCCCGCAGGTCCCGCGCCACGCTCAGCATCGCCCATCCGCCCGTGCTGTGGCCCGCCAGGATGATCCGTGGCCCGCGCCGTAACTCATCCGCTGTCAAGGGACCCGCGTGCGACGGAAAGTGGCTCAGAATCCACTCCAATCCCGCCGTCGGGTTATACGGCAGAAATGAATTCGCGCATACGTCCGGATACGTCGGCCCGCGCAATGTATCCCGAATCTGCACGATCCCCGAGGTTTTGTGGTCCGAAGGTTCCATCGCGCCAACGAACCCCGCGTAAATGATCGAACAATCTGCCGGCGCCGTTGCCGTTCCGCGAACTTTCGGCGTCTCGATCGCCAGCGCCTGCTCGCACGTTCCCGGCCCCAAGCCTGCCTGCGCGCAGACGTTCGCTATAGCCAGCAGCACGGCGCACCGGACCGCCGTCCGGCGCAAGCGCTTCAGAATGGAATGCAAAGATTTATGCAATGGACCCGGGCTGACGAATCAAGACAATTCTCAAGTCGCGAAGTGTCGCAACCGAGTCTACATGCAATCCGGTACGCCGCCAAACATTCACTTGTCCATTCGTTCCCCGTGCGTCAAGGGTTCGCCGTGTGAACCTGGGTCTTGGGGTTCTGGGTGCCCCACGGGCCGCCTTTGCACGTGGGCTCTTCCGCGGCGGGTGGCCTACCCTTTGAGATCTTTGAAAGGGTGGGTCCGGTTTTCTCCCCGATCCCCCATCGCTGATCGCTGATTACCGCTCTCTGAGCCGGCTGCCCCACGGGCCGCCTTTGCACGTGGGCTCTTCCACCTTTTGTAGGGGCGCTGCACCGCTGCGCCCCATGTCCGCAGGATTTCCTGCTTTTCAGCGGTTCGCTTCTGTAGCGGCGGGTCTTTAGACCCGCGTCTTTCTCAATTGCCTTCCCAGGCCGACGAATCCTCCATCCCCCCGCGGCCAATCACCGCTCTCGCTAATGGCCGCTTCGTCACACCCTTTCCTTCCGCCGCATCGCGTTCCGCCAACAGGTGTAAGCTGCCGCTAATAGCTCCTGCCTGTACTCTTCTGGGTGCGACTATGAACAAATTGAGCCTCTTGATTTCCTTGATGACGAATGACAACGACTACCAGATCGAACAGGCTCACGCTGCCGAAGCCATCGCGGTGCAACTCGGGATCAACCTCCAGATCGTCTATGCGGACAACGACGCCGTCACCCAGAGCACCCAGATCCTTCGCACCATTCAGACCGCTCCCGACCAGCGCCCGCACGCCATCATTTGCGAACCCGTCGGCGCTACCGCTTTACCTGCGGTCGCCCGGGCCGCCGCCAGCGAAGGTATCGGTTGGGCTGTCCTGAATCGCGAGGTCGACTACATCACGGAACTCCGCAAGTCCGCCAAAGCGCCTGTCTTTTGCGTCAGCTCCGACCACCTCGAAGTGGGCCGCATCCAGGCTCGTCAGTGCGCCGCTCTTCTTCCCAGTGGCGGAACGGTCTTGTATCTCCAGGGCCCTTCGGAAAGCTCCGTGGCCAAACAACGCCTCCTCGGCATGGAGGAAAGCAAGCCAGCCAACATCCACCTCATCAATCTCAAGGGGAAATGGACCGAGGAAAGTGCCCAACGTTCCGTCGCTTCTTGGCTGAAACTTTCCACTTCGAAGAAAACTGCCATCGACCTCATCGTGGCTCAAAACGATGCCATGGCCATCGGCGTACGCAAGGCTTTCCAGGAGTCAGCCACAGAGGTGGACCGCGAACGTTGGCTGCAACGCCCGTTCCTCGGGGTCGATGCCGTTCCCAAGACCGGCCAAGCGTGGTTGCGCAGCGGGCTCCTCACTGCCACCGTCTTTACTCCACCCAATACCGCTCCCGCCATCGAACTCTTCGCCGATTCCTTCCGCTCTTCCCGGTTGCCCGCCGAACGCGTGCTCATACCTCCCAGCTCTATGCCACCGATCGAAAAACTTCGGCCTCGGAACTAGCGGATCGCTTCCCCGGCTGTCGTCATCTTTACCTGGCCGTTCCCAGCAACAGAACTCCCATCAGCACAAACAGCGCAATCGCCATCAGGCTCACCCAGGTGATCGCCGGGATAAACTGGTGCCCGCAATGCGGACAATCGCGCACGTTCAACGCGGCACTTTGTTGGCAGGCAGGGCAGGTTTTCATTGCGCCAAAGCCTATTCCCACCGCCCGCCGGGAGTCAATATTCGGCTTCACATGCCACTTTCCCCTTGCTTTGCTGATTATTATATGATAATATGACTTGTTGTTTATGTAGCTGGCGGGACCAGCCGCTCTTTGACAACTCAAATCGCTGTCCGCTGTACCGTCTGTACGGTACGCTAAATCCGGCAACTGCCCTGTATTCAGCAAGTTATGAACCGTACTACGGAAACACGGGGGGGTAGGGGGGGGATGTTCCGCCGTCACATCGTTCCATTTCGGTTCACGCCGGCCACTGGAAGCACAGCGAGAAACCGTCCGGATCGTTGATATACAGCTGCTTCATGCCATACGGCGCCACCTTTGGCTCCCTTGCCTCGATTCCGTTTTCTCTCGCGTGACGATACGCCCCATCGACATCCGGACAGCCAAAGTACAGACCGATGTCATGCTCCACGACACGCTTCGTCGGCCGCTGGTCCTCGAATTCGTACTTCGTGTTCAGCATCAGCTCCATACCGTTCAATCGCAGCAGCGCCCAGTGAAAACGCCCCGGTGCGTATTCCGGAGCATGCTGGACCAGTTCAAAGCCCAGCAAGTCCCGATAGAAATGGATCGACGTCGGCATGTCGTACACCTGCAACAGCGGAGCGAGCCCGCGCACTTCGATTGGCATTGTGCCTCTCCAATCCTTTAAACAGTGTCGCGAAAATTTATCCGGGATACGTGCCCGGCGCAATAGGCAGCGTCGACGCGCCTGCGTCGAGATGCATGACGGTTCCCGTGACTTGTGCGCTCTCGTCGCTGAGCAGATACACGACCGCATGTGCCGCATCGAGCGTGGTCTGGTGCCGGCCCAGCGCCAGCTTCTCGCCGTCCTGCAACAACTCTTCGAGGCTACGGCCGTGGGCCTTGTGCAAAGCGACCTCGCCCTCGGTCAGCACCCAGCCGGGGATTACATAGTTCACGCGAATGCGGTGCCGTGCTTCCGCCCCGGCCAGTGTCCGCGTAAGAGAGAGGAGTCCACCCTTCGCCGCTCCATACGCGACCAGATTCGGCAGGCTCTGGATGCCGCAGATTGAGCCCATGTTGACGATGCTTCCGCCGCTTGACCGCATCACCGGTACCGCGTATTTGCAGCAGTAGAACGCTCCGCGCAGGTTTACTTGGAGAACCTCATCCCACAATTCGGTCGTTGTTGCTTCGAGCGTGGCGCGCGGAAACCAGCCCGCATTGTTGACGAGCCCGTCGATCCGCCCGTGGAGTTTGCGCGCCGCTTCGATCAGCGCCGCACAATCGCCTTCCTTCTTTACGTCGGCATGGACGAAACGGGAGTTACCACCCGCCACGCGAATTTTCTCTGCGGCTTGCTCGCCTTTCTCCTGTTGAATGTCGCCCAGCACCACGGCGCCTCCCTCCGACGCAATCAGGCTGGCGCAGCCAAAGCCTATGCCTTGCGCTGCGCCCGTGATGATCACCACTTTGCCGGAGAGTCGATTGCTCATCGCCGCGAGAGCTCTATTTGTTGCTGTCGCCGCCACTGGAGGTTGTCTGGCCCTTGGCCGCCTCCGCGCGAACCTTGGACCAATTATAGACCGGATACTTCGGCCGTTTGATTGGCGGTACTGGATGCTCCTTCAGATTCTCCAATGCGACCGATACGCCCTTCTCGAGTTGAGGGTCTTCGCCCTTGCGCCACAGCGCCGGGTCGAATTCCACTTCGATGTCGGGTTTCACGCCTTTGTTCTCGATATCGAATTCGCCGGTGTCGGGATTGTAGCCGCCCCAACGTGGCGCGGTAACGCCGCCGCCGTCCATCAAGTTGGGATAGCCGCCAATGCCGATGAGTCCGCCCCACGTGCGTGTGCCGATGAGCGGACCGATGCTGAGTTTCTTGAACATCCAGGGCAAGGCATCGCCGCCGGATCCCGCGTGTTCATTGATCAGCATCACCTTCGGACCGTAGATCACTTGGGGGATTACGCTGTCTTTGCCCTCGCGAGTCATCGCTGCCATCAGCAACGGCCGGTTCAACCAGTCGACGATGTAGTCCGCAATCCAGCCGCCGCCGTTGAAACGCTCATCGATGATCGCGCCCTGCTTGGAGTTTTGCGGAAAGTAGTAGCGCGTGAAAAAAGTGTAGCCGCCCACCGCCGTATCGGGAACGTAGACATATGCAAGCTTTCCGCCGCTCAGCTTGTCTACCTTTTCGCGGTTCGACGCGATCCACTCGCGTTGCCGCAGTGAACGCTCGCTGCCGATTGGCACGACCGTTACGGTGCGCGCGTCTTTGCCGCTGGGATCGGCTCCAACCTTCAGCTGTACGGCTTTGCCCGCGCGTTCCTGAAAGAAGCTGTAGATTTCGTCATTGCCGTGAACTTCGCGGCCATCGACAGCGATCAGGTATTCTCCTTCCTTGACGTTCACGCCGGGTTCGGTCAGCGGCGCGCGCAAGCCCGGATTCCAGTTCTCGCCAAAATAAACTTTCGCGAAGCGGTAGCGGTCATGATCGATCGTGTAATCCGCGCCGAGCAAACCGACGGCGATTCCCTTCACTTCAGGGCGGTCGCCACCGTAGATGTAAATGTGTTGCGCGGTGATTTCGCCCAGCATGTCGCCGAAGATGTAGTTCAGATCGGCGCGGCTCATCACGTTGTCAACGTAAGGCTGATATTGCACTGTTAAGGCCTTCAGGTCGGCGCCGTGCATGTTGGGGTCGTAGAACCAGTCACGTTCGATGCGCACCATTTCGCGGAACATCTGCTGCCATTCAGCCCGCGGATCGACGTACACCTTCATGTTTTCCATGTGTAATGTGCCATCCGGCTTGCCAGGCTCACTCGGCTTGCCGATGGCATCGACGGGCTTGATCATCCACTGCCCGTGAGGTGGCTCGCCATCGCCAGGGCCAGCCATAGCATTCGGCGGCGGGAGTTGCTCATACAGAGCCTTCTCCGCGTTTGCGGAAATGCGGAAGCCCCCAACGTTATCGAGAACTTTTTCAATCTTGCGGGTGCAGACGTCGAACTTGTGCAACTGATGACCGAAGTTCGAGAAGTCCATGACCGCCGCAGACTCCAGCAAATAAACCGTGTGCGGCTTACCGGCGACGATGTAATCGTAGTTACGCGCGGGAACCGGCAGGGCGAGGATGCGCTGGCTGATGTTCTCGAAGTCGATTTTGACTTCGGGCGGCTTTTCTTCCTTGGCGGACTTTTCGTCCTTCTTTTCATCCTTCTTGTCGGCTGCTTTGTCGCCATCCTTTGGGGGTTTCCCCGCGGCCGCGGCTTCGTCAGGCTTGCCTTCCGCCGGCGGAGCGCAGTCGTCGGTCTCCGCGGGCTTAGTGTCCTTGGCGGCGGACTTGTCTGCTTTTATTTTCTCTTCATCGCTCTGCGGCGCGAGGGGCGACTTCAGGTCCTTGCTGAGGACCACGACATACGCGGTTCCGGTTGTCGGTACTTTGTAGGAGCCCATGCTGCTGGAGATCGCAGGGCCGTCGTCAGTGCTGGCGATGAAGTAGAGATATTTGCCATTGCGGTCGAACGCCGGCGAAGAGGCGTCGCTCAAGCCGTCAGTTACCTGATGCGCAGCCTTAGCGACCGTGTCATAGATGAATACCGCGCGAAGCGAACTATCGAGTTGGCGCGCGTAGGCCAGCCACTTGCTGTCGTTGGACCAAACCGGAGGCGGAATCGGGCCGGTGTCGTAAGGATTGCTATCGACCAGGACGGGTTTTCCGCCGTCGACTTCGAGTACCCACAGGTTCAGCCGCTTGTCGGAGTAGGCGATTTTCTTGCTGTCGGGCGACCAAGTGGGGCCGTAGTAGAACGTGTGCGGCGTGCCGAGGTCGATCTTCTTCACTTCGCCGATACCGTCCTGCGGCGCGAGATAAAGTTGGTACTCGCCGGATTCATCGGAGAAATAGGCGATCCACTTGCCGTCGGGCGACCACGAGGGATCGCGTTCCGCCGCGCCCACCGTGTTCGTCAGGTTGCGAATGTCGCCGTGCTCTACCGGAACGGTGAGGATTTCCCCGTGCGTCTCAAAAACAGCGCGCGCGCCACTTGGCGAAATGTTGGCATTTTCGATCTTGTCGGCAACGCTGACAAAGTGCGGGCGGGTGGCTGGGAAATCACCAACGGCGTGAATGCTGACGGCGTGCTCTTTGCCAGTCGAGGGATCGAAGACGTGGATCGATCCAAATTGCTCGTAGACAATCGCGTCGGGACCAGCCGAAGCGGACTTGATGTCCATGCCGTTGCTGGAAGCCGCAAGGCTGACCTTCTGCGAATCGGTGTCGTAGGCGTAGAGGCTCACCGGTCCATCACGGTCGGAGAGGAAATACACCTTGTTGCCGATCCACATCGGCGAAGAATCGTTCGAATTGATACGCGGCACTTTGACGATGGTGGAATCCGCCAGTTTGGCAATCCAGACGGGCGAAGCCGTGCCTCCGCGGTAATGCTTCAGCCCGCGTTGAAACTGTGTGGATTCGCTGAAATTGGTCCACGGAACGTAGGCGAGATGCGAACCGTCCGGAGAATAGGAGCCGTCGTACGCCATTGGAAGAGGGAGCACCTCGGGAAAGCCACCGTTGGCGCTGACCGTATAAAGTTGTTGAAACCCGGCATAGCTGAGGCGCGACGAGCGGAACAAGATGCGCTTGCCGTCGCGCGCCCAACCTACCACCTGGTCCGAACCAGGGTGGGTGGTCAAGCGCTTGGGTACGCCGCCCGCCGCGGGAATTACGTAGACGTCTTCGTTGCCATCGTATTCGCCGGTAAAGGCAATCATTGTGCCGTCAGGAGAAAAAACAGGGTCGATCTCGATCCCGATGTCGCTGGTCAGCCGGCGCGCCTCGCCGCCATTCCGATCGACGATCCACAGGTCACCACCATAGCTGAAGGCAATCTGCGTCTTACTGATGGTTGGCTTACGGAACAGCGCATACGGATTGCTCGATTGCGCAGCCAGTTTCGGCACTGCGAGAAAGCTGAACAGGACAGCCAGCGCCAACGACAAACCGAAAATAGACATGCGAACTCTATTTGGCATGGACAACCTCCACGAAGTGCAGCTAAGCGGAACGGACGAATCGGCACACCCGCAGGTTAGACCTATCTCAATCCTCATTTACGAAAAAACCCGGGAGCAAGTTCCGCGGGCAGGCGATCGGAAAGACGGTGCGCAGGAGCGGAACGCTGAGCGGCCAGGTCAGTTCCGACGAACCCGAGTCTATCACAGGGATTGCGAAGTGGCGGTCATTTCGGCGTCGGCAGAACAACGATGAGCGCAAAACCGTCGTAGCCCTTGCTGCCGACGGTTTGAATTTCGGTGGCGCTGACGCGAGGCTCGGCGGCCAGGCGCTCGTTGAAGCGCCGCACGCCCTGGACGTCCGCGTCCGGGCTCATCGCATCGATCACCGCGCCGTCGCGGATCACGTTGTCGGAGATGATTACGCTGCCTGGGCGCGAAAGCTTCAGCGCCCAATCGAAATACTCAGCCATGGCGGATTTGTTCGCGTCGATGAAGATCAAGTCAAACGGGCCGCGCCCTTCGGCGGCAACTTTCGGCAGGCTTTCGAGAGCGGGTCCGACGCGCACTTCGATCACGCCGCTCAGTCCGGCGCGGGCGAAATTGGCGCGGGCCACTTCGGCGTGCTTGGGATTGAACTCCAGCGACAAAACGCGGCCCCCGGGCTGCAGTGCGCGGGCCATCCAGATAGCGCTATAACCGCCGAGCGTGCCGATCTCGAGAATGTTGCGGGCGTTGACCATATGTGCGAGGACGTGAAGCAGTTTGCCTTGCGACGGTGACACCTGGATTTCTGGCAACCCGTTTTCAGCGGAAGCAGAGAGCGCATCACGGAGCGCTTGGTCGTGAGGCGCGAGCAGATGGGAAACGTAATTGTCGACGGCGGTCCAAAGTACTTGGGTCATGGCAGTTGCTCCCTGGCGGCGGTTGGCTCAGAAGCGCCAACCATAGCCAAAAATGAATTGGATCGAATGCTGCATTTTGCCACCGGGCGAGGTAATGGGTGTGCCGTTGAATAGAAACGTGCGGTCGTTAAAGTAAAGATGGGTGTCGCCGACTTCGATGCGCAGAGTGCTGGATTCGCGCGGGTAGAACTCCACGATGCCGCCCAGATCGAGGACGAAATTGGTCGAGCGGGTGTACGTGTACGTGGTTCCGGAGCCTTCGTCAGTCCATGAGGCGAGGGCCTGCGAGTAGCTCTGGAACCCAGGCCGGGCCTTCCCGAAGAAGCCGAAGTGATTCCGCCGGATTCCACCTTTCAATCCGAACGTTCCCTGCAAAATCGTGCCGCCGTCCTGGGGACCCGAGAGGGGTGTCGCGCGGGGGAAATAGAGCACGTCGCCGTCCAGATACAGCGCGCCGTAGAAACGATAGGAAGCGTAGCCGCCAAACCCGGGCTCGGTCACCGGATTACTGGAGCTACCTTGCCTTGCAATCATCAGGGTGCTGAAGAGCGGACCGAATTCCCAGGTGCCCGGGATGTTGACCTCGTGCTCATTGTCTTGAAGTTTTCCGAAGCGATACGCAGCGCCAAAACTCATGCGGGTGGTGTCGTTGATTTTGCCTGCCGGCGTGCCGATAGGGCTGGTTGAACTGAATGTGAAAGGCACTCGATAGGGATTGCCCTCAATATCGAAACGCAGGATCCAGCGCGGCGAGGGGTAATACTCGATACCGCCGCCCAGATTGAGCACGAAATAGGTGGCGGGGCGAGTTGTGAACGGATTGTTCGCATCTGTAGTGGGGAACAGAGCGTCGGTGAAATGGAGCAACCCCGGGCGAACCAGCCCGAAGACCGAGATGCGCCGCGTCTGAATGACCTTCGCGCGAATGCCGAAGACCGCTTGCAGGGTCTGGCCCCCTTGCACCAGGAAAAGGGGCACGCCATGTTCCGGGAAGAAATCGACTTGCGACTCGAAGGCCACTCGCCGATTGAAATTCCAGTCAAAGTGACCACCAAAGCCGGAAAAGTTCTTCGCCTGATTTAAGGATTCGTGTTCGCGGATTGTTGAGTATTGCCCGCCCACTTCAAAGCGGGAATGCTGCTCCTGCGCTGGGGCACGCCACGGCGACGCCAGAATGAGGAAGAGCGAGGAAACGCCGAGCAGCAGGTCAAATGGTCGCAACATGGTCGCGAATTATGCTGCCCGATTTACGCAAGAAAGGGAATCGCAATTGCGCTCAGGCTGGATGCGAGTGGCGGTATTCGTCATAAACCGCCAGGAATCGGTCGATATCCTTCTTCCGCAGATAATACGGTGTGGAAAGTCGAATCTTGGACGGCAGACCACCGCGGATGCGAACCTTCTTCTCCTTCCACATCCACAACTCCGGCTCGGGCATCTTGTACGGTGTGATTTTGACAGTCGCAATGCCACAGCGCATTGCCGCGTCCGGTGAAGTCCACGACTTTGCGTCGCGCGCCAGCATTTCTTTCAGAATGTAATCGGCCATTTTGCGATGACGCTTCTCGATGCGGTCCATGCCGATGGAGTTGGCGAATTCGATCGAAGCTTTCAAGCCGCAGAGTTGGGGAACGTTGGAGCTGCCGATGCGTTGGAAACGTTCAGCGCGAATCTTTGTGTCATCCCAGCCTTCGGTGGCGATGGTGTTCCAGACGCGGTCGATCACCTCGTCGCGAACGTACAGGAATCCGGAACCCTTCGGAGACTGCAGCCACTTGTGCGGGCTGGCCGAATACATGTCGCAGCCGAGTTCGTGAACGTCGAGCTTCATCATGCCCGGAACGTGAGCGCCATCCACGGCGGAAAGGATGCCTTTGGAGCGGGCTAGGACCGCCAACTCTTTCACCGGAAGGACGACGCCGGTCACGGTGGTAATGTGACTGAAGAAGAAGACGCGGGTGCGCGGCGTGATGGCGTCGTTAAAAAGCGTAAGAACAGTTGCGGCGTCAGGAACGGGTTTGGGCAGTGTAACTTTCTTCAAGACGATGCCGTAGCGTTTCGCACGCAAATTCCACGGGTGCTCGCCACCCGGATGTTCCTGATCGGTGATAACGACCTCGTCGCCGGCTTTGAGGTCAACTCCGTTCGCAATGTAGCTGTTGGCCTCGGTAGCATTGCGCAAGAGGGCGAGCTCCTCGCGCTTACAGCTGATGAATTCGGCAAGTGGTTCACGATACTGATTCCACGAGGCGTAGCCCCAAATTGGATAGTCCTCGGGATCGGCTTCCGCGAGCCGCTCGGAATCGCGGTAGCCTTCAAAGACTGCTCGGAGAACCGGAGCGGGCGACGAGCCGACCGTGCCGTTGTTCAAATACACCTCTTCTTCGGGAATCAAAAACAGCTTGCGAACCTCGGTCCAATAGGCTTCTTCGTCCTTGTCGTAGAGTGAGCGGTCAGGCAGCGAGGTGGGAAATTGCGCAAGGAAGTCATCGGCAGCAGCGGACAGTGCTGGGAATGGGGTGGCGCTAAGCGCAGCAATGCTCGGAATCGTAGACAAAAAAGACCGGCGGTCGAACATGAGACCTCCTCGCTATCCTCGCGCGGATTCTAACTCGAATTGACTCCCTGGAGCATGCAGAGGCGCGAATAAGTTCCATGAGTTTCGCCTCAGGGGCAGATGCCGCCACACAGTTCGCCCGTGTTCCTACCACCCTGTACAATAGGAAGATTCGCTAAAGAGGCGCTGGAACCATGTTTGAGAATCTGACAGATCGGCTGCAACGCACATTCAAGAACCTGCGCGGACAGGGCAAGCTCAGCGAAGAGCACCTGGACGCCGCGCTGGCTGAGATTCGCGAAGCGTTGCTCGAAGGCGACGTGGCTGTCACGGTAGCCGACGAATTGCTGGCGAACATCCGCAAGAAGGCACTGGGAACCGAAGTGATGCTGCAGCTTTCGCCGGACCAGCAAGTCGTAAAGATTGTCCGCGATGAATTGCTGAACCTGCTCGGAAAGCACGCCAAACCCCTGTTCGCCTCTCGACCACCCTCAGTCTGGATGATCGTGGGGTTGCAGGGTTCCGGTAAGACCACCACCACCGGTAAATTGGCCAAATGGCTCTCGCAGCATGGGCATCGGCCCATCGTGGTTTCCACGGACGTGTACCGTCCCGCAGCGCGCGAACAGCTGAACCAGGTAGCGAAATCGATCGGCGTAGCGTTGTGGCCGGGTGCGGGCACGGACAAGCCGCTGGAGATTGTGCGCGGCGCGATTAAAGAAGCCAAGCTGTCCGCCAGCGACGTGATCATCGTCGACACGGCCGGTCGTTTGCATATCGATGACGAGCTGATGAACGAGCTCTCGATGTTGAAAAAGGAACTACAGCCGAGCGAGATTCTGTTCATCGCCGACGCCATGATCGGGCAAGACGCGGTGCGGTCGGCGGGCGAATTCCACAAGCGGCTGGGGCTGACCGGCGTGATCCTGACGAAGCTCGACGGCGATGCCCGCGGTGGCGCGGCGCTTTCCATCAGCAAAGTTTCCGGTGCGCCGGTGAAGTTCGTGGGGTTGGGCGAAAAATACGACGCGCTGGAAGGTTTCTACCCGGAACGCATTGTTTCACGCGTGCTGGGTATGGGCGACATCCTGTCATTGATTGAACGGGCCGAGAGCGCCATGGACAAGAAGGCGGCGCTCGAGCTCGAACGCAAGCTGCGTAAAGAGGAGTTCACCCTGGAAGATTTCCGCGACCAGTTGCGGCAAATCCGCAAGATGGGCCCGCTCGAACAGCTTGTCGACATGTTGCCAAAGGTTGGCCCGCTGCAGAATCTGCCGAAGGACGCCTCCGTCGACGAGAAGAAATTAAAACAGGTGGAAGCGATCATCAATTCGATGACCAATGAAGAGCGGCGCGACCACAACGTGATCGACGGCAAACGCCGCAAGCGTATCGCTAGAGGCAGCGGCACCACCGTGCAAGATGTGAATCAGGTCATCAAGCAGTACATGCAAATGCGGCAGATGATGAAGCAGTATGGCGCTATGGCTGCGCGCGCCAAGATGAAGGGCCTCGGCAAACTCGCCGGCCTCGGCTAGTCCCCAATTCATTTCGCCGTTATAAGAGGCTCCGCAATGCGGTCGGAGGCGGCTTTCGTGTCGAAATCCGACCGATTAGCCAGAATAATGATCGTGAATTGGTCACTCGGGAACCGCTGTATAACCGTGCGGAAACCCGTGGTGCTGCCGGCATGCCACATGCGGGTATGGCCTTGATAGGGATCGAGGAACCAGCCGAAACCATAGCTGACAGGTTTGCCCGGAGCGAGGTTGTCGCCGCCCGGCTCCTTCGGCCAGTGTGGCTGTGAGCCGTCGTTCAGCTTCACGGGGGCGAGAGCGGGTGCCATCTCAGCGGCACTCAGGAGTTTGTGTTTTTCTAGTGCGTCGTCCCATTTAGCCAAGTCTTCGATATTCGAATATACGCCTCCGTCACCGAGGGTAGCGGACGTGGAACTCTGATCGGTTTGTACCCACTTGCCGTTTTCGAGAGAGTGGCCAAAAGCACGGGTCAGAACCTCATTGGTTCCCTTCTCATAGACAACCGAATGCCGCATGCCCAGCGGGGCAAAGATTCGCCTCTGCAGAAAGTCGCGGTAGGGCATGCCGGAAACTTTTGCGACGATCAGGCCGAGGACGACATAGCCGGAATTGCTGTATGCCCAGCTTGTGCCAGGCGCGAATCTTCCTGCGCTCTCCTTCTCGAGCAGTTGTAGAACCTCGCCATCCTGAATCTGGTGCGCGGTCGACCAGATCATTGTGCCGCGCGCCCTCTCCGCCTTTTCCATCAAATCTTCATAATCAGGCAGGCCAGAAGTGTGATTGAGCAGATTGCGAACGGAGATGGCTTTTCCATAGATTGGGAACTCGGGAAAAATATCAGTGAGGCGATCGTCATATCGCAGCTTGCCATCATGAACCAGCAGCATGATGGCCATCCCTGTGAACTGTTTGGTGAACGAGGCCAGCCGAAAGTTAGTGTCCGGCGTATTCTTGATCTGAGCGTGTAGATCACGTACGCCGTAGCCCTTCTTGAGCAGGGTCTGCTCCCTCCACCGGACCAGAACTGTAAGGCCCGGCGCATCAGGTCGGGTTAAGGACGAAAAAAACGCCTCGATCTGTTTCCGTTGCTGGGTTATGTCGTCCGACCCACCTGCAAAGGACACCGTGGCGAGAAGAATGGGGCACATCAGAAGCGTCAGAGTGAGAATCGAGCGGATCACAGGGCACCTGCCGGAAGCAGGATACCGCAGCTAGGTTGTTTATCTGGCCGTAACACGTGTGCGATACTGCTGTCCCCTTTGGAATGACCCATGAAACACAAAGACCTAAAAGACCCCAAACTATACCTTAACCGCCATGTGCAGTGGCTGGCCTTCAATGAGCGCGTCTTGGAAGAGGCGCACGACAAGAGCAATCCTCTGCTCGAGCGCGTGCGTTTCCTCGCAATCACCGCGAATAACCTGGACGAATTTGTGGAAATTCGTGTGTCGAGCTTCCTACAGAAGATCGAGCATGGCGCGCCATCAAACAGTCCCGATGGGCGCACTCCGGCTGAGGAACTGGCGGCAGTGACGACCGCGATGCAGCGCTTTGTGAAGGAGCAATACAAGGTTTGGAACGATGAATTGGTTCCCGCGTTGGCAAGACACCAGATTCACGTGTTGCCTTTGGAGAACTTGAACACCAAGGCAGCGCAAACGGCCAAGGAATTCTACGACCGGCGGGTCTATCCGATGCTGACGCCCGTGACGGTCGATCCGACGCATCCGTTTCCACACGTGCTGAACAAGGCCCTGTGCATCGCGTTTTTGCTGAAGAAACGAAAGCGGCCTTCGGAGAAGCCGGTATTCGGCGTGGTGACGGTGCCGCGGGCCCTCCCGCGCATCCTGCGCGTGCCCACAGGCAACGGAGGACTGCACTTTGTTTTTCTGCAGGACCTGATCGTGCGTTATGCCGGAAAACTCTATCGCGGATATGAAATTCTGGCGGCAGCCGCATTTCGCGTGACCCGCAACAGCAACTTGTATCTGGAAGAGGAAGAAGCACGGACGTTGCTGGATGCCGTGGACGCGCAGGTGGCGCAGCGGCGCAAGGGCGAAGCGGTACGGATGGAAATCGAGGCTGGCGCTCATCCAGATATCGTGTCGCACCTGGTTTCGACGTTCGAGTTGGACGAGTCGCTGGTCTTCCGGGTAGCCGGGCCAGTGAATCTGCAGCGCCTGTTCAATTTGTACGACGAAATACCACGCCCGGACCTGAAGTTTGACCAATTTGTACCGCGGCACATACAGATTGGCCACGACGCCGATTCGCAATTCGAGGTCCTGCGCCGGCAAGATGTGTTGCTGCACCATCCTTACGACTGCTACGACCCTGTGGTTCATTTTCTGCAGACGGCGGCGCGGGATCCGCGAGTGCTTTCCATGAAGCAGACGCTCTACCGCACCAACTCGGACTCGCCGGTAGCCCGGGCGTTGCTCGAAGCGGCCGGCAAAAAGGAAGTGGCGGTCGTGGTGGAATTGAAAGCCAGCTTCGACGAGGCCACCAACATTCGCTGGGCGCGTAGTTTCGAGGACGCGGGCGTGCAGGTGTTCCACGGGCTTTCGGGCCTGAAGACCCACGCAAAGCTCGCGTTGATCCTGCGCCAGGACCCGGACGGCAAAATCCGCCGCTACGCTCACTTGGGGACCGGCAATTACAATCCGTCGACTGCCCGGTTCTACACCGACTTCAGCCTGTTTACCAGCGACCCGAGAATCACCTCTGCGGCGCATGATGTCTTTAATTTTCTCACGGCCAATGCGGAGAAAAATCACTACCATCCGTTGCTGGTAGCTCCCACAGACATGGCCAAGACGGTCATCAACCTGATTGACCGAGAAACCAAGCACGCAAAGCGCGGCAGACCGTCGCGGATCATCGCGAAATGCAACGCCGTGGTGGATCCTCCGGTGATTCGCGCGCTGTATCGGGCGTCGCAAGCCGGCGTGGAAATCGATTTGATCGTACGGGGACAGTGCACGATCGTGCCGGGCGTGCGCGGATTGAGCAGCCGGGTTCGCGTGCGCAGTATTGTTGGAAGATTCCTGGAGCACAGCCGAATCTATTATTTTGAGAACGGCGGCGACCACGAGGTCTATCTCGGAAGCGCCGATTGGATGCCCCGGAATCTCTACGAGCGCGTAGAATTGCTTTTCCCTGTGAAGGACGAAGAATTGCGCGAAAGGCTCTGCAATGAGATCCTGCCCGCGTATCTGGCCGACACGCAGAAGGCTCGGGTTTTGGGTTCGGATGGCGTGTACACTCGGTTGCGCGACAGCTTGCCGGGGCGCCGCAGAGGGTTCTCGGTGCAGGAACATCTGATGAAGCTGGCTCATACGAATCTTAATGGGTCAGCCAAGACCAGCGGGCTGCACACTACGTTAGCTTATAGCCCGAATGGAGGAGGAAAAGAGCAGGAACTGACAGAGACGATCGATCTGGAAGCACAGGATTCTGGAAATGCAACAGTATGATTTGGTGGTGATTGGGTCGGGCCCCGGCGGCCAAAGAGCCGCGATCCAGGCCGCGAAAGCGGGGAAGCACGCGGCCGTCGTGGAAAAGCTGACCATGGTCGGCGGGGTGTGCATCAACACCGGCACGATCCCGAGCAAGACAATGCGCGAAGCCGTGCTTCACCTTTCTGGTTTCTACAACCAGGCGTTTTACGGCGCGAATTACCACGTCAAAGAGAACATCACCATGAACGATCTCAATTTCCGCGTGACGCGGGTAATTGAGAACGAGGCTGCTGTTCTGCAGGATCAGTTGAAGCGCAATGGCGTGGACCTGTATCACGGCGTCGGTTCCTTCACGGATCCCCACAATATTCGCGTAGCCAATACGACCGGGTTCCACGAACTGCAGGCGGAGTACGTGGTCATAGCGGTGGGCACGAAGCCCGCCACGAATGCCAAAGTGCCAATCAACGGCCGGAACATTGTCAATAGCGACCAGGTCCTCAACATGCCGGTAATCCCGAAGACGCTGATCATCGTTGGCGGCGGAGTCATTGGCGTGGAGTACGCGTGTATGTTTTCGACGCTGGGCGTGCGCGTAATCATCGTGGAGAAGCGGCCGCGCCTCCTTGAGTTTGCCGATGCGGAAATGGTGGAAGCGCTCAGTTATGGCATGCGCGACCGTCGCGCCACCATGCGCTTGAATGAGGAAGTGGAGAGTGTCGAGGAATTGCCTGACGGCAAAGTAGCGGCGAACCTCGTCAGCAAGAAACGGATTGTGGCCGACGCGCTGCTATACGCCGTTGGGCGCCAGGGGAATATCGACAAGCTGAATTTGACGGCGGCTGGGGTTGAAGCGGACGACCGTGGACGCATCAAAGTGGATGCTGATTTTCGGACCTCGCAACCAAACATCTTTGCGGTGGGCGACGTTATCGGTTTCCCAAGTCTGGCTTCTGTATCGATGGAACAGGGCCGGTTGGCGGCGGCTAAAGCGTTCGGGTTGCATGTTGAATCTGATCCGGACGGATACCCGTACGGGATTTACACGATTCCTCAGATTTCGTTCATAGGCAAAACCGAGGAGCAACTGACCGAAGCTGACGTGCCGTACGAGGTGGGGGTGGCCTATTACCGCGAGATCGCGCGCGGACAGATTTCAGGGCACACCGAGGGGCGGCTCAAACTGCTCTTTCACAGGGAGACGCTGGACCTGCTGGGCGTACATATTTTCGGCGAGAATGCCGCAGAGTTGCTGCACATAGGACAAGCCGTTCTGCTATTGAAGGGAAAGATTACCTACTTCATACACACCGTTTTCAACTATCCTACGCTGGCGGAATGCTATAAAGTCGCTGCTTTCAACGGCCTGAACCGCCTTGGCTGACGCCGCCCCCGAAATGCCCGCACTTTCCCACCATCGAGTAAACGCAGTCTTCTGTAGACTACCTTGTCAATGGTTGCCGAGGTATGCGAAGTCACGCTACCATAGTAAGTCTTGAGGAGGATTCACTTTAGTGTTAACGATTCGTCTAGCCAGAATTGGCAAACGGAAGAAACCCTACTACCGCGTGGTGGTGATTGAACGGACGCGGGCCCGGGACGGGCGGGTGCGCGAAGCGGTGGGGACTTACGATCCATTAAAGAAGCCAGCGGAGGTCAAGCTGGATCCCGAGCGTATTAAGTATTGGCTTGGTGTAGGGGCACAGCCGAGCGATACTGTCCGGAGTTTCATCAAGCAGCAGAAAATCGCTTAACAGATAGACTCCAATCCCAGCTCCCGCTCGTACGCTCTCGGCTCAGGTTCCAGGTCGGATTGGTTGGACGCGTCCTCAGACGGATTTGGGGGAGGTTCGCGTGTAATGGTTCGGTAGGAACAAACACGCAGGGGGCCCTATGAAAGAGCTCGTAGAGGAGATAGCGAGAGCGCTGGTTGATCATCCCGAGGGAGTACAAGTGAAAGCGGTCGAAGGGTCCCAGGTCACCGTTTTGGAACTGCGGGTTCATCCAGAGGACTTAGGCAAGGTTATCGGACGGCAGGGGCGGACAGCCAAGGCGATCCGCACGCTGCTGGGCGCTGCCGGAATGAAATTGCACAAGCGGTTCACGCTCGAGATTCTGGAAGATTGAGCGACACACACGCGCGCAACACTCAGTGGGTGCAAGTGGCTCGCATCCTGCGGCCACGCGGAAATAAGGGTGAAGTCGTAGCTGAGCTACTGACGGATTCAGCGGACCGTTTTACTGGCTGCAAGCAAGTCTATCTCCGGAAAAACGAAGAAGAACCAAGACCGGTTGGGCTGGAGCGATTCTGGCTCGACCGGAACCACCCTGGGATGGGTGTATTCCATTTCTCCGGCTGCGCGACGATTTCCGACGCGGAGACGTGGCGTGCCTACGACGTGCTGCTGCCCATCGAAGAGCGTGTCCACCTGCCTGCCGGAAAATATTTTGTAACCGACCTGATCGGCTGCACCGTATTCCAGTTGCCGGAAGCGGAGTCAAAGCTGGCTTCTGCGCCGTGCTCGATCGAAGAGGCGCCTCGTGTGATCGGCACCGTACGCGATGTATTTTTTCCCGGCGAAGGGGTGGCCGGGACGCCGCTTTTGCAGGTCGAGACGATGGGTGGAGAGTTGTTGGTGCCTCTTGCGGAAGATATTTGCACGCGCGTGGATGTGGCGGCGAGGCGGATTGAAGCGCGGTTGCCGGACGGTTTGGACGAACTGAACGCGCCGGGGTAGAGCATGTTCTGGCGGCTCATGAAGACGCTGCTGTTCACGGTGGTGATGCCGGGAACGGTGGGCGTGTATGTGCCGCAAGCCTTGAAGCATGGCGGCAGTTCCCTGCCCGAACCTGTGCGGTATCTGGGCTTGGCGCTGGTTGTATGCGGCGCACTGATCTATTTCTGGTGCGCCTGGGATTTCGTGTCGAAGGGATTAGGAACCCCGGCGCCGATTGACGCGCCGCGTGTGCTGGTGGTGAAGGGCTTGTACCGCTTCACGCGCAATCCGATGTATGCCGGAGTGGCGAGCGTGATCTTCGGACAAGCGCTGTTTTACGGATCGCAGCGGGTGGCGATGTACGGATGTTTCGTCGTGATCGCATTCCACCTGTTCGTGCTGTTCTACGAAGAGCCGACGTTGAGGCGGCTGTTTGGGGCGCAGTACGAGGACTATTGTAGCCATGTGCCGCGGTGGCTACTGCGCCTTGGCGGATGACAGCTATAGTCCACGTTCATTACACTGCAAGCAATGCGATTTGACTTGATCACCATATTCTCGGAGTTCTTTGCGGGGCCGCTCGATCATGGAATCGTGCGGCGCGCGAAAGAAGCGGGCATCGTACAGATCCACGTGCAGGATCTGCGCGAGTTCACGAAAGACCGGCATCGCACCGTAGACGATCGCCCGTTTGGCGGCGGCGAAGGCATGGTGCTGAAGCCGGAACCGCTGTTCGAGGCGGTGGAGAAGCTGCTGGGGCACAGTGTCGGAGACGCAGCAGGGTCCCGAAAGCCCGAGCCAGGCACAGCGATTCTGTTGATGTCCGCAGCCGGAAAACTGTTCACGCAAGAAACGGCGCGGCGGTACGCGAAACTCGAGCGCGTCGTCATTATCTGCGGGCGCTACGAGGGTGTAGATGAGCGCGTGGCCGAGCACTTGGCGACTGAGGAGATCTGTGTCGGCGATTATGTGTTGAGCGGAGGCGAACTGCCGGCCGCGATTGTGGTGGATGCGGTGACGCGGCTGTTGCCCGGTGCCGTTGGGAATGAAGCGTCGACGCAAAACGAGTCCTTCTCGGAAGAAGTGGCGAATGGCGAGTGGCAAGTGACGAGAAACAGCTTCCCGGAGCCTCGCCGCCATTTGCTTCTGGACTATCCCCACTACACGCGTCCTGCCGAATACCGCGGGTGGCAAGTGCCGGAAGTGCTCATTGGCGGAAACCACGCCGAAGTCGCCAAGTGGCGGCGCGAACAGGCCTTAGCAAAAACGCGGCGGAACCGGCCGGAATTGGCTCGGGAAAACGGCTAGGCAAAACGTAACCCCTTGCGTATAATTAGAGTTTGCCTTAAGAACAGCTGGCCCCGCCTAGTGGGTCTGCAGGGAATACTGACAATGAATCCGGTAATTCGTAAGTTGCACGAAGCGCAATTGCGCAAAGACCTCCCCGATTTCCGCGCGGGCGACACGGTGCGCGTGAACGTCCGCCTGCTCGAGGGCGAGGGCGAAAAGGTGAAAGAACGCATCCAGGCCTTTGAAGGTGTGGTGATTTCCAAGAAGGGCCGGGCCAGCAGCGCCACCTTTACGGTGCGGCGCGTGAGCTTCGGCACGGGCGTGGAGCGCATCTTCCCGCTGCACTCGCCATCGATCGCCTCGATCGACGTGGTGGGCAAGGGCGATGTGCGCCGTTCGCGCCTGTACTACCTGCGGAACCTGAGGGGCAAGGCCGCCCGCATCAAGCGCGCCGCCCGCGAGGAAGCACCCGCCGAGACAAGCACAGCGAACGCCTAAGCAATCATCTGGAGAATCCTCTGAAGGACAGGCAGAAATGCCTGTCCTTTTTTATTTGTGAGCGATTACATCGATGAGCGGAGATAGAATCGAGCCAAGGTGCAACCATGGGAAAACTCGCAACGGCGTTCATCGTGTTGTTGCTGTCGAGCGCGCTTATGACGGCGCAGGAGCGGCCGCTGGCGCCAACTCCGCCGATGGGCTGGAACAGTTGGGACGCCTTCGGCGAAAGCGTGAAAGAAAGCGACATTCGCGCTACCGCCGAGTGGATGGCGAAGAACCTGAAGTCGTACGGCTGGCAATACGTCGTGGTGGATTCCGGCTGGTACGTGAAGAACCACGCCGCCGAGTACAACGCAAAGGATGCAGAATTCAGTCTCGATGGATTTGGCCGCTACACCCCCGCTGCGAACACGATTCCGTCGGCGGGCGAAGGAAAGGGCTTCCGGCCTCTGGCGGACTACGTCCACAGTCTGGGTCTGAAATTTGGCGTGCATATCTTGCGCGGTATTCCGCGAGAGGCCGTGGCAAAGAATCTGCCGATCGAAGGCTCGAACTTTCACGCGCAGGATGCCGCGGATACCTCGGACACGTGCCCCTGGAACCCGTTCAACTATGGGCTGGACACCAGGAAGCCGTCGGCACAGGCGTACTACGATTCCCTGGCGCGGCAATTTGCCGAATGGGGCGTGGATTACGTCAAAGTGGACTGCATTTCGAGCCATCCGTACAAGGGCGATGAGATTCGCCTGCTCAGTCAGGCGCTGAAGAAGGTGAAGCGGCCGATGGTGCTGAGCCTTTCGCCGGGACCCGCACCACTCGAGAAGGCCGAGGAGATGGCGAAATACGCGCAGCTCTGGCGGATTTCGGACGATGAGTGGGACGTGTGGCAGGGCAAGGAAGACTTTCCACAGGGCGTCAACAACCAGTTTGAACGCGCTGCGGCGTGGGCGAGGCACACCCGGCAGGGAAACTGGCCCGATGCGGATATGCTGGCGATCGGTGAACTGAGACCGGCGCCGGGATGGGGCGAACCGAGGACATCGCGGCTTACAAAAGACGAACAAAGGACGTTACTCACGCTGTGGGCGATATTCCGGTCGCCGCTGATCATCGGCGGAAACCTGTTGCTGTGCGATGAGTGGACAAAATCGTTGCTCACAAATGCCGAGGTGATTGCGGTGAACCAATCTTCGACGAACAACCATGCGGTGGAAACGACGCCGAATTCGGCGGTATGGGTCGCAGAAACGGAAGCCGGCGGCGATACCTATGTGGCAGTGTTCAATCGCAGCCACGCGGCGCAAAGTTTGCATTACGATTTCGCGAAGCTTGGCCTCACGAGATCCCAATACGAATTGAGAAACCTCTGGGAGCACAAAGAACTGGGCTGGGCGAAGGCCATCGATGTGAAGCTTGCCGCGCACGCGTCCGTCTTATATTTGCTGCAATCGCCGGGGCAAATCGGAACCATCCGAGAGAGCGGCGAACCGTCCGCCGAAAAGGGCGGCCTCCACAAAACCGCAACCGCAGAATAAGTCGCGTTCTCATGGAGCCGCGAAAAATCCACGCGTGCTAGAATTGGCGCCGGGGCAAACTTTCTTTCTTCATGAGCCGACTCTGCTCTTCCCGTTACGAGCGAGCGGCGCGGAAACTCGGCTGGACCCGTATCGCGGGTCTCGACGAAGCCGGGCGCGGCGCGCTGTTCGGCCCGGTTGTCGCCGCCGCCGTGATTCTCGATCCCAAGCGGCGCATCGTCGGCCTGGACGATTCCAAGAAATTGTTGCCGGAGCGGCGCAGCGAACTGGCCGTGCGTATTAAGGAACACGCGCTGGCGTGGGCGGTGGCGGAGGTGGATGCACAGCGCATCGACGCCTGGAACATCTATCAAGCTAGCCGGCAGGCCATGACCGCGGCGTTGCAACAGCTCTGTATCCTTCCCGATTATTTGCTGATCGACGCCATGCAGCTGGACGTGATGATCGAGCAGAAATCGTTGATCAAAGGCGACGCACGCAGCGTGTCGATTGCGGCGGCGTCCATTCTGGCGAAGACGCATCGCGATGCGAGCATGGAAGAGTGGGACGCAGTGTATCCGCAATACGGCCTGGCGCAACACAAGGGATATGCGACGGCCGAGCACCTGGAGGCGCTGCGCGAGCACGGACCGACGCCGCTGCATCGGCATTCGTTCGCGCCGGTGCGAGAAGCGGGCTGCTGGGCGGCGGGAGCGGTGCAAGAAGCGTTGCCGCTGGACATCTGGCCGCGGGGCGAATGAAGGGGCCCACCCCCCTGATTTCTGTAAGTCTGAGAAACAAAGGAGTTAGAGCGAGGTTCCTGTGTAAGTGTGAGATTCACAGGACTTATAAGTCGCGTGTTTTGATAGATCTGTGGACGAGCGGGCGGGGCTGAAGTCACACCGACAATCACAAGGGGTTCGCTTCCTGAGATAGAACAGAAAAGAGAAAAGCCGACGGAGAGCGCCGGCCCGAGTGACACATTTACTCATCTATAATCTAGCAAAACATAACTGTCTTGTCAAGAGGGAACGCCGAGAGTGAGACAGGACATACTCCAAGAGTGCTGCGCCTACGGTGCTGCTATTCGAGTGGAATGACAAAATGGCGTTGTCCGGTCTTGCCACGAGGCGTCCCATAAGCGGTCACTTGGGAAGCATTCATGCCGCGTTCACATCGCTTTTTCCTTTCGAATCAGCCAGTTACCGGGCAGAAATGGTTGGCAATGGGCATGCGATTCCCTGCGGCATGTGTACTCTAGCCACAACGCAACAACTCGAACCCAGTTGGATGAAATTATCCCTTGCCGCCGCTCGCCAGGGTGACCCTGACGCCTTCACGCTGCTGATCGCGCCCCATCGAACCAATCTGCAAAAGCTGGCGCAGCGCATCATCGGAAACGCGGAAGATGCGGAAGACATCTGCCAGGAGTCTTTGCTGAGAGCGTTCACGAAGCTGGATCAGTTCGACAGCACAAAGACACAGACGCACGAATTCCGCGCCTGGCTGATGCGCATCACGGCGAACTGCGCGATCGATTATTTGCGCCGCAAAGGCGGGCGCCATCATGTGCCGCTGGACGAGTGTCACGAAGCACCTTCGGAACTGCACACGGCTCGAAGAGGCTGGGGCGAGAATCCGGAAAGTTGCTACACGCGGGAAGAACAGGTGCGAGTGGTGAAAGAAGCGATCGCGAGCCTGCCTGCGGAGCTGCGCATGGTGTGCCTGTTCCGGATGATGGAAGAGCGATCGACGAAAGAAGTGGCGGCGCGGCTGGGAATATCGGCGATTACGGTGAGAGTGCGACTGTTTCGCGCCCAGGGACAGCTGCGGAAGATCGTGAGCCAGAGGACACGCGGGAAAATGGAGCCGGGGCGGCCGAAACTGGCGGACTAAAAGGAAATACTGGTCCCTGGAAGTGCTTCGCTATTGTTTCGCCCAAAGTGGCGTATCAGATACGGGATAACTGCCTGCTCACAATCCCACCCACATTCGTTGACGGCCCCCACCCTGCAGCGTAGCGTGAAAAAGGAAAGGTTGCAGGTGTCACGGCGCCTGCACTGGCAACCAGGAGAAAGTCACGACGGCTTTCGAGGGGAAGCTGTCGCCCATAGCGCATGGCCTATAACAAAAGTAAATTTGTCGAAGCCGCACAGAAGCTGCTGAATCAGGGGAAAGTGGCGCAAGCCATCGCCGAATATCAGCAGATCCTGAAGTACGAGCCGCGCGACCAGGTCACGCTGATGACCATCGGCGAGCTGTACATCCGGCAGGGCGAAACCATCCAGGCCATCGATTATTTCGAACGTCTCGCGCAACTGTTTGTCTCCGACGGATTCCTGACGAAAGCCATCGCGGTGTACAAGCGAATCGCCAAGCTGGCACCGGAAGAAGTGCGACCGCTGGAAAAGCTGGCGGATCTGTACGTGCAACAAGGGGTGATGAGCGAAGCCCGGCCGCTCTTCCTGCAACTGGCGGAATTGCACCTGAAAAATAACAAGCAGCCCGAAGCGGTAGCGCTGCTGAAAAAGCTGCTCTCCGCGGAACCAGATAATTTGCGGATCCAGATCCGCCTGGCGGATTTGTACCAGGCGATGGGTCAATCCGGCGAGGCCCTGGAAACGTATATTTCTGCGGCACAGCGCGCACTGGCCCGCGGGGATCAGGCTGAATGCGAACGCCTGGCGGACAAGGCGCTGCAAATCAACGGCAAGAATCTGGACGCGCTAATCGTGAAGGCGCGCGCGTTTTCGACCACCGGGAATGTCACACAAGCCGCGGCGATTCTGGAGAAGGTGCCGGATCTCGAAAAGGGCGGCGAGCCAGCGGAGCTGCTGCTCGACCTGTATGTAAAGAACGCGAAATGGGACGAAGCGACGGCGCTGGCGCTGCGCATATTCACCGCCGACGACAAGAATTTTGGCGCGACGCAAAAGGTGACGGAAGCGTTACTGGACGGCGGGCAGGCCGAGCGGGCCATGAGCCTGATTTCGCGCATCCGGATTCCCATGGTGGATGCGGGCGAGCACGAAGGCGCGGCGCACTTGTTGAACGAATTGTCCGCGCGGCTGCCTGGACGGCTGGAGGCGCTGGAATGGCTGGTGGACACCTACGGGCGGACGAGCGATTCGTTCCGGTTGCCGGATGCGCTGGCGCACCTGGGTGACGCGCTGGTGGCGGCAGGCAAACTCGAACGGGCCAAGGAAGTGTTCCAGCAACTGGTGGACCGGGAACCGGAGAGCGATCCGGCCAAGCGCAAGTTGAACGATGTATTGAAGAAGATGGGGCAGGTGGTGGAGGAAGCCGCCGCGCCGGCCGACGTCGTTGTGGCGACGGAGGACCTGCAGCCGGAGCTGCCGAAGGCGGAGGCGCCGAAGGTACGGCCAACGCTGATCGATGCCGCGCCGCCGGCAGCGGAAGCGCCGGGTGCGACACCGGCCGCGTCCGAACCCGAGCTCGACGAAGAAACGCAGAAATTCATCACGCAGTCGCTGACGGATGTGGACCTGTTTGCGAGCTACGGCCTGACGCAAAAAGCGATCGGCCTGCTCGAGGCGATTCTGCGGCGCGCTCCGACGCACACGCCGACACTCGAGAAGCTGTTGGACTTCGTGCTGGGTGCGGGAGATGACCGGCGGACGGCGGAACTGGCGGCCCAGCTTGAGCATATCCACACGCAACGCGGCGATAAGCGCAGCGGTGAACGTTTTGGAGAATTGCGCCGGCGTTTCCAGCGCGCAGCCGGGCTGAGCGACGACGAAATCAGTTCAGCAGTGGCGGCGGCGATGCCGCAACCGGTGGAAACCGTGCCGGTGATGGAAGAAGCTGCAACGGCCGTAGAGGCGGTGGTCGAGGCAGTACCCGAAGTTGCGCCGACGCCAGCTCCCGCAGAGGCGCCTGCGCCGGTACAAGCGCACGCCGAAACGGTAGCGCCTCCTCCAGCGCAACCCGCGCAGCCGGTGATGTCTGAATTCGAGATTACCGCGGATGAGTTGCCCGAGATCGAAGTGGTTGAAACGCCAGTGGAGGCCCAAGCCCCGGAAGCTGAGAAAGCAGCGGAAGAGGTGGACCTGTCCTCCGAATGGGCGTCTCTGCTGGAAGAGACGAGAGAGCCCGAACCCATGCCGGCCGCGGCTGCCACTCCCGAGCCTGCGGCGTCGAGCGAGGCGGAAGGCGAAGAAATTTCGTTGGAAGAACTGATTACGGAAGAGGAAGCGCCGGCGTCGCCGGTGGCCGAGGAAATTCCGCACGAAGAACTGGTGCCGGCCAGCGAAGACACCGGGCACTCCGAATTTCACGTTCCCGCGGGAGAGATTGATCCGGAAAGCTGGGGCGCGATGGTGGAAGAGCCGGCAGCCGAGCCGGAAGTGGCTCAGGCACCCCCGCCAGCGCCGGTTCACGCCGAGGAAATTGAGGAGCACGCCGAGCCAACGTTACTTCCCGACGAGGAACTGACAACCTTCCCGGTGCCCGAGCATGCGGAAGTGGCGGCGGAAGGACACGAACCCACGCTGGAAGCTTCGGAAGTCGCGCTGCCGGGCACGCCGGAACCTCAACCGGAGCTGGAACTGGACCACGAATTCGAGCTGGTGCTGGAACCGGAACAACTGGCCGCGCCGCACGAGATGATGTCGCAGATTCCACCGACGAAAGAGCTGGTGGCGGAAGAATCGAAACAGGAGCCGGTGCCCGCGGGGTCAAACGGCCAGGTGTTCTCCTCCGACCAGTTCCTGAGCGATCTGGCCAAAGAGATCGACGACCTGGGATTGGACCAACTGACGCCAGCCATGTCGCAGCAGGCCGTGCCGGAGAGCGAGCCGGTGGCGGAAGAAGCCAAGGCGGCCACGAAGGAAGCGGCGACGGAGTCCGGGCCACTGAAGGAAGTGTTCGACGAATTCCGTGCCGAACTGGGCGAGATGGGCGCGGAAGACGAGGATCTCGAGACACACTACAACCTGGGCATCGCCTTCCGCGAAATGGGCTTGCTCGAAGAAGCGATTGGCGAATTCCAGAAGGTCGCCAAGGCCAACGATAGAGGCAAGGCGTTCCGCTACGCGATGCAGTGCAGCACGCTGCTGGGGCTGGCGTTCATGGAAAAGAGCCAGCCAAACATTGCGGCGATCTGGTATGAGCGGGCGCTGAACACGCCAGGGATCGATTCGGAAAGTAAACTGGCATTGCGGTATGATTTGGGAGTGGCTCAGGAATCGGCGGGCGATTTGGATGCCGCGCTGAAAAGCTTCTCTCAGGTCTACGCGGTCAACATAGATTACCGCGACGTGGCGGAGCGGATTGCTTCACTGCAAAAACCAGCACGCTGACCTCCAGCCATAATCCACCAGGGGTTGTCCCGGAAGAAATGAACCGGATTCTGCGGGCGCTCACAGTTGTGCTGCTGTTCGAGATGGGCGCGCTGCTCTTATATCTGCCGTGGTCGGCCTTCTGGGAACAGAACTACTTTTTGAGCCATTATCCGTGGCTGATGCCGTTGTTCCTGCATCCCGCAATTCGCGGGATCGTCAGCGGGATCGGCGTGCTGGACATTTTTGTGGCGTTCGGGTTGTTCAATACGCGCTCGGCAACCGTGAGTGTCCCTCCCTCCACCAATTCGTGAAATGAAGTTGAGCTACGTGACCGACCGGAAGGCTCTGGGCGGAACGGCAGAGGAGCAAGTGCGTTTGTTGCTGGAAAAAATTGCTGCCGTGGGAAACGCGGGCGTGGACTGGATCCAGATACGGGAGAAGGATCTCTCTGGAGGGGCGCTCGGCGAACTGGTGCGGGAAGCGATGCGGCGGGTACTGCCGACTTGCCGAATCCTGGTGAATGATCGGCTGGACGTGGCGTGGAGCACCGGCGGGGCGGGGGTGCATTTGGGCGAGCAGTCGGTACCGGTGGCAGAAGCGAGGCGGTTTTTGCGGGAACGGCCGGGTGGCGAAGCGTTTGTGGTGGGAGTTTCGACGCATTCCCTGGACGCTGCGTTGAAGGCTCAAGAAGGCGGCGCGGACTATGTGATGTTCGGACCTGTGTTCGCCACACCATCGAAAGCGAAATTCGGTGCGCCGCAAGGGGTGGCGCGGCTGGCGGAAGTTAGCGCACAGGTGACGATTCCCGTAATCGCAATTGGCGGAATCACACAGGAAAACGCGCAGGAGTGCGTGCGTGCCGGCGCGTCGGGAATCGCGGCAATCCGGCTGTTTCAAGATGCCGCGGACGTCGGGGTGGCCGTCAGGGCATTGCGTTCGCAAAGCCAGCGATAATCAGCGATTCTGCAGGCGGCGGAGCAGGCGGATCTGGCCAGCGTGGTAGACGTCGTGAAAGGCCACGCCATAAATCATCTTCAGATTCTTTTCACTGACCGGGGACTGAAGAACTTTGGCAATAGTATCGAGCATGGCGCAGTGCTCGCTCTCTAGAATTTCTTGATCCGCACGCCATGCCGCTTCGGTGGCTTTTCCCTTTTCCGGGCGGGGAAAAAAGTTGTGCCCCTTCAATACGAAAGAGCCACGCTTGCCACCTTCGAGCTTGCGGCGCACGGCGTATTTCCAATATGCAGCGTGCAAAGTTTCTTCCCAGATATTGTGACGACCGGGACGCAGACGCCACGCGGCCTGCCTGGCGGTGACGCCTTTCAGCGATTGGCGAAGGTTGGGGCCGTGCCAGGTTTTGCGCTGGTAGCCTTCATCGAGAAAAGCCAGAAGAAGAGCGGTGTCGTGTTCCATATGAACTCCAGAAAAACAGGGAAAGTGTAGCGTGAATGAGTTGGGTTTGTGTTACGCGCATTGGCGCACGAAAGAAGCGGGGCTACAGGCGTGCTACGAACTCTCCGCCAAGCACCAGGCAGGGCGATCGTGCCAAAGTCGGAAAAACGAATGCCGGGCTGAAGCCCGGCGCTACGGGAGATCGTGGTGCCAACCGGGATTGCCGAAGATGTAGCGGAGCTTATTGCGCCAGCCTGGCGCGTTCCAGGCATCGCGGAACATGTCGACCCATTCGTGAAAGGCGATGCGCACGGGATTGTAGGTGTGAATGTTTTTGGTGAGGCCGAAGCGGACAGGATCAGCGGGAGATTCCGGCGCAAAGGTGCCGAAGAGCCTGTCCCAAATGATGAGGGTGCCGCCGTGGTTGCGGTCAATGTAGTTGGGATTGGAGCCGTGGTGGACGCGATGGTGGGACGGCGTGTTGAGCACGGTCTCGAGCGGGCCCATGGAACGAACGAGTTCGGTGTGAATCCAGAATTGATAGAGCAAGCTGACGGCTTTCATGGTCATGATCATGATGGGAGCGAAGCCAAGGACGGGAAGCCAGAGCCAGAAAATGAAGCTCATAAAGCTGCCAGTCCAGGTCTGGCGCAGAGCGGTCGAGAGGTTGTAGCGCTGGGAAGAGTGATGCACGACGTGCGAGGCCCAAAAGAGGCGGCACTCATGGCTGACGCGGTGGAACCAGTAGTAGCTGAACTCGTCGCCGAAAAAGAGCAGCACCCAGGCCCACCACTGGAAGCCAATCGCGAAAATAGCGAAGCGGTGCAGGTAGGTGAGAACGGAGAACTGGATGACCTTGGCGAGCAGATCGACGGCGAGATTGCCGAGGCCCATGGTGATGCTGGCGGCCGCGTCTTTGAGTTCGTAGATTTCGCGGTGCATGATCGCGCCGGCGATGGCTTCGACAATCATCAACGCGATAAACGCGGGAATCGCAAGCTGGATCAGATCGTGCATGGAACGCAGAGAGACGTATTCTACACCTCCGTGCGGCTGAGGAAAGACGTGGGAGTCAGTCGGTGTGACCGGCAGCAGTGGCGAAGGCTGCGTGGCGGGGCTGCCGTCCGGCGCGCCCCTTGTTGCGATAGAGCCGTTGATCGGCGACCTCGAATAATGCTTGAGCGGAACTGGCGTCGGCGGGAAAGGAAGCGATTCCCGCGCTGATGCCCAGGGGAGGGTGGGGAGGAACTTCGCGTAGGCTGACGGCCACACGCTCAGCGATCTGGTGGGCGGAGGCGGCGTCGGAGTCGAGAAGGAGCGCGGCAAATTCGTCGCCGCCAAAGCGCGCGGTGACATCGCTCGCACGGCAATTTGTGCGAAGCGCGGTGGCTACGCGCTGCAGGGCATAGTTGCCGGCAAGGTGGCCGAGGCTGTCATTGATCTGTTTCAGGCCGTCCAGATCGAAGAGAGCCAGCGCGAATTGGGCGGGATTCCGCTGGGCACGAAGGACCTCTCGCTCGAGAGCGTCGAAGAAGGCGCGATAGTTGGCCAAGCCGGTCAGGCCGTCGTGTGTGGCCTGGTATCGGATTTCTTCGGCGGACTGTCGCTCGGCGGTCACATCGAGCGCCATGCCGACACAACCGACGATGCAGCCGTTCGCGGCGCGAAGCGGCTCGATGGCCATCGCAAAAACGCGCTGCTGGCGCCGCACTTCGAACTTCGATGGAGTTCCCAGTAAGGCATCCAAGTGCTGCGGGATGGGAAGTTGATCCTCGCGGGAACAGCGGAAGTATTGACTGATCGTGGATCCTACAACGCGACGGGGCGTGCGTCGCCGGAGGAATGCAGGGCCCGAGTGCGAGGTGATGCGCAAGCGTTCGTCGGTGGTCCAGCAAATCACAGGAAGGTGACGCAGGAGCAGTTTCAGATGGACGCGGGCGGATGAGGAATCCGCGGCAGGCGCAACGGTGTTCGTGTCGCCAAAAAGATTGTTCACACGGGCCCCACTTCGCTTTGCCCGCTTGCGGGAACGGGCAGGTGCGGTGCGAGGAAGGCGCAACCGGAAAATAAATTGCGAACCTGCGGGCAAGAGGGTGAAGCCACGCAGGCAACGAAGGAGAGGGAAAAACTCCCGCAAAGGATAACACCGGGAAACTGCGAAGGGACGGAAAAGAGAAAGTTGGAGCGAAGTGGTAACTGCGCCGAAATGACACAGTTTCAGTTGGCGGCGGATTTCGCTGATGCCGAAGCGGCCGCATCATTGAGAATCAGCGCGAGGCGAAGGCCGGCCTGGGCGATACGCTTTCGAACGACTGGCGCCGCGGACTCCTGGTATTGCTCGCCGGCGGAAACGTGCAGGTCCAACATGCGCTGGCCAATGTTTTTGTCGTCGGCGCAGGTGTGGACGTCGACAGGCTTCTCGATGGGAATTTTTGGCGAGAGATGGGCGTAGACGACAGACTCCGCCAGGTCATGGCTCTCCCAGGCCCAGTCGTCCACGTGGATGCCCGCGGAGCGCCATTTGGCAAGCTCCTCGGCGAAGGAGTGCGAAAGAAAGACGGCGTACTCGGCAGGGTCGGCATTGTCCATGTCGTGCTCGAGAATGGCGACGTCCCAGACGAAGTGAAGATTAGGAGAGTAGGAATTTCGAATGAGTTGCGGCGTGCGCCAGTAGAAATAGACCGGGACGCAATTGCCACCTTGATCGTCGTTGGTGGTGGCATGGAGCGGCATGTGGAGGTCGCCGACGAAGTGGACGATGTAACGAATGGCATCAGCGCGCTTGTAAGGATCGGCGTGCGGATCTTTCAGGATGGCCACCTGGTCGGCGATGGCCTGAGTGACGCAACTTTCACTGCCGCAGTACTCGGACAACGGGGCACGCGCTGCGCCGCGGGGAATGTCAATGTAGTGCCACGGGCCGTTCTTGGCGATGTTGCGAACATCATCGGGCCAGGTGGAAGCGTCCGCCAGCAAATCGTGCGCGGGATCGGTGCAGTAGCGCTTCAGGCCGGGATCGACAGGATTCTCCGAAAGCAGTTTATTGACGAACTGCAGAGCTTCGGGAGTGAGATTTTGTTCGGCGATGAGCGCGACAGTCTGGTGCCCCTTGCAGCCCCAGGCCCAGGCGGGCGCAGAGCAAAGAAGGAAGAGGAAAGACGCGAAGAGAATCAGACCGAAGCGAGACGGAGCGAGTTTCATTGGTGGTTATCCCTGAAAAAAGTTTGAGCAGGGTCAGGCGCTCAGCCAGCGCGCGACCGGCTTCCAGCTCTCCGTGTGATCACAGATGACGCGGAGCGCCGCCGTGATGGGAATGGCAAGAATCAAGCCCATGCCGCCCCAGACCCAGCCCCAGAACAGAAGCGAGATGGTGATGGCTACGGCGTTGAGCTGGACCTGACGGCCAACCAGTTGAGGAGCGATCAGATTTTGCGCCACCACGTGAATTCCGGTGAGCACGAGAGCAATGAGTCCGAAATGACTGACGGCCTTGTACTTCAAAATGGCGAGAAAGAACCCCGGGAGCCAGGCGAGGACCGCGCCGATATACGGAACCATGTTGAAGAGTCCCGAAGCGATGCCGGCCAACACGGGATAATCGAGTCCAAGCATCAAGAAGAAAATGCTGCTGCAGGCGATGACCACGAGAGTGACCACACTCATGCCAATCAGGTAGTCGCGCAAGACGTTGCGCAGATCGTCGAGCGTCTCCTTCACTTGCGTTCGCCGCCCAACCGGAAAGAGCTGTAAAGTGGCGTGCCAGGCCTCGCGTTTCCCCGCCAGCATGAAAAAGACCAGAAACGGAACGAAGGTGCCTTCCAGCACTAGAGCGTAGAGGGAGCCGATGCCGCGGACAAACAGCGTATGGATGGTGTCGGAGCCGGTTGCGGGTGGAGGGGCGACTTTTGGCGCGTCGCCGGGTGAAGTGAGGTCGTTGACACCACCTTCCAGGCCTCGAAGTTTCCCCTGCACGGTACCCGTGGCCTCGCGCAAGATGTCGCGGTAGGTGTGCCAGTTGGAGGCAAAGTCCTCGGTGCGCACCCACAAGCCGTAGCCCACGGCGCCCAACACACCGATTAACAGCAGCACCATAATCAAAGCGCCAATCGTTCGGGGGATGTGCACGCGCTCCAGAAGTTCAACGGCAGGATCAAGGAAATAGGCGAGCAGCACGGACAAGAGCAGAGTGATGACTACGCCGGCGGCGTAGTAGAAGAAGAGCAGAATCACGGCACCCGCGAGGATGCGCACGCTGGTGCCGACACCCGCAATACGAAACACCGTCGGCGGCGTCTCTGTCGTCGACACGATTCCCCTCCGTCAAACACGGTAGCACACTCGAGCAAGGAGCGGGACGAAAGGGCAAGGCAGTCACACAGGATTAATCAACGCACGGCAGGATGGGTGCAGAGTTCAAGGAGGGGAGCAGCACCGTGTTAGACTGCCACTGGCCGCCCGTCTGCGGACCTCGATCACCTATGGCAAAAGAACTTTTCGGTACGGACGGTATTCGCGGAGTTCCCGGAACTCCGCCACTTGACGACCAGACTCTGTTCGCAACGGGACGAGGACTGGCGGAATTCTTGCGCAAGGGACATGGGTCGGCGCACGTCCTGATCGGAATGGATACGCGCGAGTCAGGGCCGCACATTGCGGCGCTGCTGGCGGCGGGACTGCAAGCGGAGCAGGCCACGGTGGAATTCGCGGGCGTAATCACCACGCCGGGCATCGCCTGCCTGGTGCGACAGAACGATTACCACGCGGGGGTGGTGATTTCCGCATCGCACAATCCCTATCACGACAATGGAGTGAAGCTCTTTTCGCACGCGGGCATGAAGTTTCCGGACGCCGAGGAAGAAGAAATCGAGCGGGAACTGGCGCGCTTCCAGACAGAGGGAATACCGAAGGAGCGGTCCGCCCTGGTGGCGCAGCACCAGTTGCACGTGGAATACCTGGATTTCCTGAAGAGCCGTGTTCTGCAGGGAGCGGACCTTTCCGGCTTCCGGATGGTGCTGGACTGCGCAAACGGCGCGGCTTATCAGCTCGGTCCAGAGCTGTTCCGCGCACTGGGAGCGGACGTGGTGGCAATCGGCATTCATCCCGACGGCCGAAATATAAACGCGGGCTGCGGATCGCTGTATATGGATGCGTTGTTGGCACGAGTGAAGCAGGAGGATGCGGCTCTCGGTGTGGCGTTTGACGGCGACGCAGACCGCGCCCTGTTCGTGACGCAAGAAGGAAGAATCGTCAATGGCGATGGCGTGCTGCTGGCCGCGGCGCGGCACTTGAAGCGGCAAGGTGCGCTAAAGGACAACCGCGTGGTGGCAACTTCGATGTCGAATCTAGGACTGGAACGGGTGCTGGCGAGGGAAGGGATGACGCTAACGCGAACTGCAGTTGGCGACCGCTATGTGCTCGAAGAGCTGTTGAGGTCTGGAAATAATCTTGGGGGAGAGCAGTCTGGCCACATTATCTTCATGGACGACAGCCCGGCCGGCGATGGTTTGCTGACGGCGGTGAAGGTGGCATCTCTGGTGGCGATCGAGGGTTCCCTGCAGAAGCTGGTCGAGGGCCTGAAGGACTATCCGCAGGTGATCGTGAACGTAAAGGTGAAAGAAAAGCCGCCACTGAATTCCGTGGACACAGTGGCGCACGCCCTGGCGGAAGCGAAAGCCGCATTGGGAGACAACGGCAGAATCGTGCTGAGGTATTCGGGAACGGAGCCGCTGGTGCGCGTCATGGTGGAGGCGGAACAAGAAGCGGACGTGGAGAAGTACTCGCGGTCGATTGCGGAAGCGGTGAGGGAAGCGATCGGGGAGTAGGCGGGAAGCTACAATAACGATATTGCAAGGCGTGCAGAATCAGCAGATTCGGGTACGGAACGCCCACAATGTTCCAAAGACTGTAGGAATCGATGGCGATTCTGTGAGATTTTGTAGGTTGCGAATCGCTCACGACGTGGAACAGGGCGAAGTAACATAGAGTAAGTCGTTGCTTTACAACAATCTTCGTCGTTTTTTTTCGCCAGCAACCACGTTGGCAAACGGCTTGCACTTCTACTCTGCAATTCATGAGATTGGCTTCCCGGGGTGGCCGGAGCTTAACCTCGACTAAGTTTCCGGTTATTGGGGGGTCTGATCACTATAAAAGGGGGCTTGCACCGGCCCCCTTTTTGTTTTTCCCTTCGAAAGATATTCCCTGAAATCAAAGATGAAGTTCCCGATTTGAAACTGCGTCTGGGTGTCGGTGTGCGTGACCGCCAGAAAAAGTGAGCGGCCGGTGGGGGTGCCGGCCGCTCTGGCGTGGGGGATGGAGGGACTCAAAATGTCAGAAGGTCAATCCTCTTTGGACTGGGCAGGTTGTTCTACCGCGCTCGCCAGCAGCAGAACAACACACAGGAGCAAGATCGCTATGATCATTTCCGTCCACTCCTGAAGCCGGACCGAACTTCCAACAACAAGCTCATTCTGCGGTTAGAGGATGTCGAGGTCACTAGGCTGAAGGGTCCAATCGCAGCGGTACTTCGCAGTGGAACTTCGGTACTGGAGGGGGCGGGGGGAGAGTGGGGCTCATCCGGTTACAATGAAGGAGGGGTATCGCCACTTGCGCTTGCCATTGCCTGCAGGGGAATTTGACGCCTATCTGTTTGATTTCGACGGAACGATAGCCGATTCGATGCCGCTGCGCTATCAGGCGTGGGGCCACGCGTTGGCCGAATGGAGATGCGAGTTTCCGGAAAAGCTGTTTTACGACTGGGGAGGATATCCGGCGACGCAGATCGTGGTGCTGCTGAACGAAAGACACGGATTGCAAATGCGCGCCGAAGTGGTGCTGCAAAAGACGGAGCAGTTCTACCTCAGGTCCCTGCCGAATCTGAAGGCCGTGCCAGAGGTGCTGGAGCACATCGAGGCAAGTCATGGGCGGGTGCCGTTCGCGGTAGTATCCGGCGGCACGAGAACGACGGTCGAAGCGTCATTGGCCGCGCTTGGCTTGCTCGAGAAATTCAGCGTGTTTGTTTGCGCGGGCGACTACCGGAAAGCAAAACCCGATCCGGAACCGTTCCTGTTGGCGGCCGAGCGGCTGGGTGTGCAGCCGGAATCGTGCCTGGTGTTCGAAGACGCAGACCTGGGGATCGAAGCCGCAAAGGCGGCGGGCATGGCGAGCGTGAAGGTTCCACCGCCATGGCAGAGGAGCTCCGCGGCCGGAGACCGTTGACGGGAGGCTTCACTGGCAAGTTGCCGTTGGCGTACGTTATCCTCTTAAAATCATGCATGACTTGAACTATTTCCGTGACCACCTGGATGAATTCGCCGAGATGGCCAAACGGCGAAATACGACGCTGGATCTGGACGGCTTCCGCACGCTCGACAAGGAGCGGCGGGAACTGATTACCGCGAACGAGCAGCGCAAAGCGCAGCGCAACAAGGCCAGCGACGAAATCGCGCGTCTGAAGAAGGAAAAACAGAACGCGGACGGCTTGATCGCGGAAATGAAACAGCTCTCCGAGCAGATCAAGCAAACGGATGTATGCGTCGATGAACTGGACGCGAAACAGCGTGAGTTCCTGCTGGTGATCCCGAACATTCCGCACAAAAGCGTTCCTTACGGGACCGGCGCGGACGGGAACCAGGAAGTGCGGCGCTGGGGGACTGCGCCGAAGTTCGATTTTCAGCCCAAGCCACACTGGGAAGTGGGAGAAAAGGCCGGGATTCTGGACCTGGAAGCGGCGACGCGCATCACGGGCGCGCGATTCGCGGTGTACAAAGGATGGGGAGCGCGGCTGGAGCGGGCGCTGGCGAACTTTTTTCTGGATGTGCACACGCGCGAGCACGGCTACACGGAGATTTTGCCTCCGTTCGTAGTGAATACCGCGTCGCTCATGGGCGCGGGGCAACTGCCGAAGTTCGCCGCGGATCTTTTCAAGTTGCAGGACACGGACTTCTGGCTGACGCCGACTTCGGAAGTGGAATTGCACAATCTGTATCGCGATACGACGGTGAATGAGGATCAATTGCCCATTCACGTGACGGCGTGGACGGCGTGCTTCCGTTCGGAAGCGGGCGCGGCCGGCAAGGATACGCGCGGGATTCTGCGGCAGCACCAGTTCCAGAAAGTGGAGCTATTCAAGTTTACGCATCCGGAGAAGAGTTACGAGGAACATGAAGCGCTGGTACGCAATGCGGAGACCATCCTGCAAAAACTGGGACTGCATTACCGGACGGTGCTGCTCTGCACAGGCGACATGGGATTTGCGTCAGCGAAGACATATGACCTGGAAGTGTGGCTGCCGTCGAGCAACGAATTCCGCGAGATTTCGTCCTGTTCGAATTGCGAAGCATTTCAAGCGCGCCGGGCGGGCATTCGCTTCAAACCCAAGGGCGGCGGGAAGAGCGACTTCGTGCATACGTTGAACGGATCCGGGCTGGCGGTGGGGCGGACGTGGATCGCGGTGGTGGAGAACTACCAGCAGGCGGATGGATCGATTGTAATTCCCGAGGTATTGCGTCCATATATGGGCATCGAGCGGATTCCGGCTAGGGAGAGCGGAAGATAGCCGCGTAGGATCAGACGGCAAGGAGCCCTGGCGTATTCCTGCGCGCCCAGGTAAGTCCGTAAGTGCTTACCAATCAGTTAGTTGCATGGCAAATCGTGCGTCGTTAGGACCATGCGGACCCGGCATGGATACGCCGCGCAACCCCTTGAATTCACAGCTTTTCGTTTGACTCCCCGTCAAGCCGAACATACACTCGGCTCAACGCTGCCTGCCCGCCTGCAGAGGCAGCAGGGGCGGACGCTGGTTTCACGAACACATGACATTTATTGTCCGCATGTTCAGGTACTTGTTCTGGGTGCTGGTGGTTTCCTGGGCCGTGCGCCTGCTGGCGCGGTTGGTGGGCCAAATGGGCGCCGGCGCACAGTCGCGGGATTCCTACGTCGATGCGACGAACAATGCGGTGAACAAGAAATTGGTGCGCGATCCCGTTTGCGGGATACATGTCTCCGAAGGACTCGCGCTACCGCTACGGCAGGGTAGCGAGACGGTTTACTTCTGCTCGATGGAATGCCGGAAGACGTATCTCGAGGGCAGCAAGAAGCTTGCGGCGAACGCGTAGCCGCGCCAGGAATTCCAGCAGGACGATTTTTGCAAGTGGAAGAAGTCCAGCGTAGAGGAAAGGACCGAAGCGAATGGCCACGGTCGCGAAACCCCCAGTCCCGAGCCGCACCACCACCGGCGCTCCACCGATCGTTCCGCGAATAGCTCCGCGGGAAGAGCTGAACCCGTTCCGAATCGCGCAAATCCAGTTTGATATGGCGGCGGAAATCCTGAAGCTGGACCCGGGCTTGCGTCAGGTCTTGCGGACGCCGAAGCGCGTGCTGGAAGTGTCGCTGCCGACAAAAATGGACAACGGGCAGGTAAAGGTGCTGACGGGATTTCGCGTGCAGCACAACATCGCGCGGGGTCCCGGCAAAGGCGGAATCCGTTTTCATCCCAACGTGACCCTGGATGAGGTGAAAGCGCTGGCTGCATGGATGACGTGGAAGACGGCATTGGTGAATGTGCCGTTCGGCGGCGCGAAGGGCGGAGTCATCTGCGACCCGAAGCGCATGTCAAAGGGCGAACTGGAACGGCTGACACGGCGGTTTGCGAGCGAGATTCTGCCGCTGATCGGGCCGGACCAGGACATTCCGGCGCCGGACGTCTACACGGATGCGCAGACGATGGCGTGGATCATGGACACCTACTCGATGATGCGCGGCCATACGGTGCCTGGCGTGGTGACGGGCAAGCCAATTTCCGTGGGCGGGTCACAAGGCCGGGGAGAAGCGACGGCACAGGGCTTAGTGTTCGTGGTGGAAGAGGCCTGCAAGCTGAAGAAGATTCCGCTGCGTGGCGCGACGGTGGCGATTCAGGGGTTCGGCAACGCCGGGGCGACCGCGGCGCGACTGTTGTTCGACAAGAAGGCAAAGATTGTGGCCTTGAGTGATACGCGCGGCGGCGTGACCAATTCGCGCGGGATCGATCCCATCAAGGCGATCCGGTACAAGGAGCGGTCCGGCACGGTAGTGGGGATGCCGGGAGCGACGAGGATTTCCAACGAGGATCTGCTGACGATGAAGTGCGACATCCTGATTCCGGCGGCGCTCGAAAACGTAATTACGTTGCAGAACGCCGAGGCGGTGAAGGCGCGCGTCGTGGCGGAAGCGGCGAATGGGCCGACTACGCCGCACGCCGACGAAATTCTGGCGCGGCGCGGGATCACAGTGCTGCCAGACATCCTGGCGAATGCCGGTGGAGTGACGGTGAGTTACTTCGAATGGGTGCAGAACCAGGAAGGGCTGCTGTGGGAGACCGAAGAGGTCACGGCGCGGCTGCAGAAGATCATCGTGCGGGCGTTCCACGAGATGGTGGATGCGATGCGCCGATACCACGTGCCGCCTCGACCGGCAGCAATGACGGTAGCGGTGAGCCGGGTAGCGGAAGCGACGCTGGTGCGCGGCCTATTCCCGTGAGATGAATTTCGACGGTCGTTCGAAATCGGAGATACCGGGCTAACGCCACGGCGCGAGCTGCGTAAGGACTGATTCCATGAAAAACAATCCGGTGTGGCGTCGATGGGGCGCGGGTGGGATGGTGTGCCTGTTTGTGACGATGTTAGCGGCGGGTGCGCAAGCGCAGACGGCGAACGTCTCGCGGAAGGCACTGACGGACAACGAACGGGGCGAGTTGCAGCTGGCCGCGGCGAAAACGAATCCACTGCAGCTGAGGCAGTTTCTGAAGAAGATGCCGAAGGGCGCGGACCTGCACTATCACCTGAGCGGGGGGATGTACGCAGAAACTTTGTTGCAGGATGCGCTGGACGACGGCATGTGCGTGGACGTGCCGAAGCTGGCGTTGATGAAGTGTCCGGCGGCGGGCGAGGGAAAGCCAGAAATCGTGCCGGTCAGCAAGGCCTTTGCGGATCAGCACCTGTACGATGAACTGATTGACGCGTTCTCGATGCGGAGCTTTGTGGCGTCGGCGGGGGTTTCGGGGCACGACCATTTTTTCGACACGTTCGCGCGGTTCCGGGCGATCAGCGTCTCGCATTACCCGGAATGGGTGGATCTGGCAGCGCGACGGGCGGCCGGGCAGAACGAACAGTACCTGGAACTGATGGAGAATCCGGATTTTTCGTTGGCGCGGAAACTCGCCACGGAAATTGGGTGGAAGGACGATCTGAAACAACTTCGTGAGGAGTTACTGGCGCGCGGCTTGAAGGATAACGTGCGGACGGCATTAGAGCAGGTGGACGAACTCGACCGCAAGCGGAGGGAACTGGAGCACTGTGAGCAGACGGATGCGCCCGAAGCATGCAAGGTGGAGGTGCGGATTGTGTACCAGGTGCTGCGAGGGCTGGCGAAAGAGGTGGTGTTCGCGCAACTGGTCCTTGCGTTTGAGGCGGTGTCGGCCGATCCGGAGCACCTCGTGGCGGTCAACCTGGTGATGCCGGAAGACGGAATCGTGTCGATGAGGGATTACGCGCTGCACATGCGCATGGTGAAGTACCTGCACGAGGTATACCCGGGTGTGCACATTACGTTGCACGCGGGAGAGTTGGCGTACGGATTGGTGCCGCCGAGCGGATTGTGCTGCCATGTCCGGCTGGCGGTCGAGGCGGGGGCAGAGCGGATCGGGCACGGCGCCGACGTGATGTATGAAGACCGGCCGCACGAGTTGATGAAGGAGATGGCCGCCGAGCACGTGATGGTGGAAACGAGCCTAAGCAGCAACGATCTGATCCTGGGCATGACCGGGAATCACCATCCTTTGCCGCTCTATCGGCAATTTGGAGTGCCCGTGGCGCTGTCGACGGACGACGAGGGCGTTTCGCGCATCGATTTGACTAACGAGTACGCGAGGGCGGTGGAGACTTATGGCCTGAAGTACGCCGATTTGAAGAAAATGGCGCGCACGAACCTGGAACACGCATTTTTGCCGGGCAATTCGCTTTGGAAGAGCCGCGATGAGTTCACAAAACCGGCGGCAGCGTGTGCGAAAGACACCTTGGGAAAGGAAAAACCGTCAGCGGCATGCAGTGAATTCCTGAGAACGAGCGAGAAAGCACAGCAGCAGTGGGAGCTGGAGAGAAGATTTCACGCCTTTGAGGCGGAATTCTGACGGTCCGGCGCGAGAATTCATCGAGAGTCCCTCTTTCGAGCGAAGTGGCGCGGTCCAACCGCAAATTTTCACTTGCAGTGAGAAATTAGTGCGCGTACATTCGCAATTGCCGGACGTTTTTCGGTGCGAGGGGAGGAAACGTTCGCACCGGTGAAAGCGTGTCCGGCTATTTTGTTCGAAGGGCGAGGCAGAGACAGGCGACATGAGCCATCTTCATACGCAGGGGATCAACGTGCCACCGATTCTCCTGACGATCGCAGGCTTCGATCCGAGTTGCGGCGCGGGAGTGGTGGCGGACCTGAAGACATTTGCGGCGCACGGATGCTACGGAATGGCGGCCATCACGTCGATGACAGCGCAGAACACCCAGGGAGTGGAAGCGGTCCACAATACGCCGAGCTCGGAGCTGCGTGAGCAACTGGAAGTGCTGGCGAAAGACAGCGACATCGCAGCGGTGAAGATCGGGATGCTGGGGAATCGCGGGAATGCGGTGGTGGTCGGCGAATTCCTGGATGCGCATAAATTTGCGGTGGTGGTGCACGACCCGGTGATGCGATCGTCGAGCAATTCGGAACTGCTGGACCAGGGCGGCGTGAAATACCTCTGCACGGAATTGCTGAAGCGCAGCACGGTAATTACGCCGAACATTCCGGAAGCGGAAGTTCTGACGGGCATGAGCATCACCGATGTGGCCGGGATGGAAGCGGCGGCGCGAAAGATCGGCGAGATGGGCGCCAAGGCGGTAATCGTCAAAGGCGGCCATATGGACAGGGCCATCGATGTGGTGTTCGATGGCAAAGAGGTGCACCAGTTGAGCGGCGACAAGGTGAAGCTGGAGAATACGCACGGCACCGGCTGTACGTTCGCCTCGGCGATCACGGCGCAACTGGCGGCCGGACGCGGACTGGTGGAAGCGGCGACGCTGGCGAAAGCATATGTCGTGAAGGCTATTGAGAAGGCGTACCCGGTAGGCAAAGGCCGCGTGCCGCTGGACCATTTCTACCGGATGAGGATTGAGCCGCTGGCGCGCGGAACGCATACGTTACCAAACCACGGGATGCATGCCGCAGCGGAGCCGGCCGCCCACTAGGGAGCGCCCGGGAATCGGTTTTCGGTCGCAAGTGCGAAGAGCAGAGCGCGGCTGCCGAGCGCATTCCCGCGCTATGCGAGAAGGACTACAGGTCAGGAGGGGACCTCCAAGCTGCCCACCAGGTCAGGCGACGGCAAGGAGGTAAATGCAGAAAATATTCCGTTGCGCGGAGTGTCAACGTGGAATGAGAGTAGTGGGCGCAATCGGGCTGAACAAGGAAGTGGAAAGATCCGTTGGCTGCCCCTACTGCAAAGCGAAAAACAAAGTGATGTGGCCGCGAGGCGATACTTTCCGGGTACAGCGAATCGCGACACGCTGACAATACTGGCAGAGCGGATCACCAACCTCCGCCACCGCCTCCTCCTCCCCCACCTCCCGATCCACCGCTTCCTCCCCCTCCCCCGGATCCCGGTGCTGTCGACGAAGACGAAATGGCAGACGTTAAGGAACTGCCGAAGGACGAGGCAAAGCTCGCTCCGGTGAAGCTGTTCCACCCGTTGCCGGAATAGAAGCTGGGGGTGTAACCAGACGAATTGCTACCGGGAGTGGTACTGGCCGCGGCGAGGACGCCAGAGAATTTGTCGGCCCAGTGCTTTTCGACGTCGAGGGCCATCGCGTAGGGCAAAAACTTTTCAAATGCGGCCGTGGACTGCTCGGGTGGAGGCATGCGGTTCAGGCGATCACCATCGACGGCGCCGAGGAACATCTTGAACCCTTCGACCTTGTCCATGAGACGGCGGCCCGAGAAGGTAGGAGCTTTCAGCAGGTGGAAGAAGCTGGCGTGGAGGAGACAGGCGACGAGCAGGAAGATCACCAGAGCCGGCGAACCGGCCTTCGTCAGGAAGACGAACCCCATCACTTCGCCGAAAACGAACGGGATCGAGAAGCAGGTGATGAAGATCGCGGAACCAATTCCCGTGACCTTCGATGCCGTGGAAGCAGGGGCGCTGCCGACGCTCGTCCAGGCTTTGTAGACCGTGAACATAAGGGCGGAGACGCCGAGGCTCCAGAAGGTGAGCCAGAAACACATAAAAATTCCTGCAGCGGTCTGTGGCCCGCCGAGAGTGAGAAGGTAAACGATGAAGATCACGATCGAAAGGACGATGGGCGCGATCATGTAATGGGAATTGGTGACGAAATAGGTTTTCTGCTCGGCGGTGGCCAGCCATTTTTTGAGAGCTTTGATCGCGGCGGCAATGGCTACGTGATTCTCGTTGTGCAGCCAGATTTGGTTGCGGCCGTCGAAAAGAAGCGCGGCGATCTGTTTTTCGTCGGGAGTCAGGACGCGAGTGTCTTTGCCGGTAGTGTAGAGGGTGTAGGAACCGGCCTGATTCTTGATGGTGAGGAAGCCGCGCACGGCCATGTCGAGAACGGCGGAGGCGAAGGTTTTGTTGTCGAAACCCATGCGCATGAGGTAGCGCATGCCGGCCGGGGAAAGCTCCGTCGGCGGCTCGTAGAACGGCATGATGACGCCTTTTTCGGGATCGCGGCCAACAGCGGACCAGGCGATGAGGTAATAGAGGACGAGAACGAGGACCCCGCCGGAGAGAAGAAAGATGCCCGCGTTATCGCGGAAGAACAGGGCGGTCTTCTCGGCACGGGTCGGTTCGGCAAAAACGCCCTTGGGCCACATGAGAAGAATTGTGAGCCCTTCGTGCGGGCCAAGCGCGCGGGCGGCTTCGAAGTGAAAGGAGCCGTCCTCGAAGGACGAAGTGAGCTGCGTTTCACGGGAACCCTGCGGGCCGGTGAAGCCGGAGAGCTTGACGTTTTCGGCTGAGATATTGGCGGGCAAATGGACCGTGGCCGAAGCGTGCTGGATGACGAAACCCCAACCGTTGCCGGTGACATTCCAGAAGAGTTCATCGTGATCCTTGAAGAAGCCGAGCTGGCGTGTGGTGGTGTAGTCGAGGGTGTACACGTGACGGCCACGCTGCACAAAGGCTCGTGGATCGCCAAGATAGATTCGCTTGCCATTGGAAATGGCTTCGACACGGAAGGGTTCGCCAACGGAATCGAGCGTGGCGCCGAGCACCTGGAAGTCGACGACGTAATTATTGTTGTAGGCGTCGTGATAGCGGGTAGGAAAGTCGCGATAGATGCCGTGCCGGATCTGGTTGCCCGCGGCGTTGACGGTGATGGTTTCGATGACGCGCAGCGAAGCGTCTGGCATGAGCCAAATCTCACTGTGAAAGTCGACGATCTGCTCGACTTGCGCGGAGACGGCGCAGGGGCGGAGCAACAGTGCCGCGATGACGCCGAACGCCAGGATGAAGATGCGGATGCGAACGCGCATGACAGTACTCGTGAGTTCAGTTTAGAAGTTGGTGCGAGGGGCTGTGGGCGCGATTGCCCCCGGGAGTGTCGGTGTTTGTACTATGCGACCCGAGAGGACAGGCTTGCTGACCCGACGGACAGGTATTGGCGTTCTGATGGTGGTGACCTGTTCGACCATGCGATGCGGGAAATGGACATCGAAAGATTCTCGAGAGCGGAACGGATAGCGAAGCAAAGATGAGGTGATTGAAGTCACTCCCGGTGGTGACCCTGAGTCTATCTGCCCGCGACTGGACTTGAGAAACTTCGCACTGCGGTGATCAGCCGCGATTCGGAGCGTGCCTTGAGCCAAGTTGCGAAAACGGATCTGGAAGCCACAGCTAATTCGCGACAACAAATTCGCCAGCGCGTGGAACAAAGAAAAATCACCTGGAATGGCCCACTGCTCGTCGTTGTAAGCCGGACCGTATTCATCCTGCTCGCGCAGGGAGTGGTGGCAGTGATTCTGTGGTCGAGGGGAGCGCGGGAACCCTGGCTTTCAGCGGGCTCGTGGTGGACCGTGTATGCCACGCTCGTCGATGTGGGCTGTCTGACGCTGTTGTGGAAGTTTACGCGCGCGGAAGGGATCAAGATTCGGGACCTGGTGGGGCCGATCCGCTTGCGTTACGGCCGCGACCTGCTCTTGGGAGCCGCGGTGCTGCTCGTCATATTCCCACTGTTTGCCGGGGGAGGAACGCTGGCGAGCCGCTGGCTCTATGGCGTTTACCAAGTCAATCTGTACCCAGGCATTTTGAGCGCGCGGGTGCTGCCCGTGTGGGCCGTCTTCTACAGCCGCTTTATCTGGTGGATGATCTGGTCACCGACGGAAGAAATGACATACGCGGGATATGCGCTTCCGCGGATAGAAGCGTTGTCGGGGCGCAAATGGGTCGCGGTGGCGATTGTCGGTTTCTGGTGGACTGTTCAGCATCCCTTTCTACCGTTCATCGCCGATTGGCGCTGCTTCCTGTGGCGATTCGTCGCATTCTTGGCAGGGGTCCTCGCGCTGGTTCTGATTTATCTGCGGATTCGCCGATTGGCGCCGCTGATCCTAGCCCATTGGGTGATGGATATCGTCGCAACTGTTATGACACTGAAGTAGCCGCAAACGGCAGCGAAGCTATTCGTATCGAAGAGCGGCCACAGGATCAAGGCGACTGGCGCGCAACGCCGGGATGTAGCCCGCGGCGCAAGCCACGAGAGCAAGCGCAACGGTGGCGAGTGCCAGCGTTAGCGGGTCGTGGGGCGTCAGTCCGAAAAGCTGGCTCTGCACAACGCGGGTGAGTGCGAGTGCGCCGCCGACGCCGATGACCACACCGATGGCGACTAGAACCAGCACCTCGCGCATCACCATCCAGACTACGTTGCCGCGTTCGGCACCGAGCGCCATGCGAATACCGACTTCGCGGGTGCGCTGCGCCACGGTGAAAGCCATCACGCCGTAAAGGCCAATGACGGCAAGCAGAGTGGCGAGTAACCCAAAAACAGCGGAAAGGCTGGCGATCATGCGTTCGGTGGAAAGTGAGTTGTTAATCTGCACTTCGGTAGTGTGCATGGCGTAGATCGGAATATTGGAATCCATGTCACGAACCCTGGAACGGACAGCGGACATGAGCTGGTTGGGATCCGCGGTGGTGCGCACGTAGATGGTCATCTCGCCGAGATAGTGGCCGCCCAGATAGGGGAGGAATGCCTGTGGGGGAATGTCGTCGCGGAGGCTGGTGTACTTGAAGTCTTTGACCACACCGATGACTTCCATGTCGGTGGGAGTTCCGGGGTCGGTGCCGAAGCCGAGGTGAAGGCCGACGGGATTGCGGCCGGGAAAGAACTTCTTGGCGAATTTTTCATTGATGATGACGGTGGTGGGCACCCAGTTCCACTCTTCCGGGCCGTGCTTGACTTCGTGGTTATCGGTAGGGCGGAAGTCGCGACCTTCGAGGAAGGGCACGCCTAGCGTAGAGAAGTAGTTGGGGCTGATGGCGTTCATGTACGGCTCGGCGGAATCTTCGGGCTTATCGGGAATGTATCCCTCGACGGTCATGCTGCTGTCCCATTCGTTGTCTTCGAGGATGCGCATGGAAGCGAGACCGACGGACTGGACGCCGGGGATGGAAGCGAGCGAGTCGGCCAGTTGCGGATAGAAAACCTTCATGCGCTCCGTTGTATAGCCGTTGAGCGACGGGTCGATGTTGAAGCCGACGAGGCGTTCGGGAGAGAAGCCCGGTCCGAGATTGCGCAAGTTTGCGAGGCTGCGGACGAAGAGGCCGGCGCCGACCAACAGCAAGAGAGACAGCGTGACTTGCGCGATGACCAGCGCTTTACGCAAACGTTGATGCCCATTGCCTCCGACCACTCCACTCGCCTGATCCTTCAGCGTTCCGGAGATGTTTGGCTTGGTGGTGCGGATCGCAGGCACCAGCCCGAAGAGTATCCCGGTGATTACCGCGACCGCAAGATTGAAAAGCAGAACGCGAAGGTCCGGCGCGCTGGAAATGTTCATTCCGCCCGAATCCGATGGCAGATAGATTTTCATGAGCGCACGATCTGCCCAGAATGCGATGGCCAGACCAGCAAGCCCGCCGAGAAGAGAGAGCGTCAGACTCTCTGTCAGCAGTTGGCTGACGATGCGCGAACGAGTCGCCCCCAAGGCGAGGCGGACGGCAATCTCCTTGGCCCGGCCGCCGCCGCGGACCAGCATGAGGTTGGCGAGGTTTGCGCAGGCGATCAGCAGAACCATGCCGGTGGTGGCCATCAATACCCAGAGGGGCGCGCTAAGAGCGCTGCGGACATACGAGCGGCCATGGGAGCCGGGCAATACGTCGATCCAACATTTGAGGAATTCGTCGCGGTCGTACTTGGAAGCATGCGCGAAGGCGGGCATTTGCACTTCAGACTCCAGCATGGAGTGCATGAACGGCTGTAGGGAGGCTTTGGCCTGTTCCAGCGAGACACCGGGCTTCAACCGGCCGAAGGCGTTCACCCAACGATTGCGGCGCTCCTTCAACATGTCTTGCGGGTTCCCGACCATGGTCTGCGGCTGCATCATGATGGGGACAAAGACTTTCGGAGAAAAACCGAGTTCCACGCCATCGAACCCCTGCTGCGCAACACCGACAATGGTCATCTTGTAATTGTTGAGAAGAACCGTCTGGCCGACGATTTGCGGGTCGGCGGCGAAGCGCGATTTCCAGAAGGCGTAATTCAGGACCACATACGGGTGACCGTTGCGGGTGACGTCATCTTCGGGCGTGAACAGCCGGCCATATGCCGGCACCACGCCGAGGGTCGAGAAATAAGTCCCTGAAACCAGTTCGACCGACACGCGCTCTGCCCGTTCTCCCACCGTCATGCTGGCGGCGAGGGGAAAGCGGCAGAACATATCGGTGAAGACTTCGTTGTGTTCGCGAAAGTCGCGGAACATCGGATGGGAAATCGCATTGCCACCCCAATTGCTGCCGTAGTGGTGGCCCTTCATGGTGAGAAGGACGAGTTGCTGCGGGTCCTTTACCGGAAGAAGGCGCAGCAGCACTTGGTCAAGCAAGCTGAAGATGGCGGTATTGGCGCCGATGCCCAGGCCCAAAGTGAGGATGGCAATAGCCGTAAAACCAGGCGTGCGAGCCAAGGTACGGAAGGTGTATTGGAGGTCGCGGAGCAGGGTGTCGAGCCAGGTCAGAATCGTGGGACGGCGAGCCAGGTCAGTGGCAGTCGTATTCATCAGTAACCCCCAGGTGGTTAATGAAGGAGACGTAAAAACCCATCAAGAAGTTTGGTGAAAACTAACGAAAACCGTAGAGAGCCACGTTGGTGAATCCACATGGGGATACTGTGGCGGGATACTGGACGGTTTCGGTAAGTATTTTGCGCATGTTGACGACGGGCAGACACAGGGGCGAGGTTGGGCGGAGTTGGGCCGCAATGATAAGTGCTTGCCTGAACGGGACTTTGGCCACGTCACGCGGCACGCGCGCTTTGTGGATGCCGTGGTCACTGGATTGCCTAGTTGAGAAGTATGCGCAGCTCAGTTCCACACTCCACGGCCCTGCCTCTCGACGCGATTCCGGTCGGGACCGACCAGCACTTTGAGACCGAGCAGCGGACCATGTGGGACGAACAGACGCAGAGTTATCAAGTGCACGAGTTCGTGTATGAGGTGAGCTGGGTACCGGAACTAGGGGTGTGGCGGCGCTTCCTGCGAACCCACCGCAAGGCCTAACCGATCAGTAGACCAACCGAAGAACCGCATTGCTAATTCTTTAGAAATAGGGCCCTCGACAACGGGTTAGTGCTTGTAGGCGAGTTTGCCTGCCACGATCGTAGCGACGGGGCCTCCCTTGAAGGTGCGGCCGTCGAAGGGCGAATTCCGCGACTTGCTGGCCGACTCCTGGACGTTGTACGTCCAGGGGCGATCCAGCGAAAAAACGGTGATGTCGGCGGGCTCGCCCACGGCGATTTTGCGTTCCTTGCCCAGGACGCGCGCGGGGCCGCTGGTGAAAAGCTCGACCATCCGCAGGAGCGGGATGCGATTGGTGTGAACCAGTTGCTCGAGCGCAAGGCCGATGGCGGTTTCAAAACCGAGAATGCCGAACGGCGCTTTGTCGAACTCGACGTCCTTGATGGCGGGCTCATGCGGCGCGTGGTCGGTGGCAATGGCATCGACGGTGCCATCGGCGAGGCCCTCGATGAGCGCTTCGCGGTCTTCGCGCGCGGCAAGCGGCGGGTTCATCTTGAAGCGAGAGTCGTAGGTAACGTCTTCATCGACGAGCGTGAAGTGATGCGGCGTAACTTCGCAGGTGACGCGCAGTCCGTGTTGCTTGGCGAAGCGCACTTGCGCCAAAGATGCTTTGGCGGAGAGATGCGCGATATGGAGGCGAGCACCGGTGAGCTCGGCGATCTGCACGTCGCGAGCAACGCACACTGATTCCGCGGCGGCGGGCATACCGGAAAGGCCCAGGCGCGTGGAGGCAATGCCTTCGCGCATGACGGCACCGGCGGCGAGCGAGACGTCTTCGGCGTGCTCGATGACCGGGAGGTCGAGCGAGCGGCAATAGTCCATGATCTGGCGCGCAAGTTTTGCAGTGGCGATGGGCTTGCCGTCGTCAGACACGGCGACAATGCCGGCTTCGCGCATCGCGCCGATATCGGAGATGGCTTCACCCTTGCTTGCGACACTGGCCGCGCCGATGGGCCACACGCGGACGTGGCCGTAGGCTTTCGCGCGATCGACGATGAAGCGCGTGATGGAAGCGTTGTCGTTGACCGGCTTGGTGTTGGGCATACAGCACACCACGGTAAAGCCACCGCGAGCGGCGGCGTGCGTGCCGGTCTCAATGGTTTCGGAGTTTTCCTGGCCGGGCTCGCGCAGATGGACATGCATATCAATGAAGCCGGGCGCGACAATGAGGCCCGCGGCGTCAAACGTCTGCATGCCGTCGCCGTGAGAAATTTTTCCGGTGGGCGCAATTTCGGCGATGCGTTCGCCGTCGAGCAAGACATCGCGCGGGGCGTCGGTCTTGGAAGCGGGATCGAGCACGCGCCCGTTCTTAATCAGAAGCATGAGCGGATTCCTTGGGCTTGTTTTCATGGGCCGCGGCGAGGGCCGGATGCGTGGCGCCCTCGGCGGCGCCGACCATCAGGAGATACAGAATAGCCATGCGAACGCTGACGCCGTTGGTGACCTGCTCGAGAACGGCGGAGCGCGGGCCATCGGCGACGTCGGGAGTGATTTCGGTACCGCGATTGATGGGGCCGGGATGGAGAATCAACGCGTCGGGCTTGGCAAGTTTCATGCGTTCGGCGTTGAGCTGATAGAGCAGGATGTAATCGTTCTGCGAGAGCGAAGGCTCGTGGAGCCGCTCGGTCTGCACGCGCAGAACGATGATGACGTCCGCATCTTCAAGGGCCTCTTCGACGCGGTAGACGCAGCGAATCGGCGTGCCTGGCGGGCCGATATGTTCGAGTTCGCGAGGCACCCACATCGCCGGGCCGCACAGCGTGAAGCGGCAACCGAACTTGCCGAGAAGATGGATGTTCGAACGGGCCACGCGCGAGTGCGCGATGTCGCCCAGGATGGTGACATTCAAATTGCGCAGCGTGCCTTTCCGGTCGCGAATGGTGAGCGCGTCGAGCAAACCCTGCGAGGGGTGTTCATGCGTGCCATCACCCGCGTTCACCACCGGAATCTCCAGGTGGCGCGCGACGAAGTCGGCAGCGCCGGAGGACGAATGGCGCATGACGAAACAATCCGGTTTCATCGCGTTGAGATTGTTCGCCGTGTCGAGCAGCGTTTCGCCCTTTTTCAGGCTCGACGCTTCGGCCTGAAGATTCATGGTGTCCGCGCCAAGGCGCGAAGCGGCCGTGCCGAAACTGAGGCGCGTACGCGTGGAATTCTCGAAGAAGGCCAGAACAACCGTTTTGCCGCGGAGCGTGGCCAGTTTTTTCAGCGGATTGCGCTGAATCTCCTGGAACGGTTTGGCCTGATCGAGAATAAAAGCGATTTCGTCTGCACTGAGGGGTTCGATCGCGAGGAGATCACGGAACCTGTAGTTCACATTTGCACTCGTTTGAACCTGAGGCGCACGACTGAGGTGGGGAACTGCGCCCCGGTTAATTCATTTTACGCGGAGACGCGCCGCGACGCAAAAATTTCCCGCCAACCGCTCAGGAATTGACGCGATCCACGAGAACGACGCGTTCTTCGTTATCGATTTCCTGGAGCCGGACTTCGATAATCTCGGTGGCGCTGGTTTGCACGCTGCGGCCGACATACTGCGCCTCAATGGGCATCTCACGGTGGCCGCGGTCGATCAGCACGCAAAGGGAAACGCGCTTCGGCCGGCCAAGGTCGAACAATCCGTTCATGGCGGCGCGAATGGTGCGGCCGGTATAAAGCACGTCGTCGACCAGGACCAGGTCCATGCTGTCGACATTAAAGGGAATATGCGAGGACTGCAGAACGGCTTGCGGCGCAACCTTGGAGAGGTCGTCGCGATAGAGGGTAATATCCAGCGTGCCGACAGGAACCTCGACGCCATCGATGCCGCGCATGGCGCGCGCGATGCGTTCGGCAAGAGGCACGCCGCGGCGACGAATGCCAATGAGGGCCAGACTCTTGGTGCCGCCGCTCTTCTCGACGATTTGATGAGCGAGACGCTGCAGAGTGCGGTCGATTTCCGCCGCGGACATCAATTGACCTTTTTCAATGAGTCGCATAGTCGGGTAATGCTAGCACAACTCGGAGGCAGGAGAAGTGCGTGCGACAGTTGGCGATGTGATGCGAAAACAAGCCGAAGAGAAGGGCGTGATAGACTGCCCAAGCGGTTGCGAGAGGATGGGATGACTCTGGGAAGCAAGCTGGGCCAACGGATTTGCGCGACTGGAGCGTTGTGCGTGGCGCTGATGAGCGTGGCGGCCACGGGTTGGGCGCAAGGAGCCGCGGCGGGAGACGGGAGAGCGAAGGCCGCCGCAAAGCCGAAGCTGGTGGTAATGATCGTGGTGGACCAATTCCGCGCGGATTACGTGGAGAAATTCCGCGAGCAGTGGAGCGGAGGACTCAAGCGGCTCTTGGACGAAGGCGCATGGTTCCGTTCGGCTGCCTATCCATATGCGGCGACGGAAACCTGCGTGGGGCATTCGACAGTTTCCACCGGAGCCTTGCCGCTGAGCCACGGGATGGTGGCGAACTCCTGGTGGGACCGGGATACGCAAGCGGTGGTGACTTGCACGAGCGACCCAAACACGAAAAATGTGGCGTACGGGGGAGGAACCACGAGCGGGGGAGATTCCGCGTGGCGAATGCTGGTGCCATCGTTTGCCGAGGAACTGAAGTTTCAGAGCGGTGCCGGCACGCGCGCGGTGGCATTTTCGATCAAGGCGCGCGCCGCCCTCACCATGGCAGGACATAAAGCAGACGCCGCAGTTTGGCTGGATACGAAGACCGGAGCGTGGGTCACTTCGGCGCCATACGCTGTGCAACCGTTCATCGATGAATTTGTGAAAGCCCATCCGATCGCGCAGGACTACGGGAAGACCTGGGCGCTTTCGCTGCCAGCAGACAAGTATCTGTATCCGAATCCCGCGGTGGGCGCCGAAACGGTGGAAGGATGGGGAGCGACGTTCCCGCACGCACTGCGCGGCAAAGAAGGCGGCAGTAAACCGGACGCATCCTTTTACTATCAGTGGAACACCAGCCCTTTCGCCGATACGTATCTGACGAAAATGGCAGAGAGTGCCGTGGACGCGCTGGCGCTAGGCAAAGCAAATGGCGCGATGGATTATCTGGGCGTGAGCTATTCGTCCGTGGACTACGTAGGGCACACGTTTGGGCCGAAGAGCTGGGAGATTCAAGACATGCTCGTACGTCTGGACCAGGATCTGGCGGAGCTGTTCAAGCAACTGGACCAGAGAGTGGGGCGCGGGAACTATATTGTGGCGGTGACCGGCGATCACGGCGTGGGCCCGACCGGTGCGGATGCGGAGCAGGCGGGATTTCCGTCGGGCGTGATCCCGATTCCCGTGGTGAAAGAGCGCGTCGAAAAAGCTCTGGAACCGTTTCATCTGGCATCGCCGGCGGTCGCGCGGATGTCTGAGAACGATTTATATTTTGCTTTGGGCGTCTACGAACAGGTGGAGAAGAATCCTGCGGCGCTGCAAGCGGTGGTGGATGCCGTAACGAGCGTCGCGGGAGTTGCGGCCGTCTATACATCGGATGAACTAAAAGAACGAGCGACGAGTGTGTCGAACCCGCGCAATGCTGCAGTGCTGAGTTATTTCCCCGGGCGCAGCGGCGATCTTTTCGTTTTGCAACAACCTTACTGGCGCTTTGAAAGTGCGAATAACGCCGAGGCGAAAAAAGGAGCTGGCCACGGAACTCCTTATTATTATGACCAGCGGGTGCCCATCCTGATGATGGGCTTCGGCGTGAAGCATGGCGAATATTTTGAACCGGCCACTCCCGCGGATATCGCGCCGACGTTGGCGGCGCTGACGGGAATCACGCTGGCGACCAAGGATGGGCGCGTGTTACGCGAGGCATTGACGAAGTAAGAGTTGCGAGCGGCGCGTTGTCGACATGGCCGGGAAGATTCCTCGCTCTAAATCGTGATATTCTCGGTGACCAGTGAGTCCTTTCGACCGCGTTGACCTCTCCGTGCAGGTTGGCGCTCTGCGCCTTCGCAATCCCGTCATTACTGCCAGTGGCACATTCGGCTATGGGGTGGAGTTTGCGCACATCGTCGACCTCAACAAACTAGGCGGTATCGTCACCAAGGGGATTTCCCGGGAGCCGATCGAGGGGGCCCCCTCCCCCCGGATGTGCGAGACCGCCTCCGGCATGCTCAATGCCATCGGGCTGCAGAACGTGGGGGTGGAGGAGTTCGCGAATACGAAGCTGCCGGTGTTGCAAAAATACAACACTCCGGTGATCGTGAACGTGTTTGGTTACTGTTTGGAGGACTATGTCGAGGTTATCCACAGGTTGGAGGACTACGAAGGAATTTCCGCTTACGAGCTCAATATTTCCTGTCCTAACGTCAAGCAAGGTGGTATGCAGTACGGGGCAAGCCCGTCTGCCGTGGTTGAGGTGGTGGGAGAGGCCCGAAAAGCAGCGGCAAAACGACCCCTTTGGGTGAAGCTGCTGCCGCTGGTCACGGACATCAAGGAAATCGCCAAGGCGGCGGAGTCGGCCGGGGCCGATGCGCTCACCATCGCCAACACGTACCCCGCTATGGCGATTGACGTTAGCACTGGCAAATCGAGAATCGGGAATACTACCGGGGGATTATCAGGCCCAGCCATTAAACCGATCACCCTGCGCTTGGTTTGGGAGGCGAGGAAGGCTGTAAGGATCCCGATTGTGGGGCTGGGGGGGGTCGAAACGGCGGACGACGTGCTCGAATACATTGCTGTAGGCGCATCGGCGGTACAAGTCGGCACGGCCAGCTTTGTTGACCCGAAGAGCAGTGAGAGGATCGTTGGAAGACTCGAACGCGCTTTGGGAGAAGCTAAAGCGTTTACTGTCAGAGAAATACGTGACAGGTTCGCAGCAGAAAATGGTTGACATAATGCTGCAAATTCGCTACACTTTTTGGAATTTCCGTAGCGGAAATAACACACTATGCGACGATCACTCTTCATGACATGGGCCGCGATTCGCTGGGTGCCGTTGATGTTCCTGATTTGCCCGGCGATGGAAGCTCCGCTCGTAGCGCATCTGAGTGCCCCGGTTAAACCGATTAAGACCTGGGTCGGGAATGCCAGTTGGTATGGGCCCGATTTCAACGGCAAAAAGACCGCCAATGGAGAACATTTCAACTCCGAAGCTTTGACCGCCGCCCACCCGAGCTTGCCGTTCGGGTCCTGGGTGCGGATCGTGAACGCCCGCAACGGGCGGTTTGAACTGGTACGCATCAATGACCGCGGTCCCTACCAAGAAGGGCGCGAAATTGATGTATCCTATCGCGTAGCCCGGAAGATTGGCCTGATCCACTCGGGAGTGAGCCAGGTGCGGCTGGAATTGATGCAGCTGCCTGCGAAGCACACCGAAGACAGCAGCCAGAACTAGGTTCCGGGTGAACACCCGGACCTTGACTACCTTCGACGCCCATCCACGAAGCAGCTTGATCGTAGCACTCGACTTTGATTCCTTAAGCGCGGCGGTGAAGTTTGCGCAACAGGTGGCGGATCTTGTGGGGATGTTCAAGATTGGCAGCCAACTGTTTACCAGCGCTGGACCCGCGGCGGTGCGAGAGATCAGCCAGCTGGGCGCGGGCGTATTCCTCGACCTGAAATTCCACGACATTCCGAATACAGTTGCGGGGGCGGTGCTGGCGGCTGCGGCCATGCCCGGGTTGCAACTGGTAAATGTACATGCGCTGGGCGGAACCGCGATGATGCGAGCGGCGGCGCAGGCCGTAAGCGCAGGCGTGCCGATGGGCGCGGATCGCGCGCGGCTGCTGGCGGTGACCATCCTGACCAGCATGGATCAGAAGGCGATTCGGGAAGTGGGGATTGGCGGACCGCCAAAATCGCGTGTGGTGAAGCTGGCCCAGTTGGCGCAGAAGGCTGGCGTCGATGGCGTGGTCGCATCGGTGCAGGAAGCAAAGGCCATCCGCAAAGCATGCGGGCACGATTTCCTGATCGTGACACCGGGTGTGCGCCCGAAAGACAAGGGAGCCGTCGATAAGAAGGACGATCAAGCACGGACCGCAACGCCACGCGAGGCGATCAAGGCGGGCGCGGATTTTGTAGTGGTGGGCCGGCCAATCATAGCCGCACCGGATCCACGAGCAGCGGCGCAAGCGATTGTGGACGAGATTGCCGCGGCGAAGGCGTGACCGGACAGTCGCGCAGCAAGAATGTTGGGAACAATCTGTTCCGCATACTGAATCCTTACAACGTTAGCTGAAGTACAATCTGACGCATCCATCCGTGTATGAGTGAATCCATAAAAAGCGTGATTGTGGGGACGGCCGGGCACATCGACCACGGCAAATCAACGCTGATCGAAGCGTTGACGGGGACACACCCGGACCGGCTGGAGGAAGAAAAGCGGCGCGGGATCACCATCGATCTGGGATTTGCGTTTCTGGAAGAAGGCGGAGTGCGGTTCGGGTTCGTGGACGTGCCGGGACACGAGCGGTTCGTAAAGAACATGCTGGCGGGCACATCGGGGATTGACTTGGTATTGCTGGTGATTGCCGCGGATGAAGCGATCAAGCCGCAGACGCGCGAGCATTTCGATATTTGTCGACTACTGGGTGTGAAGCGCGGTGTGATTGCGTTGACGAAGAGCGATCTGGTAGACGCAGACACACTGCAACTGGTGGAACTCGAGATTGACGAGTTCGTGCAGGGGTCATTTCTGGAAGAAGCTCCCATCTTGCCGGTGAGCGCGAAGACCGGCGCGGGATTGAAGGCCATCAAGCAAGCGCTTCTGGAGTCGGCGCGGGAAGTTGCGAAAAAGCAGGCGCAGCGACATTTCCGATTGCCGATCGACCGGTCGTTTGCGGTGAAAGGATTCGGGACAGTGGTGACGGGAACGCTGATCTCTGGGCACGTGACGGTGGGCGACGAGGTGGAATTGCTGCCCGACGCACAGCGATTGCGCGTTCGTGGTTTGCAGACTGGCGGGAAGAGCGTCGAGCGGGCGGATGCGGGGCAGCGGACGGCTGTGAACCTCGCGGGCATTGAGCATACAGCCCTACGACGCGGAATGCTGATTGCGGCACCCGGAAAATTCGCCAAGACCCGGCGCGTCGACGTGCAGCTGGAATTGTTGGCAAGCGCACCGCGACTGAAGAATCGAGCCGAAGTGCACTTCCATGCGGGAACGGCGGAGACGTTGGCGGAAGTGCGTTTGTACGACAGGACAGAGTTGGTGCCGGGAGAGACAGCACTGGCGCAACTGCGACTGTCGGATGAAGTTGTCGTGGTGAGAGGAGACCGATTCATCGTGAGGCAGGCATCGCCCGTGCTCACGATTGGAGGCGGCGAGATTCTGGATCCGTTGGCGAAGAGGCCGACCAAGAAGGACAGCGGGCGCGGAACGTTCCTGGAAGTTCTGGCAAAGGGTTCACGCGAGGAAATGCTGCTGGCGCTGGTGGAACGCAATATCCTGGGAATTGGGATCGCGGAAATCGTGGCGCGCACCGGCTGGCTGGAGAGCGAAGTGCAGTCGGCGGCGGAGACCCTGGCAAAAGCAGGTGCGATTCATATGGTGAATGCCGAGCCGCTGCTGCTACTCGCGGAGCCATTGTTGCAAGAAGTTTCGAAGAAACTGGTGGCGCGGGTGGAGGTGTTTCAGAAGGAGAATCCGCTGCTGCCGGGGATCGCGCGGGAGGATTTGCGCGCGAGTCTGGGGAGGCGAGTGCGGACAGAAACGTTCCGCACGGCGCTTGAGGAACTGCTGAAGCAGAACAAACTGGCGGCGCAGGGAGAACTGGTAAAGAGGCCGGGATCGGAGATTTCGCTGACGGCGGAAGAGGCGAAGGCGAAATTACAGATCGAGCAGGCATTCCAGAGGGCGGGGTTGGCGGTGCCATCGGTGAAAGAAGTGCTGGCACAACTGGCTGTGGAGAGTCGGCGCGCGGAAAAGATCCTGCAGATCCTGTTGCGTGACAAGGTGCTGGTGCGCGTCTCGCCGGAACTGATTTTTCATCGCGACGCGTTGGGACAACTGCCGGGAATCCTGCAGACGTACAAGAAATCACGCGGGGAACGGATCGGCGTGCCGGCCTTCAAGGAATTGACGGGAATCACTCGGAAATACGCGATTCCCCTGCTGGAGTACCTGGACCGGCAACGGCTGACGCGGCGTCTGGGCGACGAGCGTGTTATCCTGTAAAGGTAAACTGAAAACGGCTCCGATCGGAAAAGCCCCCGAAATCCAGAGGTGAAAGCCGGGTAGGCCGCGGCGGAGTGGAGGTAGTTCATGGGTGAGTTTAGTATTTTCCATTGGCTGGTGGTGCTGGCCATCGTGCTGATTTTCTTCGGCGGGCGACGCATCCCCGAAGTGATGAAAGGCTTGGGCGAAGGCATTCGCAGCTTTAAGGACGGGATGTCTGGCGCGGCGAACGGCGGGGGAGCGGCGGCTACGGCAACTGCAACCGCAGCGGTTCTGGCTCCGAGCGGACTCACGGCGAAGTCCAGCAAGAATTCGGTGGCGCTCAGCTGGGGCGCGGCGGCGGGTGCAGCCAGCTACAACGTGAAGCGGTCGGGATCGAGTGGCGGGCCGTATGCACTGATCGCGTCGATTGCGTCGACGAGCTACACCGATGAGAGTTTGGCAGCCGGGACCTACTATTACGTCGTCACATCGATGAGCGCATCGGGTGAAAGCTCGAATTCGATCGAAGTCAGCGGTACGTCAGCGTAACTAGTAGGTGTTGAAGTGATTCTCCCGCTTCAGGTCGCATGCGGTGCGCTCCCGTTGGAATGACAATTTCAACCCCGGTTTCGAGATTCGGAACCGGGGTTTTTGTTTTACGCAAATCTTGCAGGGGTTCAGTAATGCGGAACCCATGTCCACACAAACTCAGTCTTCTCGAAACAGCGATGCCCCTCCGGCACATCGCTGTTATTCGAAATCAGTAAATATCTAATTAACAAAGGAAAAGTGTTTTCTCTGCCAGAAATCTGTACCTCTGGCCAGTAGAGCCTCCCGCAACTTTTTCGGCAGACTTGGGTATTACAGCCTACCCAGGGAATAACGTCGAGAAGTACTAAGGAGAACAAGTCATGAGCAGCAAGGTCTCGAAGTGGATAGTTTTGCCCGCAGCGGTGCTGATGCTGGGCACGGTAGCGCTGGCGCAGGATTCGTCGTCGACGAGCAGTGCGTCGAGCCAGAGTTCGAGTGGCACGAGTACGGCCCAAACGAAGCCGACCGTTGCGCAGCGCAAGGAAAATCAGCAGGACCGCATCGCGAACGGCGTGAAGAGCGGCCAGCTAACAGCGGGTGAAACCGCCAATCTCGAGTCCAAGGAAGCTGCCATCAACGGCGAAACGCGCGCGGATCGCGCGGCAAACGGCGGCAAATTGACTGCAGCGGACAAGAAGCAAGTCAATCAACAACAGAATCAGCTTTCGAAACAGATTTACGACGACAAGCACAATGCCAACACCGCTCACTACGGCAACAACGAAGTGGGCCAGCGCCGCGAGAATCAACAGGATCGCATCGCGCAGGGTATCAAAAGCGGGCAACTGACCGCCGGTGAAACGGCGAAACTCGAAAACCAGCAGCACGCCATCAACCAGCAGGTGCAGGCAGACCGCCAGGCGAATGGCGGCAAGCTGACCAAGGGTGAAAAACAGCAAATTAACAAGGAACAGAATCAGGCGTCGAAGAATATCTACAACAAGAAACACAACGCCAAAACACAGAAGTAAAATCATTCGATAACAGGAAACCCCGGTTCCGGATTCGGAATCGGGGCTTCTTGCTTCCCGCACGGATGTACTTGTCAGAAGGACAGGCGCAGCGAGAACTGGATCAATCGCGGCGTGCCGACGGTGGAGAAGATTTTTCCAAACGGGCTGGCGCTCGGGTCACTGGCGTTGATCGTTTCGACGTCGGTGATCGAGGGGTTCGCGAAGTTGGCATGGTTCCAGATGTTGAAAAAGTCCGTGGTGAAGCGCAGCTTGAAGCGCTCGGTCAGGGAGAAATTCTTGGCGATCGAGAAATCCCAGTTCTGTTGAAACGGACCGCGGAAGGTGTTGCGGCCCAGGTTGCCGAAATCAGTGACCGAGCCGTCTCCACCTTCGGACGCTGGCAGCAAGGCAGCCGGCGTGAATTGGGTGTAATCGAGATAGCCGTTCAGCCTCTGGTGGATGCCGCCGGTTGTATAGCCGCTGCCGATCGTGGCGCCGGGTGCCAGCGAGCCGGTGAGCGTCGGAGTGTAACCCGGGCCGAGGTACGCGGTTCCGGCGGCGGAATCGAGAACAGAGAAAGGCGTGCCGGACTGCGCGACGATGATGCCGCTGACCTCCCAGCCGCTGAGCGCTACTTTCTTCCAGCCTTCGGCGTCAGAGAAGAACGGAAGAGTGTAGACGTAACTGAAGACGAAGCGGTGCGTGCGATCGAAGTCCGAGAGACCGCGCGAGTATTTCAGGTCCGACTCGTTGTTGAACGCGGTGTTCAGCGCAGTGTTACCGCTCGAAGTGGCATCCGTGGATTTGCCGAAAGTATAGGCTCCCTGGATGTAGCCGCTGCGCCAACGGCGGGAGATGGTGGCCTGGAATGAATTGTAATGCGAATACGCGTCGTTGGCGAAGATCTGGAAGCCGCCGTAGCCGTTGATGGCCGGATAGGGGCTGCGCATGGGGCCATTGGCTACGGTGTTTTCGGTGATCTGGTAAGTGTTGCCGTTCACATCGGTGACGCTGATCGGGTTGGCCGGGCTGGCGAGTCGCGCGGGAAGGTTGGTCCGCGTTTCGCGAAGATGCGTGGCATGCGTGCCGACGTAACCGAGTTCCAAGACCCATTGCTTGCCCAGTTCCCGCTGGACGGTCAGGTTCCACTGTTGCGTGCTGGGCGTCACGAAATGGCGCGGCACCGCGAGCGTGAACAGGTAAGGTGTCGGGATCGAGCCGGGACTGCCTGAGGCGCAGCCGAACTGTCCGGCTTGCGTGGTGTCGCCTCCAGGGAAGCCAAGGAACGCGGCTTGGCAGGGAATGAAATTGGGATCGAGCGTGCCGGCTGAGGGCAGCGCGTTCGGGCTGGACGCGAAACCCGGGTAGCAATTCGCCGGAGCGTTGGGCGAAAAGAACACGTCCATGCATCCGGGAGCCAGCGCACCGAAGGTGATGGGCAAGTACGGCGCTTGGAAGGAAAGCTGATCGGCGGTGCCGACGTCCTCGCGGACGTAGTAGATGCCGTAACCGGCACGTACCGTGGTCGTGCCTTTGCCGAAGAGGTCATACGCCAATCCGATGCGCGGGGCAATGCCGGTGGAATAGGCATTGTTGAAGGTGGTGTTGCTGCCGCTGCCGGAGAGACCGGAAACGCCGAGACTATTCGCGCACGATCCATAAATCATCGGGTATTTGTTGGCGGCGGCAAGGGATTCATCGATGTTGCCGATGTGGCAGAGTTCGTCGTAGAAGGCGCCGTTGATATCGGTGCGCAGCCCGAGGTTCAATGTGAGCTCGCGGGTGACCTTCCAGTCATCCTGAGCGAATGCGCCGAAGATGTTGGTGCGGTACTGGTGGTTGTACACGCCACCGCCGCCAAAGCTAAAAGCGGGAGCGCCGATCAGGAAGTTCTGCCAATCGGTGAGACCGTCAGCGGTGTTGACGAAAAACAGCTGGCCATTGAACGTCTGGGGGAACTGTTTGTCCAGGTTGACCCGCGTGTATTCGCCGCCGAAGCGGATGTCGTGCGCGCCTTTCACCCAACTGACCGTATCCGTGAAATTGAAATTGTTCTGCGTCTGATACTGGTTGGCCGGAGGTGTCGGTCCAATCTGGAAACCGGACGTGGCGAACGTGAACTTGTAGATCGATTGCGTCAGGTTGTTGGTGGGGCGGTCGATGCCGAGGTCGCCGACGGTGACCGGCGGGTTATTCAGCAAGCTGTAATTCATGCGCACGTAGCCGAAGCGGAAGTCGTTGACGATAGACGGAGTGAACAAGTGAGTTTCGCCGATGCTGAGGAAGCGCGCCGCGACAGGAATGTCGTAAGGAAAATCCAGATCGGTGGCGCTGATGCTGCTGGAAAGAGTGCCGCCCAGGGAGGCCTGCAAGCCGCCGGCGCCAAACGGGAGATTCGTTTCGGAATTGGAGAAAAAGAATCGGGCGCTGAACTTGTCTCTTGAATTGTTGAACTCGCGGTCCCAGTTGGTGGTGAACTGATCGTCATTGTACTTGCCGGGCTTGCTGATAATGAGCGCCCCGGGTTGGCCGGCGGTGCCGGTGGCAGTGGGGATCAGGTAGCCGCCAGGGTCGTTGAACTGGTTGCTCTTGAAGTTGAGCAGCGCAACGGCGACGGGATCGAGGCCCGTGACACCGGCCGGCAAACCGTCGGGAAAGAATTCCGAAATCAGCGCCGCCTCGGACCGGCCGGCAGCGTTATCGGGGATCACCGGGAAGCCGGGGTTGTTGATCTGCGTTCCGGGAGATAGGGCGCTGGTCTGTCGGGTGCCCTGATAGTTTACGAAGAAGAACCCGAATTTATCTTTGACGACCGGGCCGCCGAGGCTGCCACCGAAGATGTTCTGCTTCACCGGAGGGCGAGGCTGGCCGGCGGCATTGTGGAAGTACTCGTTGGCGTTGAGAACGTCGTTGCGGAAGAATTCGTACGCGTCGCCGTGCAGCGTGTTGGTGCCGCTGCGCAGGACGGCGTTCACATTGCCACCACCGTTGCGGCCCTGCGTTGCATCGTAGAGCGAAGTTTGGACTTTGAATTCCTGGATCACGTCGGGGTTCGGCAGGGGCACGTAGTAGTTCTGCGCCACGTTATAGTCGGTGGCGCTGATGCCTTCGATCAGGTAGTTGTTGTTATCTTCCCGCTGGCCATTCACGAAGACTTTAGTGGTGCCGCGGCCGAGTTGCGCGGAAGCATTGAGTTCGCTGTAGCTGCCGGTGCTCAGGGTAAGCAGTTGCTGGTAGTTCTGCGTAGCGAGGGGCAAATCGCGAATGGTTTGCTGGCCGATGCTCTGTCCTGTGGTGGCATTGGTGGTTTCCACGGAAGCCACTTGTGCGGAGATTTCGACTTTTTCGGTGACCGTGCCCGGCCGGAGAGTAACGCTGAGCTTGGTGGTCTCCGTCACACGGACTTCGATCGTGGTCTTTGATTCGGAGAAGCCGGATTTGTTGACCACCACTTCGTAAGAACCAGGCGGAAGCAGGGTTGCAACAAATGTTCCATCCGCGGAGGCATTCACCTTGCGGACCACGATGTTGGTGGCGGAATTGATGATTTGTACTTCCGCGTCGGCCACGGAACCGCCGTTCGTGTCGACAACTGTGCCGCTGATGGCGCCAGTGGCGCCGCCCTGCGAGAAGGCTCGCGGGGCAAAAAGAAGCCCAAGAGTCAGAACAAAAAAGGACACCCTTCGAATAAAGCCAATCATCCCCATCCCCCTATGAAACTAAGAAAACTCCGTTGTCCACCCCCAACGGGTTCGACTACTACACCGATTGTTCATGAGTCCGGGCGCCGCCCGGTGAGACCGTCAATTGTGGAAACTACAACACATGGCCTAGCAAACTAACCGTTAAGGCCACTGTTGTCAAGAAGTTGGCAATCAGAAATTTCTATAGTGCGCATCCGCTCCGTTAATGGAAGCGGGCAGAATCGAGTCCCGGAAGAGGAGCTGAGAAAGCGAACGTGAACAGGTTGGCACCGGGGGGCAGGGGGAGGGGGGTAAGCTCGATACGCGCAACGCGGCGACTTGCGGTATCGTCTAAGTAGGCAGAGGCAAGTTGCTTCCGAGGTCTTCCATGAAAGCCCCCAAAGCGTTGTTGTTCCTCCTGATGGCGGTACTGATTTCGGGCAGTGTTGCCGGATTAGCTCTTGCCGACGAAAGCCATGCCCGCATTGTGCGGCTCAGCCTGGTGCAGGGTGACGTTCGTTTCACTCAGGAGTTTCATAAGGATTCTTTGACCCAGAAGAGCGGATGGGAAGTAGCGCCGCTGAATCTGCCGATCCGGCAGGGCTATGCGATTTCGACGGGCAGCGATGGGCGCGCCGAGATTGAATTTGAGAATGGCGCGATGGCGTTTCTGTCCGCCAACACGGTGATCGAGTTTTATGACCTGTCGCTGTACGACGGCTCCGTAATCACGCGCCTCGTTTTGCGGCAGGGCTCCGGCATCTTCTACGTGAATCCGGCGCGCGGCGATTACTTCAGCGTAACCGGAGGCGATTTCAGTGTGGAAGCCGATGGGCGCACTCGGTTCCGGCTGGATAATTTCGACGATGGAAGCAATGTCAGCGTGCACATGGGCCACGTTAATGTGTTGCGCAAAAACGAAACCAAGTCTCTGGCGAAAGACCAGTCGTATTTCGTAAACGTCAACGAGGGCGGCAACGGCGTCGTGGGACGCGCGCCTGACAATGACGATTTTGACAAATGGGTTTCGGGCCGCATCGACAGCGTGGCGACGGCAACTGCTTACGCCAATCAGTACACAAGCACCGACGGCTACTCATCGGGATTCGCGGACCTCTATACCTACGGCTCCTGGTACAACATTTCGGGCTACGGCTTCGGCTGGCAGCCATACGGCGTGGGCATGGGTTGGTGCCCGTTCGCCTCCGCCTATGGAAACTGGATGTGGGACGCGTCGATTGGCTGGAACTTCATCGGCTTCGCACCGTGGGGCTGGTTGCCGTATCACTACGGTGGCTGGGTGTTCAGCCCGATGTATGGATGGGTGTGGCTGCCTCCAACCGGTTTCGGATATGCCGGCGGCTACGGCTATCATCCGTACCGGCCGGTAACGGGCGTTTGGGTGCACAACAACGGCATAACGGGGCTGGTGCCATCGCATCCGCTGGATGGACGCGGGAAAACGCCGATCAATCTCGGCCACGGGATTTACACCGTAGGCGGAAATCGTCTGGCGTCCACGATGGTCCCTGCGAACGGGCAGAAGTGGTCGGTGGAGAAGAATCCCGGGCGGAATACATTGGACGCAGCGAAATTCGCAGCGATTCCCCCGCCGACACGCGTCTCGCGCACGATCCTGACCAGCAATGCGGGAAGCCGTCCGGTGACGGTCAGCCGCGATTCGTCCATTGTGTATGATGGGACGCAGCATCGGTTCGTGAACGGGAATGCGGCGGCGAAAACAAAGGACGGCGAAACGATGGTGAACGGCAATGGCGCCAAGGGCGCGACCGCAAATGTGCCGGCTGCTCGCGGCGCTACCGTAGGTCAACCTCCCGCTCGTTCATCGAATATTCCGGCAGCCTCGCGTCCGAACATCACACCGCCGAGGCCGTCACCGGGTTCCGTGGGCACATCGAACCCAGGTAGCAGTGCCGGAGCCACGTGGGGAGGAAGCCGGGGCTCCAGTGGCTCCTCGGGTTCATCCTCTTCTCACAGTTCTGGTTCGAGTGCGGGTTCCGCAAGCGGCGGATCGCACGGATCCAGTGGCGGTAGCGTTGGCGGTGGTGGCGGGGGTAGCAGTCACCACTGAGTTTCAGAATATTTTCCAAAGCCAAGCGGCTAGTTGAAGATGAGGCCGGCGTAGCCCACAACGGCGCTGCGATCACCGTTGATGTCGCCGGAAGTCGCGTGGCGAATGAGTTGCCCAGAGGTCGCGCCCAGTTTCTGCAGAGCCGTCAGCATGACAATGGCAGGGCCGAGGCCGCACATGGAGACGTGATATTCGCGGCAAGCGTGCAGCAGGCCTTTGGCGTCCAGCTTCAGCATCTCGTCGATGGCCTTCTGGTCCTTTGCCCGTGTGGTGGCGTCATCCTCATAGTGATTCAGATCGGAAGACGTAACGATAAGGATTTCCTCGGTATGCTTGCCGAGAACGCGGGCAATGCCTGCGCCCGTTTCAGTGAGTTCGGCGAAATCGTGCGTGCCAATGGCGATGGGGACGAAGGCGAAACTGGGATCGAGAACTTGCAGAAAGGGCAATTCGACTTCGAGCGAATGCTCTTGCTTATGCGCGAGGGCGTCTTCCTCCAGCGCCGGACACTCCCGGCGTAGTTCAAGGGCCAGACTTGTATCAATGGGGACGTCGCCGAGCGGCGTGCGAAATGCTCCTTCTGAAAGGACGGCCTGATCGGCGCCTTGCGGATAGTGGCGGACGCCAATCAGCAGGATTCTTCGGGGCAGCGTCAAACGCGAAAACACCGCGCCGGCCACGCCGCCGGAATAGATCAGCCCGGCGTGCGGGACAAGACAGGCGCGCGCTTTCCCCTTTGCCGCTGCAGCACCGGCAGCCAGGCAGTCTTTCACGAGAGAAGTGAGCGCTTCGGGTTTCGCAGGATAGAAATGGCCGGCAACGGCGGGAAGGCGCAGCATACTGCACCCCAGAACTACAGAGCTTTCGACGGTTTCCCTTTGATCTTTACGGCTTGCTTGGATTGTGGATCGTAATAAATGGTGACCTTGTCGCCGTACTGATAGCCGCCCTTGTCGATGATCTTCTGCATCTTGGCGGAGACATCCTGATTCAAGGCGAAAGTCTGAATGCCGAGATCGTTTCCCTTGGCGCGCACAGTGATCTGCGCGAGGTTCGCGTTCATCACGTAACCTTCGAACTTCTCGGTGCCGGTGTCTTTGGGCTTGGGAGTTAGAACTTTGGCCACGATGGGAGCTGCTTCGGCCGCGATGATCGGAGCGACGATGGGATCCTGCGCAGCCGCACGCGGCGCGTTAAGGCCGCTGAGTGCCAGCAGGGCCAATCCGCTCAATCCCGCGATGGCGAAGCGCTTGTTCATTCGATATCGTCCGTGGCAATCCGCAGAGACTTCAAGAACCGGACATCCTGGGGAGTCATGGTCAGACGCGAAGCCGGACGCTTGTCGGGCTCCTGTTCGATGGACTCCTGGTCCACCTGAATCCGCAGGGATTCGAGGAAACGGCGGTCCTGCGTCGTCATGTGCGGCGACTCACTGCCGTCGCGCTTGGCCAGACCGATGGTGGCATCGAGCTTCAACACAATGTCGTAGCCATGCGCGCGCACACCGGCAATAGCCCCAGTGATGCGGTCCGACTCCGACACCGTATCGTTGATGGCGTGGCCGAGTTCCCGCAGAAGGTTCTTTAGGTGATCGTCGAGTTGCAAGTGGCGCTCCCCGTAACAGCTAAGGTGATTTTAGGCCTACGAACAGTTCGATACAAGCCGCCCTTCGGGCGTTGTCTTCAATAGATTCATAGGGGGAACCTGTCCGGGAGGACGGGGGGCCGGACCGGCTGGGTTTGCGGCGTTCTGAGCTAAGATGACTTTATGTCCACGTTGCCGGGTTCCACGCCACGCGCGCCGGAACTGCGCGGATTCCGCCGCTTGCTGCGGACCATGAAGCAGATCTTTTATGAAGTGATCGGCGCGATGTTCGGAGTGCTGGCTTTCGCGTGGTTCAACTTGGCCTTCCGCGCTTGGACGCGAGACGTGGCTTACTGGTTGATCGCCACGTCGGCCGGTGTGGCGCTCTTGTTCGTCTTTTTTGCCTACAGTTCGTTCCGCCGCGCCCGGCAGTTGTGACCTTCACCCGCGAAGGGCTGAACGAAAGCACAGCTGTTATCGTCGTATGTCTGTAGTATTCTTGCCGCGAGCAAACCTTTCATGAAGTTAATCCTGGCCTCTTCCTCGCCACGTAGAGCACAGATTCTTCGCGACGCGGGCATTTCCTTCAGTGTGCTGTCCTCGGCGGTCGATGAAACGCCGTATCCCAATGAAACGCCCCAGCAGGTGGTTCAGAGATTGGCGGACGCCAAGGCTGATCTGGTGGCGGCGCGCGCGATCGGATCGTCGATCATCATCGCGGCAGACACCGTCGTGGTGATCGACAAACAAATTCTCGGGAAGCCGCGATCCACGGACGAGGCTCGCCGCATGCTGGAAATGCTTTCCGGTCGAACGCATTCGGTGATTACCGGCGTTTCGCTGGTGCGGTTGCCGGAGATGGAGCGCCGGCAGTTTGTGGAGACGACCCTGGTGCATTTTGCGCGGCTCTCTTCAGACGATTTATCCCGCTACCTGGCGACGGGCGAGCCGTTTGATAAAGCCGGCGCGTACGCCATTCAGGGGCACGCCGGACGGTACATTCCCCGGATCGAGGGCTGCTATTTCAATGTGGTGGGATTGCCGGTTGCCCATTTGGTGGCCGCGTTGCGCGAACTCGGCTGGTCTGAAGAATCGGAGCCTTTGTAATTCACTCCTTTGCGCGTGATTCCCTTGGCCGAAGTGGTATCATTTTTCGGCCATGGCAAGAATCGCAACACGTGTTTCACAACTGACCGGCGAAGGTGCGCTTGCTGTCTTCTCTCGCGCCAAAGAACTGGAAAGAGAAGGCCGCTCCATCATCCACCTGGAACTCGGTGAGCCGGATTTCCACCCCGCGGCACCAGTAGTGGACGCCGTTCGCGCTGCGGTTGCGAATGGCCACGATCGCTACGTGGCGACGCGGGGCATTCCACAGTTGCGCGGTGCCATCGCCGAATATCTGAAGCGCACACGAAAACTGGATATCGCACCGGAACAGGTTTTGGTGGCGCCTGGATGCAAGATGGCGCTTTCCCTGGCCATGATGGCGCTGATCGAGCCGGGCGACGAGGTGCTGTACCCGGACCCAAGCTTTCCCATTTATCCCTCGTTTACGCGTGGCCTGGCGGGCAAAGCGGTGCCCTACGCGTTACGCGAGAAAAATCAGTTTCAGCCGGACCTGACGGAGATCGCATCGAAAATCACCCCAAAGACCCGCATGCTGATTTTCAACTCGCCGAACAACCCAACCGGCACGGTTTTCAGCGAAGCGTCGATCGCGGGCATCGCGGAACTCGCCAAGAAACATGATTTGTGGGTGATTGCCGACGAAATCTACGCCCGCATTCTGTTTGGCGGCGAGTATAGGTCGATCTGGGCGCTGCCGGGCATGCCGGAACGCACGGTAATTATCGATGGATTCTCGAAGTCGTTCGCGATGACCGGCTGGCGGCTCGGCTATGCCGTGGCGCAGAAGCACGTGATTGACGCGCTGGATCTGTTGGTGCTGAACACGTTCACCTGCACCGCGGAATTCTCGCAGTGGGCGGCCATCGAAGCGCTGAAGGACGAAACCAACGCCGTGCCCGCGATGGTCGAGGAATATCGCAAGCGTCGCGACCTGTTTGTCTCGCGGCTGAACAAGATTCCGGGCTTCCGCTGCCAGTCCCCTGATGGGGCGTTCTACGCGTGGGTGAACATCGAAGAGACAGGAAAGCCCGCGGAGGAAGTGCAGAGGATTCTACTGGAAGAAGTCGGTGTGGCGGGAATTGCGGGCGCGGCGTTTGGCGCGGAGGGCAAAAACTATCTGCGATTCTCGCTGGTGAGCGCCACCAATCACCTGGAAGACGCGCTCGACCGCATCCAGAGAGCCACGGTGCACTGGCGGGCGGCTGTCGCGCGCTAAACGGATTCAACTCGAAAAGCTGGGAGGCGAGTCAGGCATGAAGCATTTGTTTCGTTGGGCAGTGGTTTCTTTGCTGGTTGCCGGTTTGGCGGAATGCGCCGCCGGGCAAGCGCGGCCGTTGAATAGCGGCAACGTGGCCAAGACGTACGAACGATTGCTGAAGCAGATCGACGCGATACCCATGTATGACAATCACGCGCATCCCGGCTTCGCCGACGATTCGGACTTGGATGCCATGGCCGCGCCGCCCGACGAAAGCTCCACGCTGCGGCTCAGCGACGACAATCCGGAATTTGTGGCCGCAGCGAAAGCGCTCTTTCAGTATCCGTACGACGACTTCAAGCCGGAACACGCCAAGTGGTTGGCCGACAAGAAAAAGGCCGCCGAGGCCGCCGGCGGCTCCGCCTATTTCGATCAACTGCTCGACAAGCTGAACGTCGACATCTGCCTGGCAAACCGCGCGATGATGGCACCCTATCTCGACACCAAGCGGTTTCACTGGGTGTTTTTCGGTGACTCGTTTTTTTATCCCTTCGACAACAGCGCATTGACCGCCAGCACCCCAGACATGGGCGTGTACGTTCCGCTGCAGGAGAAAATGTTGTCGCGCTTTAAGAAGCAGGAGGGTTTGGAGCGCTTGCCGGCGGACCTGGCCGGGTACGAAGAGTTCGTGCGCCGCACCTTGGCCGACAACCAGCAGAAACAGGGCGGTGTGGCGATCAAGTTCGAAGCGGCGTACTTCCGTTCGCTGAAGTTTACCGATCCGCCGCGGGAGCATGCGGAGGCGGTCTACAACAAATATCGCGCCGGCGGCATTCCAACGGCCGGCGAGTACACGCAATTCCAGGACTACATTTTCCGCGTCATGGTCGATCAAGCGGGCAAGCTGCACCTGCCGATGCACTTCCACACCGCGGTGGGGATCGGCGACTACTTCAGCCTGCACAACGGCAATGTGCTGAACCTGGAAAACGTGGTGCGCGATCCGCGCTACAAAAACGTCACGTTCGTGCTGGTGCATGGTGGCTGGCCGTACGAGAAGGAAGCGGCGCTGATGACCGCGGTCAAAAACGTGTACCTGGACACCTCGTTCCAATCGGAGATTTTGTATCCCTCGCAGTTCAAGGATGTGCTGAAGCAGCTGCTGACGCTTTTTCCCAACAAGATGATGTACGGCTCGGATGCATTTCCGTTTAACGACTCGCTGGGGGCAGAAGAAAGCATGTGGCTGGCGGCGCGGACCACCCGCACCGCTTTGGCGGCGGCGCTGGCGGAATTGGTGGACGAAGGCGCGATCAGTGAAGCGAGGGCACTCGAACTGGCGCGGAATTATCTGCACGACAATGCCGCGCGCCTTTACGGAGAGAAGAAATGACCGCAAAGACCGAACCCAAATTTATTCCCTGGAACCAGGTGGAGCGCGAGAAGCTCAACGACATGATCGACCGCGAGATGGTCGTCGGCGACAAGCTGATGCTCGCGCGCGTATTCCTGAAGAAGGGCGCGCACGTACCAGAGCATCACCATCACAACGAACAGGTCACCTATATCCTCGAAGGCGCGTTGAAGTTTGCCATCGATGGCAAGGAGATCGTCGTCCACGCCGGCGAAGTGTTGTGCATCCCCTCGAACATGCCGCATGAGGCGTGGGCGCTGGAAGATACGCTGGACCTGGACGTGTTCACACCGCCACGGGAAGACTGGCTGAACAAGGCGGACGACTATCTGCGGCTGGGCATCCCCAGAAAATAGCGCTCACTTGCCGCCGCGCAACAGCAGCAGCACGTCCAGAAAGCACAGGATCGTGATGGCGGCTTCCAGCAGGAACAGCCGCGCCTCGTTAAACTGGTCCATCATGAAATCGTACAGTTCCCGCGCCGTGGCGAGCTTCTTTTCCACCAGATCGCGGTACTCCGGCACTCCCGCGCGCGTGGCCGCGGTGCGATAGGCGAGCGCGTAGTAGCTGTCGCTGACGAACTTGATGGCATTGTCCACCCGCTCGGTGAGTTCCATCACGTCCAGACGAATAGTATTGAGGCGATTCGCCTCGCGAGGCAGGGTCCAGCGCGAAAGCAGCACATTCGTTTTGTGGTCGAGATTGTTGTACACGTCCGCGAGCACCCTCGTCATGAAATTGTCGTAGTAGCGAAACTCCAGCAACTGCATGCGGGCGTACTCGAGAATCTGAATGGCGCGTGCGGATTCCTCCGGACGGTCATACACCAGCGCCGCGTTGAAGCCCACCACAAGCAGATCCGTCGAGTAGTAAGACAGGCTGCCCTGGAGGATGCGGTCATTCGTGGAGGGAGCGAGCCGGGCTTCTTCCCCGCGAAGAAGTTGGCCAATCTGTTCGCCGTGGGCAGAGAGAATCTGTTCGGCGGTCACCGTGCTGCCATCGTCGTTCGTCATCTGGTGGAGATCGACAACCAGGTAATTTTCCAGGAACCATTCGTCTCGCGCTTTGTTGATGGCCCTGCCGGTTTTCTGCAGATGCCTCAGGACGACCGCGCGGCTCTCCGGTTCGATGTCCGGAGCGTCCATCCAGCGCGCCGTCTGCGCCATCAGGGCGTCCCAGGTTCCTTCGAAGGGCACTTCGAGCTGCACCTCCACAATGGCGTACTCGTAATACTTGACCGAACAGGTTACGATCTCGCCGCTGCGCAGCGTGAGCGGCTCGCCCAGTTCAGCGATTGGAGGATTCTCGAACCGCACGTACTCCGGCGTGCGGCGCGGGAAATCAGGTTTCGTGGCAACGCCATGAGGTGCCACCAGGGCGCGGAGCTTTTCCAGATCGGCGGCTTCGCCGACGTCGAAGAAAACAAAAATGCGAATACATCCCCGTAGGAGCATCGCCCATTTGTATCACTGAGAGCGGCCGGCGGGTAGCGTGCCGAACAGCGCAGATCGTGGGCAACGCCCGGGGCTCCTCCTGCCTCCCAGTACAGGTGACTGACATGAACCTCTGCCGCCTCCGTGACGGGCACGGGCGGTAGATTGTCGCTAAACTGGAATTGAGTACGAACGGCGTCGCGCGGACTTCCCACCCTACGCGAAGGCGCGACTTTCTCACAAAATACTGGAGTTTTCAGAAATGAAGAGATTTCTTGTCTTCGTGCTGGCGACCGTCCTGGCTTGCCCGGCCTTTGCCGTTGACCAAACCCGCGAACAGAAGCGGCTCTCCGCGTGCGGGCAGGTTTTCAAAGAGGTTCTGGACATTCCCGACGGGATTCCAAAGGACCTGTTGAACAAGGCGGAATGCGTCATTGTGATTCCCTCGGTTCTCAAATTCGCGTTTGGCGTGGGTGGAGACTTCGGCCGCGGCGCAATCACGTGCCGAACCGGGCAGCATTTTACCGGACCGTGGAGCGCGCCGGCTCTCTTCGCGCTCGAAGGCGCGAACATTGGATTTCAGATCGGCGGGGAAGCCACGGACTTCGTGTTGCTGGTGATGAACCCGCGAGGCGCCAATTCGATCCTGGGCAGCAAGGTGAAGTTGGGAGCGGATGCCTCCGTGGCCGGCGGGCCAAAAGGTCGCACCGCCGCCGCGGATACGGACATCGTGATGCGCGCGGAGGTCCTCAGCTATTCTCGGTCGCGGGGACTCTTTGCCGGCGTGTCCCTCGAAGGTTCCACGCTGCGCTCGGATGGCAGCGCGAATCGAAAGCTGTATGGACGCGAACTCAACGCCAAGCAAATCGTGCGCGAAGGGAAAGTCGCGATTCCTGCCTCGGGAAGCGAGTTCATTTCGCTGCTCAACAAGACCTCGCCGAAGAATGAGTCCGACCCGGTCTCCCTCAAAGAATAGGGCACGACGAACCGCCAGTTTTACGAAGCCAACAGTTCAGCCTCGGAACTGCGCAGCGTGCTCGGAGGTCCATTCGAGGAACGTTCGGGCCGGCGCTCCGGTGAGCTCGGCGACCGTGGAACTAACGAAAGCGGGTTGGCCCGCTGCGGCAGCCCACGCCTCCAGCAGATACTTTGCGACAAACGACGGTAGAAAGCTCGGCAATTGGCGGAGCCAATCCTCCGGCGAGATCTCTTCGATACGAAGCGAACGGCCAAGTACTGAACCGATGGTGGCGATCTGCTCGAACTGACTCAGGGATTGCGGCCCGGTCAGAACGTACTCCGCGCCGGAGTGTCCCTCTTCACACAATGTCCGTACCGCGACGGCGGCGATATCTCGTTCGTCGATTGGCGCGGTCGGAACTTCGAGGTATGGCCACCGCACCATATTGCCTGCTCGTATCTGCGGCGCCCACCAACCCTTCGCGTTCGCCGCAAACATCCCGGGCCGCAAAAACGTCCACTGCAGTCCTGAGCCTTCGATCAGCCTTTCGATCATCTCGGCGCGCGTCCGGGAAGGATTAGGCTGCTGGAACAGCGGATGTGCTGTCTTCAGCGGCGCAGAGAGCAATACGATGCGTCGAGCGCGCTTCGCGATCCGCTCCAAAGCCGGAGCGGCAGCCTCCGCCGGTGCAACCCACACCAGAAAAACCGTATCGATGCCATCCAGGCATCGGTCCAGGGTGTCGGGAGCAGTGAAGTCCCCGGGTGCCACCTCAACCTGTGGAGGCAAAGCAGCGGCCTGCGGATTGCGCACCAGCGCACGGACTGGCACTTCCGCTGCCAGCAATTGAGAAACTACCTGGCTGCCGATGGTGCCCGTCGCGCCGGTCACTAGAATGCGGTTCACAACAGCCATTGGGGGAGGTCGAGACTACCTTGAATGGTTCAACTGATGTCTCAGCATTTCCACTGCCACGCCGGCCAGTGCGTACGTAATAATATTTGCCACCGCAGCCCAGAACAAACTGATGGCGAAATGCATGCCCAGAATCCCAATCGGACACGTCAGATCCGCGAAGAACAGGACAACTGGATTGATAGGGATTTCCTTGTTCGCCAGTCCGAAATAGACGCCCCAGCCAGCCGCAACAAACAGCCCCAAGCATGCCCACGCGGCGATTCTGCGTTTCATGCCGTCCCTCCAGTCGCTTTTCTCGCGAATAGTCTCATCAATTTCGTCATACGCCAACTGGTAACCGCGCCGTCGCCTCCGGCTATGTCGGCTTACGGGTCACTCCTGTTTCTGGCACCCGTCCCCCTTAAAGAAATTGGTTGGAAAGAGCCGGGAACGGATGTGCGAGGGGTGAGTTGGGCCCCTCAGGTCTCCGGTATTCTGTTTAAGCCGACCTGACATACATCCCCGCTGAACGCACGCTACCAGACCGTATGAACGTTGAGGTTACGAGGAATCCTTAAGGATGGCTTGTAGTGGCAATCTTCAAAATCGAGCTTGTCCACGTAAACAAGCAAACGTACGTGATCGTTTTTGGCGCTTCCGCTGCCTCCATTTACACCACAAGAGACGACGTCAGCCGCCTGTCCGGGTTCCAGCGGCGACGAACTGACCGCCCCAGCGCCTCCGCCTGCACCGCCGGTAGTGGAAAGCATCAGCATGATTTCAAACTCCCGAACGGTCCGGTCGCTGCGATTCCGCACACGATACTTGGCGCAGACCTGATCGGTCATTCGCTCCTGTGAGATAGAGATCCACGTGCCTGTCAGGTCCACCGAGACCACCTCCATCGGTGAATCGGGTTGCTCAACGACGTAAACCAGCGGTACGAGCTCATCTGGTCCAATGATCGTTGGCTCGACTGATTCGGATGGCACTGTAAAACCGCAGGAAGAAGCCTTCTGTTGCGGCTTTCCAGCTAGGTCGGCGCCCAAACTCACAGCCAACAGAAGCAACGGGACAAACATCCATCTCATTTCCATGGCCTGCCCCCAGGCATGTAATCGTATAACACTGTACTTGACTATATACAGTCTCGAGATTCAATCGCCCGGCAAACCGCCCGAGGCCCTTGTTCAGGCATCGGGGCGGACTCTAAATATCCCCTTTGTTTCGAGTCTCTCAGCCATCTGTTGGTCCATCACATACGCCGCAGGGTTCCGTGCGGTCTAATCGCTTAGCTCACAAAGGGGAGCTTCTATGATGAGAATCCACTCTAAGCCCCAAGTGACGCACGAGATTCATCGGATTGACAGCTTGATCCGGCAGTTGGAAGGATTGCATTCAGAAGCCAAGGGTTTGCATGATTACGATTTTCGGGAATCGGTCGCGGTATCCATCGACGAAATCATCGAGTCGTTGCGCGATCAGCGAACCAAGATGGAGTTTTTCGAGCGGCATCATTTCGGATATCACCACTGACTGCTGACCCGGGCCTGACGCCTCATACCTTTCTGTCAGTAGATGCCATGATCGCTGCCGCTGGC
>Ga0335071_10000103_pt1 | contig 101261 bp, 81 predicted proteins | sample Lox_Sample_15_FD_206724 | JGI IMG/M metagenome (GOLD analysis project Ga0335071, IMG submission 206724) | Soil microbial communities from Loxahatchee National Wildlife Refuge, Florida, United States - Lox_Sample_1.5 | ecosystem: Environmental > Terrestrial > Soil > Wetlands | place: USA... | reverse complement strand
CAGTCGAACATGTCCACCAGGTGTGCCGCGAAGCCCACACTCACCGCCATGTTGCTGACCGCGTATTCCAGAATCAGGTCCCACCCGATGATCCACGCGATCAACTCTCCCATCGTCGCGTACGTATACGTGTACGCGCTTCCGGCGATCGGAATCATGGACGCCAGTTCCGCGTAGCACAGGCCAGCAAAACCACAGACAATCGCTACCAGGAAGAACGACACCGCGATGGCTGGGCCCGCTCCAGGTCTTCCGCCCGCTCCCAGTGCGTGGGTTCCGTGCAGGATTACGTCGAGGACCGGCGCCTTCAGGATCGACGGCACGAGCACGTCTTCGCCCGCCGCGGCCGTCCCCGTTAACACAAAGATTCCCGTGCCAATAATGGCGCCAATGCCCAGCGCCGTCAGGCTGATCCAGCCTAGTGTCTTCTTCAGTCTTCGTTCGGGGTTTTCCGCGTCTGAAATCAGCTGATCGATGTTCTTACATCGCAGTAATTGAGAATCCACCCACGCTCTCCGATCGCGTCCGCGCGCACACAATCCCCGGTTAGGGAAGGCCACGAGATGTAGGAATGATAGCGCCTCACTGTATCGCGAGTCCCGGTCCCACGCAACCAAGGCACTGCATTTCTGCCCCTTGCTACCCTAGCCGCAAGCAACGCCGGTGCCGAATTAAATGCTCGCACGAATCACTCTGCCTGGCTGGCCATCCGAAACCGCTTTTAGAGTTGTTGAAGTTGCGCGTAGCGCTCGATGAACTTCTTCGTGCCGCGCCCGGGGAAACTGACGCTCACTCGGCGATCGTCGTCTTCGCCCTCGACGCCCACTACCGTCCCGACTCCGTACTCGGGGTGGCGCACTTTCTGTCCAAGCAGCGGATCGGCGTTCGCTCCGCGCTTGATGGAAGGACGCCCAAATGACGGTGTTGGCGTCGATGTTCTGCGTTGTGGCGTCCGTTGTGCCGGAGCCGTCCCGCCGCGCGCCCGGCGCAGGAACTCTTCCGCAGAGTAGGAATATTCCGGATCAGGTTCGTACCGGCGCGTCTGGCCAATCTCGGCCATCGAACCCTGCGCGGTGTCCACCAGTTCGCTGGGAATCTCCCCCAGAAACCGGCTCGGCATCGAGGCCCGCATCTGTTGCTCATTGCCAAAAATCCGGCGATACAGCGCCCGCGTCAGGGTAAGCGTCTTGCGCGCCCTCGTCATTCCCACGTACACCAGTCGCCGTTCTTCCTCAATCCCCTTGTCCTCGTTGATCGACCGGCTGTGCGGGCAGATTCCATCTTCCATGCCCGTCAGGAAGACGTGGTCGAATTCGAGTCCCTTCGTGCTGTGCAGCGTGATCAGCGTCGCGCCCGGCTTATCCTCGTAAGCATCCGCGTCGCTCACAAGCGCGGCAGCGTCGAGAAAATCGCTAAACGACTCGCCCGCTTCCTGGCTCTCGGCCACCGCCCGAACCAGTTCCTCCAGGTTCTCCATCCGTGCAACGTCGTCCGGCGTATTCCGGTCGCGCAACATCGTCATGTAGCCCGATTCTTCCAGCAGGAAACGCAGGAATTCGGCCGGTTCCTTTTGCGTGTAAGCTTCGCCCGCGCGTTGGATCAACTCCCGAAACGCGCGAACCGGTGCTACGGCTCGCGACGACGTCGGATTCGTCATCAACGATTCGATGGCATCCCACAGCGACAGTTTCTCCCGCTCCGCGATTTCCCGCAGCGCATCAACGGTGGTCTTTCCGATGCCGCGCGCCGGCACATTCAGCACCCGGAGCAGCGAAATGTCGTCTTCTGGGTGCAGCGCCAGTCGCACATACGCCAGCGCGTCTTTCACTTCTGCCCGGTTGTAGAAGCTGAAGCCGCCCACCAGCTTGTATCGCAAACCGCGCCGCCGGAACACCTCTTCGAACGCTCGAGACTGGAAGTTCGTCCGGTATTCCACCGCGCAGGTCTGATCCGCATCATCGGTCAGAATTCGATCAATCTCGCCGGCGATGTACTCCGCCTCGGCCTGTGCGTCACGGGCCTCGAAGTAGCGCAAATTGGAGCCCTTGGCATTTTCCGCGCGCAGCGACTTGCCCAGCCGGTTGGGGTTATTCGACACCACCGCGGCAGCCGCGTCGAGTATCGTTTGCGTGGATCGGTAATTTCGTTCCAGGCGGATCACTTTCGCCTGCGGATAATCCTGCGAGAAACTAAGCAGGATCGACACGTCGGCGCCGCGCCACCGGTAGATCGATTGATCCTCGTCGCCAACGACGCACACATTCTGCCGTTCGTTGGTCAGCAGTCGAAGCAAATCGTATTGCACACGATTCGTGTCTTGATACTCGTCCACGTGGACGTAGCCGAAACGGGCGCGCCACCGCTCGCGCACCTGCGGATTGTCGCGCAGCAGTCGTGCCGAGCGCAGCAACAGGTCGTCGAAATCGACCGCCTTGCTTTGTTTCAGGATGTCTTCGTAGCCCACGTAGATGTCCGCCGTCTTCTTCGTGTCGGGCCCGAACGCTTCCGCACGCATCTCCTGCGGCGTTTGCGCCTGGTTCTTGGCGTAACTGATACGGCTCAGCACGTTCCGCGGCGTTAGCGCATCGTCGTCGATTTTCAGCCGGCCCATCACCAGCTTCACGGCTGCCAGTTGATCGTCGTCATCGTAGATTGCGAAATCTTTCGCCAGTCCCGCGGCGGCCGCTTCGCGCCGCAAGAGCCGGGCGCACAGCGAATGAAACGTCGAGATCCACGGCCGGGCCGGAGGCACTCCTGCGCGCAGAAGAAGGTCAGTCACGCGCGTCTGCATCTCCTCCGCCGCTTTGTTCGTGAAGGTAACCGCCAGAATGCTGTCCGCCGGCGTCCCCATCGAAATCAGGTTCGCCATGCGAAAAGTGATTGCGCGCGTCTTGCCTGTGCCCGCTCCCGCAAGAATCAGTACGGGGCCTTCGGTGGTTTCGGCCGCAAGACGCTGCTCAGGATTTAGTTTGTCCAGGAATTGTTGCATTGGGTGTTTGTGGTTAGCCTAAAACCAATGTTAGCCGACGATGAATGACCCGGCAAACTGCACACACGAACAGGTGTGGAAACTTTCTTGCGCTTTCGCGGAATTCAATCAGCTCCCTGCATCTTTGCTCAGTCGAATATCGAAATACGAAATGGGCTGATTGCTCCCCATGATCGTCAACGACGGAAGGTACAGTCGCGCCGTCTGCAGCAAGTCCACTTCGCCGCGCAGATTGAAATATAGCAGCCCCTCGACAAAGCTGTGACCGCCAATCACCTTGCTGGGAATCGCCGCGTTCTGGCAGGCGTCGCGCATCGCCGTCCAAGTCGCATCGCGCGAAGGCCGCGGCTTTCCCACTGGAATCGGCAAAGGATTGCGCCTCGACGTGGGATCTTTGCCGTTGTCTTTCAGCATCACATCGTCCGCCACATCGTCGGGCGTCAGTGGTTCCAGCTCTTGCCGCGTCTCTTCGTCGATCTGCAGCAGCAACCGGATGCTCTCTGGGTTCACGCGGATGCCCTGGTCGTTGTCGTTCTGAATCCGAACGTGAATTGCGATCACCCCGCCGGCAAACGGCGTCTTCTTGGGAAATTTATCCTTATACCGGCTCGCGGAGGTCCACGGATCCAGACTGATAGTCACTCCCTCATGGGCGTCGCTGATGGACGCGTGCTGCACGGTTCCCGTTTGGCTGCTGGATTGTGCCGCCAGCCCCACCACGATTCCGAGCGACAGAAGGCAAGCAAGGAAAGTTCGCATAACGCTATAATAAACTGTTTGCATCCCTACGCCTTCGATTCTGGCGGGCAGATCAGGGGTTGCCCTTCGGCCGGAAACGTCGGTGGTCTCAAAATACCGGAACAGACCGGAGTCGGAGTCATAAACCGAGTGTATTTCGTTTACAGCGTATTGATGGGCCTGGCGGTCCTGCTGACCTCACCTTATTGGCTGATTCAAGGGCTGCGCCACGGAAAATATTTCAGCAACCTCAGCGAGCGCCTGGGATTCGCCTTTCCGGGGCTGGCGAAACTCCCGCGCGAGCGCAAAGGTGCGATCTGGGTCCACGCGGTCTCCGTCGGCGAAGCGCTCTCTGGCGTGGCGCTCGTCCAACAACTTAGGGACAAGTATCCCGGGCGGCCGATCATTGTCTCAACCACCACCCAGACGGGCTTTGCGCTGGCCAAAGAACGCATGCCGTTTGCCGACGCCTTCATCTATTTCCCGTTCGATTGGGCTTTCTGCGTCCGCCGCGCACTCGACGCCGTCCAGCCCGCTCTTGTGTTGGTGCTCGAAACGGAGATCTGGCCGAATTTTCTGCGCGAGGCAAATCGCCGCAACGTCCCTGTGATCTTCCTCAGCGGCAGAATTTCCGATCGTTCCTTTGCTCGTTTCCAGAAATATCTGGGGCTCTTCGGCTTTTATCTGCGCCCGTTCCTCGCTTCCGCCCTGCGTAATGCCACTGCATTCTTGATGCAGACCGAGGCCGACGCGCAGCGCATTCGCGCACTGGGAGCCCCTGCCGACCGCGTGAAAATCAGCGGCAATTTGAAATATGACATGAGCCTGCCGCAGCCGACCGAGCTGTCCCAATGGCTCGCCGAAGAGTGCAAACGCAAGCAGCGGTGGCCGGTCATCGTCGCGGGAAGTGTCGTTGCCACCGAAGAGCCGCTCACACTCATTGCCTTCGGTGTCGTGCAGGGAGACTTTCCCAAGGCATTGTTGGTTCTGGCCCCCCGCAAGCCGGAGCGATTTGCTGCTGCCGCCGAGTTCATTGAGGAATCCCATCGCAAATACGTGCGTCGCTCGGAGTTGCCGGTTTCCGGTCCGGGCTTCAGTCCCAACGGCAACAAGGTCAGCGGCATTCCTGACGATGCCACCGTTCTCTTGCTCGACAGCATCGGCGAATTAGCCTCGCTCTATCGCCTGGCCGATGGCGCTTTTGTCGGTGGCTCTCTCGTCGAAGCCGGTGGCCACAACATTCTGGAACCGGCCGCGTTTGGCAAAGTGCCGGTCTTTGGGCCATCCATGGAAAACTTCTCCGCTATCGCGGCTCGCTTCTTGGAAGCGGATGCGGCGATCCAGGTGGGTAGCCCCGAAGACGCCGGTGTCTCGTGGATCGAATTGCTGAAGCAGCCGGAAAGAATGTCGCGCATGGGCAGCTCGGCCAGGGCTCTGGTGGAGAACAGCCGCGGAGCGCTGAGCCGTGCGCTCGAAGAAGTATCGCGAACTTTGGACGGGTCTCCGCGATGAACCTGCCGCCGATGTTGCGGCTCTTGCTCTGGCCGCTCTCGGTGCTCTACGGGCAGTTTGTTCGGCTCCGGACGGCGCTCTATGCGCGCGGAACGTTGCGGCAACAGCGCCTCAATCGGCCCGTCATCAGTGTGGGAAACCTCACCGTTGGTGGCACGGGAAAAACGCCCATGGTGATTTGGCTCGCGGAGCGCTTCCTGGCCGAAGGGAAGCGTGTCGGAATTCTCAGTCGCGGCTACAAAGGCGCAGGCGGTACTAGCGACGAAATTGAGTTGATGAAGTATCGGTTGAAAAACCGGGTGCTCTTTGGCGTAGGCCCGGATCGTTTTGCCAACGGCACTCGATTGGAGCCCAACGTCGACCTGTTCCTGCTCGACGATGGCTTCCAGCATCTGCAACTGGCGCGCGACGTGGACATTCTCCTGATGGACGCGTCGCAGCCCTTGGCCCGTCAAATGATGCTGCCCACAGGCCGTCTGCGGGAGCCGGTTTCCGCCATGGGCCGCGCTGACGTTCTCGTGTTCACGCGCGCGGAAACTGTGCCGGGAACAAGCGCCGCCGTCGAGCGCTTTCAGGGCTACCCCGTCTTCTCCGCGGCCACGCGCCTGCTCGGTTTTCGACGATGGGGAGCCGATATGGAGACCTTGACCCGCGAGGAGATCGGCCCGGGACCCTTCTACGCGTTCTGCGGCATCGGCAATCCAAAGGCCTTTTTCCGCGACCTGCAGAATTGGAGCATTCCGCTCGCGAGTCAGTGCGAGTTTCCTGATCATCATCGTTATGACCAGCGCGATGTCGCGGAACTCGTCTCCTCCGCTCGGCGGGCCGGAGCCAACGCCTTGCTGACCACCGAAAAGGACGCGCAAAACCTCACAGGCGTCAACTTCTCCGAAATGCCGGTTTATCTCGCTGTGATTGACTTTGAAATCGCCAAGGAGACCGCTCTGCTCGATCTGCTCAACGAAAAGATGGCCGCCAGGATGTCGATTACATGAAGATCATGATCCGCGCGACCAATTGGATAGGCGACGCCATCATGGCGCTGCCTGCGCTTCATGCCGTGCGGAATCGGTTCCCCGACGCCAAGATTTCCATCGTGGCGCGCCCGTTTGTTGCCGACCTGTATCGCGAGCAGCGAATCTGCGACGAATTGATCAGCTACGACACAAAGGGTGCGCAGAAAGGGTGGCGCGGCAGGGAAGCGCTCGCCGCGGAATTGCTTTCGAAACGCTTCGACACCGCCTTGCTCCTGCAGAACGCCTTCGATGCCGCGTGGCTCGCTTGGCGCGCCGGCATCCCGCAGCGCATTGGCTATGCCCGTGACGGTCGCAGCCTGCTGCTCACCAACGCGGTTCCTGTGCCCAAACCTGGAGAGATTCCGCCGCACGAGAAATTCTATTACTTGGAACTCTTGAGGCGCGTCGGCTGGATTGAGCGCTGCGTTGACGAACAATCCATCACGCTGCGTCTCCCCGACGCAGAAAAACATCGCGCCATGCAGACACTCGTCGAAGCCGGTTCGCGTCCGAATGCCAGGCGCATCGCTGTTGGCGCTGGCGCGTCCTATGGCTCGGCGAAGTGCTGGCCTCCCGGCCGTTTTGCTCAGGCACTCAACGAATTTGTCGCCCAAGTCGATGCCGACGTCATTTTATTCGGCACGCCCCAGGAACTGGCGGTGTCGGCGGCCATCACGAAGGACTTGCGTCGCGCACCCGTTGACCTGACGGGCAAAACCTCCATGGCCGAATTGCCCGCGCTGTTGTCGCAGTGTCATGTGTTCCTGGGCAACGACTCCGGAGCGATGCACGTTGCGGCGGCGGTGGGCTTGCCGGTAGTCGCCGTGTTTGGACCGACCGACCCACTCGGGACATCGCCCGTCGCGCCGCACGTCAGCATCGTGCAGCAAAAGCCGTATTGCAGCCCCTGTTTTCTCCGGCGCTGCCCAACCGACCATCGTTGTATGACGGCGGTTACGCCTGTGATGGTGGAAGATGCGCTGCGGCGCCAGATCTCCACGGCTCCTGCGGCTTAGCGCGGCCTGGCTTGCCTCGTCGCGGGGAATCTCGTATGTTTTGCGTTTGGGTCGAAGGTGGATGGGATGAAGGGAAAACGAGAAGGCAAGAAAGTATCAGCAACCGTCGATTTGCTGGCCCTGGCGGAGTGTGTCGAGCGCTTCGAAGGCAAGCGGGTTGTCGTGTTGGGCGACTTTGTCGCGGATTCGTTCCAGTCCGGCGACATTACCCGGGTGTCTCGCGAAGCGCCGGTCCTGATTTTGCGACATCGTCAAACGGAAATCGTCCCGGGTGGGGGCGCCAATGCTGCGAATAATTTCGTAGCGCTTGGCGCGCGCGTCGTTCCCATCTCCGTGGTGGGAGACGACCCTGTCGGTGACAGTCTGATCCAGCACTTCCGGAGCAAGAACGTCGACGTTTCCGGAATCTTGCGTGCCAGGGGCCGCACCACTCCAACTAAGACGCGGTTCCTTGCGGGTTGGACGCACACCGTTGCGCAACAGGTTTTGCGCGTCGATTACGAACCGGCCGCGCCGCTTGACGAATCGTTTTTGCGCCGAATTCAATCCTTGGCCCAATCCAAAGTCAAATCTGCCGATGCCCTCGCCGTTTCCGACTATGGGCTCGGCGTCGTCACCCCGGAGGCTCTGCGCACCGTGACGACTTCGCTGAAGCGCGACATTCCGATCGGCCTGGATTCTCGCTACCAACTGACCTCCTATCGTCGCGCCCGCATCACCACCGCCACTCCGAATGAAGCGGAGGTCGAAGCCTTGCATCACACCACCATTGGCCGAAACAAGGCGGAACTCGAACGCTGCGGGCGCGCCACTCTCAAAGAGTTGAAGCTGGCTTCCCTTGTTGTGACTCGCGGCAAAGATGGTATGGCCGTGTTTGAGCCCGGCTTCCCCACAATTCATATTCCTGTCCACGGCAGCGATCAGGCCGTCGACGTCACCGGCGCGGGAGACACGGTGCTCGCGGCGTATACCCTCGCGCTTGCCAGTGGCGCTTCCGCCGTCGAAGCCGCGCACATCGCCAATATCGCCGGCGGGCTGGTTGTCATGAAACGCGGCACGGCCACAGTGAGCCGAGACGAGTTGCTGGCCGCCATTCGCGCCGCGGCTTCGGAGGCAACCTCCTGACTCATGCGGTCCGCGCAAAGCAAAATCATCGGCCGAAACGCTGCCATCGAAACGGTATCGCGTCTCAAGCGCGACGGTAAAACTGTCGTTCTCGCAAACGGCTGCTTCGACACGCTTCACGTTGGTCATGTGCGCTATCTGGGCGGGGCCAGACGCCAAGGCGATGTGCTGATTGTCGCCGTGAATTCCGATGAAAGCGTTAAGTGCCTGAAGGGACCGGGTCGCCCCGTCCTCGATGAACAGGCGCGTGCCCAATTGGTCGCCGCTTTACTCGACGTGGACTACGTCGTGATTTTTCCGGAGCCGGATGTCGCCGCTCTCCTCGAAGAATTGCGGCCCGACGTTCACGCCAAGGGGACGGATTACACAGCGGACACCGTGCCCGAACGCGCCATCAGTCAGCGGCTGGGCATTCGCGTCGCGATTGTGGGCGATCCCAAGGATCATTCGACGCGCGGCTTCTTTGAGTCGATCCGGAAGGGGCCGCATGGCTGAAGCGCGCTTTGCTGCCGTCCGGCTCGGTTCGTTGGGTGATATTGTTCACACGTTTCCCGCTGTGGCCGGACTCCGCGAATCCTTCCCGCACGCCAGCATTGTCTGGCTCACGCACCCCAGGTGGGTGAAATTGGTCGCGAGCAGCGGCCTGGCCACCGAGATTTGGCCTGTCGACTCACACAACCTCAGTTCGGTCCGCACAGTAGTTGGCAGATTGCGCGCCGTGGACTGGGACGCCGCCATCGACTACCAGGGGTTGTGGAAGGCGGCGTTTCTTCCATTCTTCGGCGGCGTTCGTCAAAGGATCGGATTCTCGTCAAAGTCCGTGCGCGAATACGGTGTGCCCATCCTGTATACCGATCGCGTCGATGCCAAGTCCGCTCATGTCGCCGAGCAGAACGGCGAACTCTCCGTCCGTGCGGGTGCGTGCCGCGGAATTGCAGCGTTTTCGCTGCGCGTAAACGAGGCCGACGCCGCGCAAGTGCAAGCCGATCTGGCGAAGCAGGGCATTAACCGTTACGTGGTATTGAGTCCCGGCGGCGGTTGGGGTTCCAAGTGCTGGCCTGCCGAACGCTTCGGTGTCCTCTGCGAGCGTATGGAGCGCGAAATGGGAGTCCGCTGCGTGGTGAATTATGGCCCTGGCGAACGGCAACTCGCCGACGCCGTCCTGAGCAGCGCTGGCCAAACGAAATCCGTTGTATATGATGGCGAACTAGGCCCGCTCATGGCGCTTTTGCGCAATGCCGAATGTGTAGTAGGTGGCGATACCGGGCCGCTCCACCTCGCGGTTGCGCTCGGCACTCCGGTCGTCGCTCTTTTCGGCCCGACCGATCCGAAGCGCAACGGTCCGTTTCCTCCGGGAGACCCCGTGCTTCGAAGCGCAAATGCCTCCACGACGTATTCTCGCTCCAATGAAACGGATCCCTCGCTCCTCACTCTTTCCGTGGAGGCCGTCTTCGACGCAGTGAAATCAAGATTGGGGACACGCGTGTGACGGCCCTCGACTTTTTCGCGCGCTGGCGCGTCCGGCTCGGCTACCTGCTGGCGATCGTTGCGCTTTGGCTGGCCCGGCCCACTCCCCGTTCGATTCTGGTTGGCGGTTTCGTGGGGCTGTTCGGATTGGCGATTCGCGCCTATGCAGCCGGCTATTTGCACAAGCAGGAAGTCCTCACCGTCACGGGGCCCTACGCGCGGACACGCAATCCTCTCTACTTTGGCAGCAGCATCCTCATGGTTGGCGCGGCGCTCGCTATGCATTCTTTGTGGGCTGGGGCGCTGCTGCTTGTTTACTTCGCGTTGGTCTACACCATGGTCATGCGGCGCGAAGAAATGGAGCTGCGCAGCCAGCATGGCGCTGCTTTCGATGCCTACGCTGCTTCCGTCCCGTTGTTTTTCCCCCGGCTAATCCTTGGATCCAGCTCCGCGCCCTCGGCTGGCTTTTCGTGGAAGCAATATCGGAAGAACCACGAGTATCAGGCCGCGATTGGGTTCATTCTCCTTCTGATTGGGCTACTGGCGATTTGGCGTCTGCGCGCTTAGCGCCGCCGCTGCCTTTTCTTCACAGCCCACAAAGCAATTGACCTGCAAATCGTGGCCGTCCGTCAGAATCTGGACCTCTCCATTCTGATCCGTGCGCAATACGCGAGAGCCGCTGGCCTGCAACCGCTCCAATAATTCCGCGCTGGGGTGGCCGTAGGGATTTTCTTCGCCGGAACTGATGATGGAAACCTCCGGCGCAACGGCGGCAAGAAATTCCGGCATCGTCGAATTCCTGCTTCCGTGATGCGCCACCTTCAAAACATCGGCATGAAGAAAGGTAGGATCATTCTCGGCAAGCATCGCGTATTCCACCTGCTTTTCCGCATCGCCGGGCAGGAGCACGGTTCGGTCCCCATACCGCAGGTGCATGACCACGGAGTCGTTGTTCTTCGCCTGTGCTGCAATCTCCTCCGGCGCGATTTCGGGCCACAAGAAGTCGATCTGCACGCCATCCCACAGGAAGCCCTCCCCGCGCCTCTCGTGCTGGATCGGAACGTGAAGGCGATCCGCCACCTGCTTCAGTCTCACAAAAGCGGCTGCCTCGGTCTCTCTGCCGAGAAGCAAGCGCGACACCCGAAAATTCTGCAGAATCGCCGTCAGCCCCCCGATGTGGTCCTGATGCGCGTGCGTTAGCGCAACCGCGTCGAGCCGCTGAATCCCACGGGACCACAAGTATGTCGATACCGCTTCCTCGCCCGGGTCCGAGCCCAGATTCTCCCTCTGCCCGCGGAAGCCAGTGAACGCCCCTCCTCCATCGATCAACAGCGTGCTGCCGCGCGGCGAAACCACCAGGATCGAATCTCCCTGCGCCACGTCGAGCACGATCACTTCCAGCCGTCCGCTATTCAGCGACGGCCGGAACGGATACGTCCCGATAAGTGCCCCAGCTACCAGAAACGACAACGCCACCACCAGTTTCGGCCAGCGATTTCGCGCTTCGTACCGCAAGATCACCAGGCCAAGCAGGCCCAGCGCGAAAAACGTCGCCATCAGCCAGATGGGTGGGCCTGGGATGCGGTAGTTGCTGTGCGGAATCGCGGCGAACCAGCTTACGATTCGCCCTTGCAGCAGCACCACCCACGCGAGAGGATGCGCCAGCAGTGCAGCCGCGCTTGGGACCACTAGGCCAAGCGCCAGGCTCGCAAAACCAAGCGGCACGACGACGCTCGTCAGCGGCACCACGACCGAATTTGCCACCGGGCCCACAAGCGCCACCCGATGGAAATCGTGAGCCATCATCGGCAGCATTCCAAGCTGCAGGACGAGCGACAAAAGAAATATCTCGCTGATGCGCAGGCTCGAACTGGCGGCGAACGTGCCCAGCTTTTCAACCAGTCGCTTGCCACCGTCGCTCAATTTCCGCGTCGCCACACTTATCGCGTCGCGATAGTCCAGACGGAACTGCACTTGTCGCGGCCTCAGTCCAATATCGCGTGTCACGTCATTCCAGTTCGCCAGCGCGCGTATCCACGGTTCCACTGTGCGTTCGAGGATCGGCACCGCCAGGCCAGCAATGCAGCCGATGGCCAGAAACGAGAGCAGGAATCCGGTATCCGTGACGTACGTAGGTCTGGCGATCAGCAGAAGCAGCGCGGCCAACGCGGCGGAGTTCAAAAGGTCCAGCCGCCGGTAGAAGAACGATCCCAACACCACGATCGCCGTCATTAGCCCGGCGCGGAGCACCGGTGCGCGCTGCTCCACGATTACGACGTACGCCGAGAGAGCCAGCAGAAGGAAGAGTGTTTGCGCCGCGTGCGGAAGTTTGCTTTTGCGTGCTGCCCAATACAGAAACGCTGCCAGCGCGCCGACGTGCAGTCCCGCGACCACCAGCACGTGAAACGTGCCGGTCTTCTGGAAGTCCACCGATTCGGCTCGATCGATGAAGCTTCGGTCGCCCAGAAGCATCGCGCGCAGTATCGACGCCGTTTGCGGTGAGCCCTGGAACATCGTGTCGAGGCCGTTCCGCAAATCGCCACGTAGCCGCGCAATCCGCGAAGGAAGCGAAGGGCGTCCGGTCGCTGTCTTCTCGAGTAGCACACTCGCCCGCAACGTTGCGAGTACATGAATCTCTTGACGCTCCAGAAACTCTCGCCGGTCGAACGCGCCCGGGTCCCTGTAAAGCAGCGGCAACCGCGCTTCTGCCAGAACAGATACCTCGTCGCCAGCATGCAATTCCGGAAGTGCGGCTTCGCCCTCCTTCGGCGTGAAGCCAACGCGCATTCCTCCTGCCACCCGAACGTAGCCATTCGCGGTATCCACTCCGTTGAGGTTCAGTTCCAGCCCGTAGCCCCACGGCAGGCGCGCGGGTTCGTCGCGCAACGTCCCGTGCCAGCGTAGCGGCGTGCGCCACGGAACTTGCTGTGCTCTCATCCGCGAAAGGATATGTTCGGCGGGCAAAGGCTGCCCGCTGATCAGCGCGCCGAAGCACCCCAGGCCGATCCAGCAAAGTATCGATATTGCCGCCGCTGGCCACAGCCAGTTTCGTAACGCCAGTGCGAAACCGCCCGCCAGAAGCAGCAGCACACTCGCCGCGACAGTTGTAAGGCAAACAGGAGAGGTTGCGCTGGCCGGAACAGCCTTCGAAAGGCCGAGCAGAATGCCGCCCGCAAATGCAGCGACAATCGCAACGGCCGGCAGCTTCATGACGCTCTTCGCAACCTCACTAACGTTTCGATGTGAAATGTCTGCGGAAACAGATCAAACAGATGGACTTCGCCAACTTCGTACTTGTGCGTCGTCTCGATCGTCGTATTTGTCTTTCGTTCGGAGCCCACCAGAACCGCAAGGTCGCGCGCCAGCGTCGACGGGTCACAGGAGAGATACACGATTTCAGGTGCGCCAAGGTTGGCAAGCCGCGCTGCGCTATCCGCGCCTAACCCCGCTCTCGGCGGGTCAAGCACCACGAAGTCGGGCCGCTCTTCCTGTTTTTTCAGAAATTCCTCGGTGTGTTCATTCTCCGCAACGATCTGTATCCCCGCCGCTTCCGCATTCGTCTTCAGATCGCGGATGGCGGAAGGGTTCGCGTCGACACTGACGACCTTTTGGAAACTCTTCGCCAGCGGCAACGTGAAGAACCCAACGCCGGCATACAGGTCCAGCGCGTAACTACCTTTTGCGCCGCCGGCAATCGTCGTCAACAGGTCCTCGATCAGGAAGCGATTTACCTGGAAAAACGAGAGGTGGTTCACGCGGAACGTGAAGCCCCCGGCCTGATGCGCCAGATAACCCGGGCCATCGAGGTCAAACCGTTCCTTGCTTTCATCCTGCAGCAGCAAGCTTTCCAGCGACGCGATCGCTGCTTTGAATTCTGCCAACAGCACTTTCGGCGGCTTCGGATAGCGCTCAAATGCAATGTTCAGCGCCACTTTTTCGTCCGCCCCGTCGGCAAACGCCTCGATCTCCAGAATCCCCGGCGGGAGTGTATTCGCGCGTGCCATTTCCTGCAGTGCCTGGAACGTCTCCGTCAGACGCGGCGAAAGTACAGGGCACTGATCGACCGGCAGAATGTGCGCGCTCTCTGGCAAAAAATAGCCAAACGCGCGGGGCAGCGCGCTACGAAATGCCCACTGGGCGCGGTTGCGGTAGCCGTACGGCTCCGCGGTATGTTCGCGAATTTCGCCGCTCCATTGCACTCCGCCTAGCCGTGAAAGCGTCTCGCGCAGGATTTCCTTCTTGAGCCGCACCTGCTCTGCAACGTCGATGTGCTGATAGTGGCAGCCGCCGCAGACGCCGAAATGGGGGCAGGTCGCCGCGATTCGCCCGGCCGCGGGCTTTTCCACTTCCACCAGGTTGGCGTGGATCAGGTTCTTCTTCCGTGTGCGCACCGAGGCGCGGACTTCTTCGCCGGGCAGGACGTACGGCACAAATACGGTGTTGCCATCGGCATGCGCCATGCCTTCACCGCCATAAATCAGCTTCTCAATTGATAAATATAACTCATTAGGCATAGGTCTTCAATTCGCTTTCTTCTGTGTTGCTTGTATCAGATGACCGGCTAAGAAAAGTAGTACAGACTCAACCGCGGCAATTGGAATTCGTCCAGTAAGCGTTTTTGCGAGTACTGCCGTTCGACCAGCGCCAACTGGTCCGCCTTCATTTTCCGACGATACGCCGATAATTGCGAATCGACTTCCCGCCGAATTCTCAGCAGCAGGTTCTCATCCGCATGCGTCAGCAGGGCGGCATAGAGTTTGTCGTCCAGTATGCTGAGCTGTCGTTCCAGGTCTTCCAACGGCAGCGTCCCCGGCGCGTCGAGGATCGCGCTCGCCGAACTGACCGATGCTGAAACTTGGCGGAAGAGCGGCGCCAGTTGCGGCTTTGCTGATTCGTTGCGCTCTGCCGCCTTCGCCAGAAGTTCGGCATTGCGCTGCAGGTACCCGCGAAGTTCCTCGCGCGAAAATGGCTCTTTCGCCGCGGCCTTTGGCTGCGACTGCGCGCCTGCGGCTGCCTCCTGCCGCTCCTCCGCCGCTTCCAGCACCGCGTCCGTGCAGTAGGCGAGGCTCTTCAGTGGCTTCCCGGCGCCTCGACGCGAGCGCCCGTAGCTCTCAAACGCGCGGTCAATCCCTTGGAGCGCCACCTCCAGCGGCACGCCCGCTTTTTGCCACGTCTCCATGATCGCCCAGTCCAGCGGCGACACCAGCAGGTGCGCCCCCCGCTTCTTCCAGAAGTGCTCTTCAATTTCCGTGAAATAGTTGAAGTAATTCCAATTTTCCATTGCGGGAAATCGCCGACTCAGGTTCCGTCAGCGCAGCGCTTTCTTCGGTTTGGATGGTTCGGCCTTGGCCCCGGCATCCGCTGTATTGTTCTTTTCCCAGATGTAACGCAGGCCCGTCAGCGTCAGGTACTCGTCGACGTGTTGGATATGTTTGGAGCCACGGGCCACCAGCCGCGCCTGGCCGCCTGTTGCCACAACTTTCGGGTCGGCGTGCATTTCCGCCTTGATCCGCATCAGCATGCCATCGACCATGTCCACGGCGCCGTAATAAAGCCCCGCCTGAATGTTGGTCACCGTATTCGTCCCGATCACCTTCCCGGGATCCTTGATTTCCACACGCGGCAGCCGCGCCGTGCGAGAGAAGAGCGCCTCCGACGCAATCCCAAGACCGGGAGCGATCACGCCGCCAAGAAACTCGCACTTCGCCGAAATCACGTCAAAGGTGATCGCCGTGCCGAAATCCACCACCACGCACGGGCCGCCGTACTGTTGAAACGCCGCCACTCCATTCGCGATGCGGTCCGCGCCCACTTCCATCGGATTGTCCACGTGTACAGACATCCCGGTCTTTACGCCCATTTCGAGGAACAGCGCCTTCTTGCCCAGGTACATGCGCGACATTTCCGCCAACGTCCAGTTCACGGGCGGCACAACCGAACTGACAATCACCCCGGTAATCATTTCCTGGTTCAGACCCGCCAGGGAAAACAGGTTGCGTGTCAGCACGCCATACTCATCGATGGTCTGCGCTCGCGCCGTCGTCAGCCGCCAGTTCGCGATCAGTTCTTCGCCGCGGAACACGCCCAGCACCGTATTTGTGTTGCCTACGTCGATGGTCAGCAGCATTCAGCGAACCTCGGTCACATCGCCGGCGATCACCGTGGTCGCCTGGCCATTCTCTCTTTTCACCACAAGCAATCCTTCCGGACTGAGTCCCGCCGTCGTTCCCAGGTACGATTCCACGCCGGTATCCACACGCACGCGACGCCCGTTCGCAAAACTGGATGCCTTTTGAAAGCGTTGCACCACAAACGCAGCGCCTTCCGCCAGGAACCGCGAGTAATCGTTCTCAAACTGTGACAACAATCGTACCAAGAGTTCGAGACGAAACGTAATTCGGCCCGACTCCCGGCGCAGGGAAGTCGCGATCGCAGCGAGCTCGCTGGGAAATTTCTCCTGATTCGTGTTGATGCCAATGCCCACCACCACGAAACGGACCGCGCTCGGCTCCGCGTGCATTTCCGTCAGAATGCCCCCCAGCTTCTTGCCATTCAGCAGCAGGTCGTTGGGCCATTTGATCTCCGGCGCTAACCCCGTAACAGCCTCCACCGCCGCCTGAGCCGACACGCCCGCAAGCATCGTCAGGAGCGGTGCTTGCGCTGGCGACAGCCTCGGCCGCAGCAGAATCGAGAAATACAGCCCGGTTCCTTTTTCCGAATGCCACGACCGCCCGGCGCGGCCCCGGCCAGCGGTCTGCTCCTCCGCCATCACCACGGTTCCTTCCGGCTCGCCAACGAATCCCAATTCCATCGCCACGCGGTTCGTCGAATCGGTCTTGAAGAAGTGGAACACCCGCTTCCCAAACAGGTTGCCCTTGAGCCGTTTCCTCAACAAATCCGGCGTCAGGATGTCCGGAACTTTCTCCAGGAAGTACCCTGTGCTGCGCTGGCCCTTCACGTGGACGCCAAGTTTTCGTAGTTGTTCCACCCAACGCCACACCGTGGAGCGCGACACTCCGATTTCGCGCGCGATGCGCGCGCCGCTGATCACAATTGTGGCGTTTTCTGAAAGCAGCGTTAGCAGTGCTGCTAGTCGTCGATCGGTTGTACCGGGTAGAGAAGGTGTCTGGGGCATCCGGCCCTGATCCTGTGATAGCGAGTCTAGCTTACTTTTCCTCAAGGCTGTCGACAAGCAGTTGCAGTCTCGCCCACGATACCCCCGCGGTCAGCGCGTCCGGCGAAAGATAATCGACTCCCGCTTCAGCGTGGGCTCGCGCATCCTGCAAGGCGATATCGCCGGAAACCTCCACCCTGCAGTCCGCCCGGATTCCTCGTGCGCACGCCGCCATTTGCGCAACAAACTCAGGACTCGCGTCAATGAGCAGGATGGACTCCGCCCCCGCCGAAAACGCTTCGCGAAGCTCGGCCTCGCTGCGAATCTCGATTTGTACGGGAAGGGAAGTGAAGCCGCCGCTCGACGGCGGCAGGGTGCCCGTTGCTTCGTATGCAGTTAGCTCTGGTGGGTTCAGAAGCCGCGACGTGTGGCTGTGGGCCTGATCCAGAGCGGGCTTGACCCCTCCCGCCGCAACGATATGCGCGTGCCTCAAAACCATGGCATCGAACAATCCGCTTCGGTGATGCGCCCCGCCACCCATGCGGATGGCGTACTGTTCGAGCGAGCGCATTCCCGAAGTTGTCTTGCGGGTGTCGCGGATTTTCGCGCGTGTTCCCTCGATCTTGTCTGCGTATTCCCGCACGAGTGTCGCGATTCCGCTGAGTCGGGATACGAGATTCAACAGCGTCTGTTCGCCCGTCAGGATCGCGCCCGCGTTTCCGTTCACTGTCGCAAGTACAGTCTTGCCAGGAACGCTTTGCCCTTCCGCTGCATACAACTCCACGGATACATCGGCGTCCAGTCGGCTCAGGATTCTCTCCACGAGAGGCAGGCCGGCGCATACCAGATCCTGTCGCGCTAGGATGCGCGCCGCCACGTTCGCACTCGGGGGAATCGTTGCCGCAACCGACACGTCGCCGGAGCCGACGTCCTCGCTTAGCGCCGACGTGATCAGGGTCTCAATCTCTGGCGCATCCCAATCCATACTTGGCTCTTGTCGGGGTGCAGCACCGCTGCGCCCCAGTCCCCAGGGGTCACAGACTTAATGCGCTACTTACTTTTCGCCGAGCTGCTTCAGGCGCTCCGTAAGCTTCTGTAATTCCACCTTCTGCGCCGCCAGCGCCTCTTCCATCTGCTTGATGATTTTTGCCGGCGCGCGGCTGCGGAACGTCTCGTTCCCGAGTTGCGCCTCTTTCGACGAAATTGCCTTCTGCAGCCCGTCGATTTCTTTCTGCAGGCGCGCCCGCTCGGCGCCGACATCGATGGTATCGGCGGCGTAAGGAATCCGCAGATCGAATTGCGCCGTCGAACGCATCCCCCCGCCCGCTTCGGGCAGTTTCTGTGCAGACACCTTCAGTTCCGCGAGGATCGCAAGCCGTTGAATGGCATCCTGGTTCGTCGTGATCACCCCGCGCGCCCACGCGTCGGCGCTCGAAAATTCGGCTGCCACTTTCTTCTTCGGGTCCAGCTTCATCTCTGCGCGGATCACTCGCAGGTTCTGAATAATTTCCTGCGCCAGCCCGAATTCCTTCACCGCTTGCGCGTCGCTCCAATCTTCCTTAGCCACAGGGAACGAATCGAGCGCGATGGACTTCGCGCCGGGCTTCTGCGGCAGTTGGTGCCACAGCTCTTCCGTCAGGAAGGGCATGAAGGGATGGAGTAGCCGCAGCGCCGCGTCGAATCCGGCGAACAGATTTTTCCACGCCACTGTCGCGCGCCCGCGATCTGCGTTCTGCAAATCCGGTTTCATCCACTCGATGTACCAGTCGCAGAAGTCGCCCCAGAAAAACTGGTAAACGCTTTGCGCCGCTTCGTGGAAACGGTACGTCTCCAATGCTTCGTTGACCACCCGAATTGCGTCAGCCAGCCGCGCGAACAACCAGCGGTCCGCCAGCGGGATCACCCCGTTGTGCGCATGGGGCGCGCCGTTCCGCACCTCCGGCGCGGCCAGCTCCTCGATGGACGCCCCGCCCTGTTCAAACTTGTCGAGGTTGACGAACAGGAACCGCGAGGCATTCCAGATCTTATTCGCGAACGCTTTCGCCCCGCCTAGCCGGTCGCCAGACAACACGATGTCCGTTCCCGGCGCGGCCATCGACGCTAGGCAGAAGCGCATTGCGTCCGTGCCGTATTCCTTGTTCAGCGCCACGGGATCCAGTCCCGTGCCCTTGGACTTGGACATCTTTTCTCCGCCCGCCGTTCGCACCAGCGAATGCAGATACACCACGCGGAAGGGAACTTTGCCCGTCAGGTGCAGCCCCATCATGATCATTCGTGCGACCCAGAAAAACAGAATGTCGTACCCCGTGATCAGCAGGCTGGTCGGGTAGTAGGTCTTGTAATCGGCGGTCTCCGCGGGCCAACCCAGCGTCGAGAACGGCCACAGGCCCGAGCTGAACCACGTGTCCAGCGCGTCGGGGTCTTGCACCAACTCGGAAGACCCGCACTTGCACTTCGTCGGATCCTCCCGCGCAACGATGATCTCCCCGCACTTTTGGCAATACCACGCCGGTATCCGGTGACCCCACCATAGTTGCCGCGACAACGTCCAGTCGCGGATGTTGCGCATCCAGTTGAAATATTCTTCCCGGCGGTTCTCCGGAATGATTTGGATCTCGCCGCGCTCCACCACCGCAATCGCCGGCTCCGCCAGGGGCTTCATCCGGCAGAACCATTGCAACGAAACGCGCGGCTCCACGATCGTTCGGCTGCGCTCGCAGTGCCCGATCGAATTGACGTGCTCCGTGATCTTTTCGATCAGCCCTTGCTCCTGCAGGTCGTCCACGATTTTCTTGCGCGCCGCGAACCGCTCCAGCCCTTGATACGGACCGGCGTTCTCGTTCATGTGCGCGTCGTCCGTCATCACGTCGATTTGCGCAAGGTTGTGCCGCTTCCCGGCTTCGAAGTCGTTCGGATCGTGCGCCGGGGTGATTTTCACCGCACCGGTGCCGAATTCGCGATCGACCATCTCGTCGCCAATGATGGCAATTTCCCGATTCATCAGCGGCAGCAGCACCGTCTTGCCGATCAGGTGCTGGTAGCGCTCATCCTCGGGATGAACCGCCACCGCGGTATCCCCCAGCATCGTTTCCGGCCGCGTCGTCGCCACCACCAGGAGTTCCTTCGAACCCGCCACCGGGTATCTGATGTACCAAAGGTGGCCCTGCTTCTCCTCGTGAATCACTTCCAGGTCGCTCAGCACCGTGCGGCAGCCGGGGCACCAGTTCACCATGCGTTTTTCGCGATAGATCAAGCCCTCTTCGTACAGCTGCACGAACACGCCCCGCACCACCTTCGACAATTCCGGCGAAAGCGTAAATCGCTCGCGCGACCAGTCGCACGACTCCCCGATCTGCTTCATCTGCCGCTGTATCGTTCCGCCGCTTTCTTCCTTCCACTGCCACACCCGCTTCACGAACTCTTCGCGGCCCAGGTCCCGATAGTGAATACCTTCGTGAGAAAGCTGGCGAACCACCACGCGTTGCGTCGAGATGCCCGCGTGATCTGTTCCCGGCAGGTACAACGTGTTGTAACCCGACATGCGGTGCCACCGCGTCAGGATGTCGATCTCTGTGTGGTCCAGCATGTGGCCGATGTGCAGCGAGCCGGTCACGTTCGGCGGCGGGATGACGATCGAGAATACCGGCCCCGGCGCGCCTGGGTCTGCCTTGAACAGTTCTTCCTTGACCCAGTATTCCGCCCAGCATGGCTCAATCTGCTGCGGTTCGTACGCTTTGGCAATGTCTCGCGGCATTCGATCCTCGGATCCCACTCGCGTACACCTAGGACGTGCGCTCGCTGGGAGGTTAATCTTTGAATATACGGGCAGGCAGACTCGCGCGTCAATTCACGCGCATTCCCGCGCGATTTTTCAGGTGCCGTTGTTGGGGATTTATGACTTCTTCGAGTCGAGCTCGTCGCGCACGATCGCTTCGATCACCGGCTTCAGAATCTCTCGCGTGACTCGCTGCAGAACGTCAGGGTTCATTTTGTCCAGCACCCGCGCGACCAGTTCGTCCATGTTCGGTTGTGCGGCTGGTTCTGCGTGAGCCTCCGGTGCAGCTGCCGGTTCCGCAATATTGGCTGGCTCAACGGTGGCTTCTTCGTGCAATGTCTCCGCCACCGGCTCTTGGGCAACTGGCTCCTCAATCGCCGGTTCCTGCGCCGCTGGTTCTGGGTCGCTTTCCACGGCCGGCTCTGGAGCCTCAGGTGCCGCCGCGGCCGCTTCCCACGCCGTCTCCCAATGACTTGACGGTCCCGCCTCAACCGCAACCTCGGCTGACGTGTCGATGGCAGGAATGCTCCCCGGCACAACTGGCACCGGCTCCGCTTCGAAGTGCGCCGAATAGGCCGACGATGGCTCCGCTTCGGCGACGTGCGCCTCCGCATGCACTTCTGGCTGCTCGGGCGAGTACGCGGAAATCTCCTGAGTCTCTTCGGTGGCGGCTGGTGCTGGTGGCGCCGGCGCGTCCCACGTGGACGCCAGCATCGATGCACGCTTCGCCTCCGCCTCCCAGCTACTTTCCGGAACCGGGGGCCAGCCAGCGGGCTCGGGTGCCTTCACTTCCTCCACAGCAGGAGCTTCGGACTTCTCCGCTTCGGAAACCTGAGTCACGGCGACAGGGCCCGCCGCTTCCGCTGCCACCGCTTCCGGTACCGGAGCAGCTTTTGGCTCGGCCACGACTGTTTCCGCTTGCTGAGCAAGCTTTTCTTCCACGCCGGCAGCCATCGCTGCGGCCCACGCATCCCCGCTGAACGGTATGGGCGACTCCGCGGGCTTGGCTTCGATGGTCGTCACCGCAACCGATCGGGTTTCCGCTGCTTCGACTAGGTCGCTGTGCTCATGCGCAGGGGCGCAGGAAGGCACGGAGCCATTGCTCTTGGCCGGAGAATTTCCGTGGAAAGCCTGATCGCGCCAATCCGGCACGGACTCCGTGGCTTTCGCGGCGCGTTCCAACTCGTCGTCGATTCCAGTAGCGCGCCATCCGCCTCGCGGCGCTTCTTCTTCCTCTTCTTCAGGTACGTCGTTGGTCTCTTCGTCCCAATTCTTGGACTTGGCCAGTTCGATCATCGGCTTGGAAGACAGCACGGAGGCGTCGTCTTCTTCCTGAGTGTCCAGCAGGCTGCCAAACGCTACAGGTTCCTGTCCGGCCGCAATCTTCACTTGCTCCCGCGGCGGAGCCGCAAATTCTTCTAGGGGCTCGGGCGCAACCTCTGGCAACTTCTCCGGCGGATGTGCGGCGATCTTTGCCCCAACGTGGCCGCTCAGAATGTCAGCTGTGGACCGCGCAGGTACCGCCGGCTTTTCCGCAGGCGCTGACGGCCCGAGAGGCACACCCGCACGGGTTAGAGCGGACTTCACCATCGAAATCAGGGGATCCGGCGGAACAAACGGTTTCTTCAGCACTCCATCGGCGCCAACCCGCTGCGCTTCTTGCTCGTCCAGGGGATCAAACGCTCCCACCAGCAGGATCACCGGAATGTGCGCAAGAGTCGTGTCTTCTTTCACGTATCGGCAAACTTCATAGCCATTCCGCACCGGCATGAACACGTCCGCCAGAACCAGGTCGGGTTTAATATCGGAAATCTTTCGGACGGCAGCCTCGCCGTTTCCTACGGCGACAACGTCGATACCCTGATCCTTCAGGGCTAGGCCTACCATCTTCTGGATGTTGCTGTTGTCATCCGCAACAAGTATTTTCGCCACCGAACTTCCTCCGGGCAGCCCTTGCCACCGACACTTCCAGATTCAAAATGTATTGGAGCACTCAGTTAGGGTGGCGTCAATTACTGGCAACTCGGGCTGTGTCGGAAGTTGACATGCCGCGTTCCAAATCCATTACCCTGTCCCAATGGCCAAGGTGACCCCTCGTGCAGGGCGCTTACCAGGGTAGGATCTTCTTCAAGCCCTTCTTCTTGCTGCTCGATTCTTTCTGGCTTGAGCTGTTGGACTGGCTGGCAGACGCCGGCTGCGTGCCGTCAGACTTGCCATCAGTAGAGGTGGAAGAGGCGTCCGTTGGCGCGCTGGGGTCCGTCGGGCTCGACGCCGCGTTGGCGTCCGTCCCGGACGACGAAGAATCCCCCGTCGTTGCCGCGTTGGGGTCCTCCGTCCCAGCCGCCGGAGCGGGTTCACCCGGCTTCACAACCCCCACCACTCCGGGACTGTTCGTTCCGGGCGTCTCCGTGGTCGATCCGCCTGTGGACGCGCCCGTATTTGTGCCCCCGACCAGCGCCGTTGTGGCCTTGGTCCCGCTCAGAACGTCGTATCCCGATTGATCGCTCGTGTCCCCTTCCAGTTGCGGTAATCCGTGCTGCGCCGCCATATGCACATCCGGACCGTTGTGCATAATCCCGAACGCCTTGTGCATGCCGTTTTCTTTCGGCCGCGGCGTGTTCTGTTCCGCGGTCATCCATTCCACGGCCTTCGGGTCCGGCTGGGGAATCGGCATCCCGAAATCCTTCAGCTTGGCTTTCGCGTCCGGAGCCTTGGGAGACAGCGGGTAATTCTTCACGATCTGCGCGTAGTAGCCGCCCGCAATGTCTTTGCGCTCGCTCTTCTCAAAAATGTCGCCCAGCATCCACAGCGAAGTATCGCTCTTGCTGAACAGCGGATAGCGCTTCACCAGCGGAATCAACCGGCCGGCTGCCGCTCGGCGATCGCCCTTGATGTAGTAGTAGTTCGCGATCCGGAATTGTCCGTCGGCCAGCACCTCCTGCACCTCCCGGAGATGCTGTTCGGCCTGGGGAGCCAGCGGATCCTTCGGATACTTCTTCAGAAACGCCTGGAATTCGTCTTCCGCCTGCAGCGCATGCGTATTATCGCGATCGGCTTTGGCCATCTCGTTGTAATTGCACATGGCCACTTGCATCTGAGCGTAGGCGGCTTCCGGCAGAAAAGGGAAGAACACGATGAAGTCTTTATAACCGTTAATGGCCTGCGCGATATTTGTGGAGCCGCCCTCTTTGTAATACGAGTCCGCGATGGCTAGCTTGGCTTTGGCCAGGTACTCGCTGTCCGGATACGTGTTGATCAGCGTCTGCATCCCGAGGCGCCCTACCTCATGTCTGCCTCGTTTGATATCCGCCAGCGCCTTGTTGTACAGCTGCTTATCCGGTTCGGCTGTATTGGTGGCGTCCGTCGACTTATCCACCGGTTTCTTCTTGTGCAGAACTTGGGCGGTGCACAGGCTGGCCGTAGCCAAGGTCAGTGCGCACATGAGAAGGAGCGGAAATCGCCGCACTCTTCACCTCTCTTTGTCGGTTCCGTCAGTTCGCCGGGATTTGCGCTTGGCCTGGGCATCCCCGTGTCACCGGCGCGGACCATTTCAGTATAACCTGAACCCTTGGACAGGTTGGCCAGGAACTTTGCCCGTTGGTTCAGCAGGACGTGCTGGCTGTTGGGATGCCGTCTCGGGCGTCTGCGGTTTTCTTCCGCCTCTTCCTTTTTTCTTTGATCCGGCCGCCCGGAATTTTATTCATCGTTTTGTCATTCCATCGCAGGCCATCTGTAACTACAATGCTCTCATGCCTTTCGCCTCGGGAGGGAAAGGCCCAAACCCATGGAAAAACGAAAATTTCTGTTTGTCTCACTCTCCAGCCTCATCGGCGACATCGCCTGGCAAGTGGTCAAAGAAGGTCACGAAGTCCGCTACTACGTCGAAGCCGAAAAAGAGCGCGACATTGCGGACGGCTTTGTTCCCAAATCTTCCGACTACGATAAGGATGTCAAATGGGCGGATATCGTCGTCTTCGACGATACCCTCGGCCAGGGCACCAAAGCTCAGGCCTTGCGCGCCGCCGGCAAGCCCGTCATCGGTGGCACTACCTACGCCGACAATCTCGAAGACGATCGCTCCTTCGGTCAGGAGGAATTGAAGAAGGCCGGCGTCACCATCATCCCCTACCAGGATTTCGATTCCTTCGATCCCGCCATTGAGTTCGTCAAGAAGAACCCCGATCGCTACGTCATCAAGCCCAGCGGCGAAGCCCAGAACGTCAAGCGGCGCCTGTTCGTCGGCGAGGAAGAAGACGGCAACGACGTCATCGGCATGCTCGAAGCCTACAAGAAGGCCTTCTCGGACGAAATCAAGATCTTCCAGTTGCAGCGTCGCATCAACGGCGTGGAAGTCGCCGTCGGCGCTTTCTTCAATGGCAAGAAGTTCGTCACGCCCATCAACATCAATTTTGAACACAAGAAACTGTTCCCGGGAGAAGTTGGCCCGCCCACCGGCGAAATGGGCACCGCCATGTTTTGGAGCGAGCCCAACGCGCTTTTTAACCGCACGCTGCTGAAGATGGAGCCCAAACTCGCCGAAGAAGGCTACGTCGGCTACATGGATTTGAACTGCATCGTCAACAACAACGGAATCTATCCCCTGGAGTTCACCTCGCGCTTTGGCTATCCCACCATCAGCATTCAGCAGGAAGGCATCCTCACGCCTATCAGCGATTTCTTCTGGGAACTCGCCAATGGCCAGGAGCCGAAGTGGCGAACCCGCAGCGGCTTCCAGGTCGGCGTGCGCATCGTTGTTCCGCCGTTCCCGTTTGACGATGAAGCCACCTTCGAATCGTTCAGCAAGAACGCCGCGATCGTCTTCAAGCGGCCGGTCTCGGAAGGAATCCACATCGAAGACGTGAAGATCGTCAACAAGCAGTGGCTCGTGGCTGGCACTTCCGGTGTGGTCCTGATCGTCGTCGGTTTGGGGCAGACCATGAAACAGGCGCAAGTCCAGGCCTACTCGCGCATCAAGAACATTCTGATTCCCAACATGTACTACCGCACCGATATCGGCGACCGCTGGGTCGAAGATTCGGACAAACTGCATAACTGGGGTTACCTGCGCTAGAGGCGCAGAGCAGGGAGCCGCTAGTGGACAGCGTACAGCCTGGCACAATTCCGAAATGAAACGCCTCTATGACGGGTGAACCTGGCCCCCCTACCCCCCCTGTTTCTGCAGTACAACGTGGAAGTGATTGGAAGAAGTGGAGTTGAGCGAAACGGCGTACGGTACGTACGGAAATGCAGTGGCCCTTTGCTTCGCTCAGGATAAACGAGTGGCGAGCAAGAACCTTTCTCGCATTTTAGTCGGATACTAGAATTGTCAAAGAGCGGTGGGTCGAAAGGACCCGGTTGCCGGTCCCGCCAGCAACCTATCGAACTGATTAGTTTACCATAGAATAATAGATAGTCAAGAGGAAATACGAGCGGCACCCACAACTCACTTCGTTACTCTAAGCCCGCGCCACCTGTTCCCACCCTTTCTGCACAAACCACAGAAAGGATGGGCCACCCGCCTTGTATGGCGATATGATTTCCGTGGCTGGTTGCACCATTCAAGCCTGAGATGAGGACAAGAACATGGGTCTTCGCCTTATTGGGGCACTGCTGTGCCTCTGGGTCTTCACAAATGGGGGAAATGGTCCGAATTGCGTCCTTAAAGGACATGTGCTCAGTCCATTTGGAACCGGCGCTTGGCAAACCCAAATTCGAGTTGTGCAATGGTATTTCGTCGACGGCGAGCCACGTACTACCGTGGACAAGGTGGTCTACACCAACGAAGCTGGCGACTATAAAGTTGACCTACCCCCCGGGGTCTATGATGTGTTTGTCTCAAGGGTTGACAGCGAACCGGCTGCAAAGAAAGTGAGGGTCGTTCCTGAAAAGGACACGACCTTTGATGTGAAGCTGGTCGGGAGTCCAGCCACCGAATGGGTCGAATAGGTGCGGCCGCGAGGGTTCTCGATACTATAAGGAACTTGTCCGGTAAACCGGGACTCAGGCACTACTGTCGTTTCCGAGGATTCAGCTCTCCCGGCACAGAGAGGAAACGATCAGGGATTCCCCGCCTTCGCTGACGCGGCCTGCTTGGCCGCCATGTCGACGGCATTCTTGAACTGCGTGAACAGCGGCATTTCTGGCAGGTCCAAGCCGTCTTTCAAGGTGTGCCTCCAAATAGGTCCCATCAACGACTCGTCCGGATTGAGTACGTAAACTTCCAGACGGTCGTCCAGTACCCCCAGTTGCGCATCCACGCTCGCATTTGCGCCGATGCGTTCCGTCGTGCCGCCTTGCGCTCCGCCTCCGGCTTTCACACTCGCCTGACTGCCTTTGCACACCACAAACACGATTTCGGCTTCTCGACGCTTGGCGGTGATCACGTAGCGCTTCCAATTCTGTAAGGCGTCCTGCACATTCACGATCGCTTTTCGGTTCTCGGTCTGGATATGCGGATTCAACACGTCCCCGTCGACAGCCTCAACGTACACGTACCGTGACGTCAGCAAAACCTTCGGTATTTCGCCTTTTTTCTTCGACTGGCCTTGCGCCAACGCCACACTGAGGATCGCAACTACGGCGATGAGAAGGGAGGAACGCATCGCGGCACCGCAAACGGAAGCAACTCTTTCCCAGGGGACTCCGCTGAGTGTAGCACGCCACCGAAGCCCGGTCCCGCCGTTGCACCGGATGCGCGCGTTGTCCTGTTTGGGCCTGATCACGGACGTGATCGTCATGACTGATCGCGCGGAGGTGTATTGAACTTCCGGCTGCGCACTTCAACGGAACTCAGGATCTGGTGGAAACGAGGATGCTGCCGGACATTGTCCAGTAGCGGATCGATGCGCAACCATTGCGCTCGACCGTCGCCTTTGCGCATCGTCCGGTCCAGCCACTCCATGGCCTTGTCTGTTTCGCCGAGGAGAGCGTACACCTCGGCGGCATCCAGCGCGGCGAAGGGCTGCACGTCGGCGTATTTCAGGACCTCTTCATCCATTTCCTTGAGCGCTAGGGGGCGTTTGCCCTCCGCTGCGTAGAGTTGTGCCCTTGCCAGGCGCACACGATGGTTCGACGCATCCTGCGGTCGCAGTCGTTCCAGCGTTTGACGGGCCTTCGGCAACTCTCCGGCATCAAGGTTGGCTCGAGCCAGGCAAATAAGCACGGTGGAATTCTGCGGATCCCGCCCCAACACGACTTCGAAGGCGCGAACCGCCTCAGCGGTCCTCCCTTGTTCGCGCAGGATCTCCCCGTGAACGTAACGCGCCGGCCAGAACAGCGGCTCTGATTCAGTCAGCCTCTGTGCCCCGCGAACAGCCTCTTCGCTGCCAAGAAAACGCTGCTGAATCACAAGCCACATTTCACCACCCAAATCGCCGGGGGCCAGCAGAATGGCCTGCAGGTATTCCTCGCGAGCCAGATCCATTTGGCCGTGAAAAAAATGAGCCGCGCCCAACATGGCGTGTGCCAGAGCCATGTTCGGATTCTCGGCTGCTACGCCGCGCAGTTCTTCTTCGGCCCGGAAGATGTCTCCGCGATCGTTGGAAATACCGCCTTCGACCGCAATGATGTGAGTAACCGCATGGTAGGCACGGGCTTCTGTGAAATTGGGGTCCAACTCAAGAGATCGCTCAAGCATCGCACGCGCCTGCAAGGGATCATATTGAAGGTGCATGAGGATCACCGCGCGTTGGAGGAGTTCATTGGCTTCGACATTGGATGAGGGATGCTCGATCACGAGCGCCCTCCCCATTGTCGGCTGAGGTTTCGGAGGATGGATGCGATCCGCAGCGCCGGCAGGCGGTCTTGCCGCGGGAATGCCAAAGCGCAGAATCCCAAGAAGCACAAGCACCAGAAGCCCCGACCCTGATAGCACCCAGGCTATGCCTTTCGTACGAACGCTTCGAGCAGCCAATGTGGAAGTGATGGCCCCGGAAGAGCCGATAACCTCGGGCGCAGTTGGCGTAGCGGCCGCGGGTTGGACAGCACCCGGCAGTTGAGGCTGTTCTTGCGGCTCCGCCGCCAACTCAGCGATGAAGCGGTAGCCGCGTCGCGGCAGTGTCTCGATGTAACGCGGTTTTTCCGCCGAATCCCCCAGCACGTCTCGCAATTTCTTGATGGCGTTGTTCAGCCCGGTGTCGAAATCAACAAAAGTGTCTGCCGGCCAGAGTTTCTGATGGAGCTCCTCGCGGGTTACCAGGTCACCGTGACGTTCCAGCAACAACGCAAGCACCCGGAATGGCTGTTCCTGAAGTTTCAGCCGGATGCCGTGCTTGTAGATCTGTCCTGTACGCAAGTCCACCCGAAAGGAACTGAAACGGATCGTGCGGCCTCGGGCAGTGGGTTCCATGGAGCGAGGTTCGAGCGTCCGCCAGTCTACCACTAGCCTCTTCGGAGGCAAGCTGTTTTGGAGGAAACAAGGCTATTTTACTAACCCGCCTGACATCAACGCGTTAGACGAGTAGAACCAAAACAGCCACTGACTAGACGCTCACGATTGTGCGCGGAGGGCACTTCGCGCAAAGTCGGCAGCCACAGCGCGACACAGTTTTGCGAACCGTCACATTCGGAGGGCGACATGAGCAACAAGACGCCAGAAATCAGGCTGAAGGGGATCGCAGTCCTTGCAGCTGCGTTCCTCCTGTTTTTGGCAGGGTGCGCAAGTAGCACGGGCCAGCCTAGGCCGTCACCGCAAAATCTAACCGTGACTGTCACGCCATCCAATGCCACGGTTCCGACCGGTGGCGTGCAGCAGTTCACGGCGACGGTGAGTCCACAGAGTGCCAACCAGGCCGTCACCTGGAGCCTTTCCGGGACCGGCTGTTCGGGGGCAGCCTGCGGCGCCATCGACGAAAACGGGAAATATACTGCCCCTTCGAGCATCCCCAGCCCGTCGACGGTTACGGCTTTCGCCACTTCCGTTGCTGACGCAACCAAGACAGGGGTTGCCGCGGTTGGAATCGTCAATAGTTCCATCCCCAGTGTCAGCACTCTCTCGCCCAAGGCCGCTCCCCTCGGCGGATCGGCCTTCACTCTTTCCGTCGGTGGCTCGAATTTTGTGTCGGGCTCGGTTGTGCGTTGGAACAACAGCGACCGGCCAACCACATTTGTGAACAGCACCCTACTCACGGCGCAGATCCCGGCGAGCGACCTTGCGACAAGTGGCATAGCTGGCATTACGGTCCTAAACAACTTTCCAGGCGGGAGCAGTTCCACAGGTATAGGCTTCACTGTTGGGGGTGTGAGTCCCATCTCTGTGGCGGTGGCGGCGAACCCATCGGGGCAGTTCGGGAAATTCGTTTATGTGGCGAACGATTTATCTGACAACGTCTCGATGTACTCCATCGACGCGAGCACCGGGCGTTTAGCTTTTTTGGGCGAGATTGACGCGGAAAGCTACACTGCATCGGTGACCGTGCATCCCTCCGGCAAGTTCGTTTATGTGACAAATTACGGAGATCACCTGGCGGGAATCTCTGGCAACGTCTCGATGTACACAATTAACGACGATGGAAGCTTGACGCCGCTTGGAGCGATTGCCGAAGGCGTAGGTACCACCGCTATGGCGGTCCATCCGTCCGGCAAGTTCGCCTACGTTGTGATGGCACGATTCAATAATGCCATCTCGACTTTCAGAATCGACGCTGCCAGCGGGGCATTGACGTCAGCACAAACGATTGCGGGAGCGGCGGAGGGTTCCACCTCGGTGGCGGTCCATCCGTCAGGCAAATTTGCCTACACGGCGAACGGTGCTGTTCTTGTGGGCGTCCCCGGCTCGAGTAACACCATTTCCACGTATGCTGTTGACGCCGCCAGCGGAGCGCTTACATTGACGGGCACGATAGCCGCCGGGGCACTGCCCTCTTCGGTGGCGGTAGATCCCTCCGGGAAGTTCGCCTACGCGACGAACGCCGATTCCAACAACGTCTCGATGTACTCCATCGACGCGACCACTGGTCTTTTAACATCTGTGGGGACCATCGACGCACAACGCTCTCCCTCTTCAGTGGCTGTGGATCCCACAAGCAAGTTCGCCTATGTGACCAATGCAAAATCCAACACCGTGTCCATGTACACCATCGCCCCGGCCACTGGTCTTTTAACATCTGTGGGGACCATCGACGCGGGGCGGTCTCCCTCTTCGCTGGCCATTGATCCTTCAGGCAAGTTCGCTTATGTGGCAAACGCCGATTCCAACGACGTTTCGATGTATTCCATCAACGCCGCCACCGGCGCCTTGACGCTCATAGGGACCATCGGCACCTGAACGGGCTGCCGTCTCGCAAGTGGCCGCAACGCGAGTAGGCCATGGGAATTCAGAAACGCGGCGGCACTCTGCACTCTCAGGTCAACGCGAGAAGTAGCCCGTCTTGCACCGGATGTGCACACTTTCCTCTTTCGGCTTGATCACGATTTTGCGGAAGGTATCGTCTTTCGCCCGATTCTTCGGGTAATAAGCGAGTTCATACGACGTGCGCAGCTCTTCGGCGATCTGCCGGAAGTAATCGTGCGGGTCGGTCTTCTGCGCGTCGATGTGCGCGCCGCCGGTTTCTTTGGCGATGCGGTCCATCACGCTGATGCCGTACTTGTTTCTCGCATTCGGCTCTCCGTGTTTGCTTTCGGTGTAACGAATGGAATAAACGATGACGTTGTCGGCCTGCGCAGCTTCGATCGCTTGCATCATGTTATGCGAACTCGAATTGTCCTCACCATCGCTGAACATCAGGATCGCCTTGCGCCCGGTGCCTTCCGCCAGCTTCTCGGTGACGCTGTAATAAATAGAATCGTAGAAGGCCGTGCCTAGGTCGCGCTCTTCCTGCGGGCCAATTTCGTTGAAATGTTTTTTGCCCTTGTCCCAGTCGTGGTAGTTGTCGAGCAGTTCTTGCGGCGAATTGGTGTAATCGCTGACCAGCCGCAGGTGATTGCCGAAGCAGATCATAAACACCCGGTCCTTCGGCCCCAGCACTTCCTCCAGAAAGACCTGCAGGTCCTTGCGATGCTTCTTCTCAAAATGTTCCTGGCTGCCGCTCACATCCATAATCAGCGCCAGCGTCAGCGGCAGGTCCGTGCTCTTCGCAAAGAACTCGATCTTCTGCGGCACGGCGTCCTCGTAAAGCTCCACGTCGTCTTTGGTCAGGTTCGGTACCAGCGCCCCGCTGGCGTCTCGCGCGGTGAACGCCACGTTCACGAGATTCACGTCCACACGTATCGGCTTTTGCGCGCGCGCGGATCCGCACAGCAACAGCAGGGAAGCGAACAGCCAGGCAACCGGATGTTGTTTCACACACCTCTCCCGGGGAGTCCTAATCCATCTACGGACGGGAGCGCAGAATTGTTCCCTGTCACAGGCTAATTGGCGATGGTGAGTTGTACTTCAGTATTAGCTGTGACTCGGGTGCCGCCCAGCGGCGACTGGTCGATCACCGAACCACGGGGCCACTGCGGCGCGCTCAGGTAATTGATCTTGCTGTGAAGATTGGCCTGGTCCAGGCGGTGGTGCGCTTCGATCTCGTTCAGGCCGATGAAATAGGGCATCACGTACGCCGGTTCCTTGGCTCCCCCGGAGACCAGGAAATCCACTTTGGGGGTCGCCGCGCCGTGGCCGGGCTTGGGGTTCTGGATCAGCACGGTGTCGGCCAGTTTATCGGGCATCGTCACCGTGGAGACTTCGCCTACCTGCAAGCCGCCCCTCAGAAGTTCAATCCGCGACACGCGAAGCGTGTTGCCTTCGAGCTCCGGAATCTCAAGTTGTCGCTGGCCCAGGCTCAGCACCACGTGGGCCTGTTGCGCAACTTTCATCAGCATGCCGGGAGGTGGCGTCTGCCGGACCACCTGATTGATCGGCACGTCGCTGTATACGCGGTCGGCCACCCGCAGCAGAAGACCTTTGGCGCGCAGAGCCTTGCTGGCCTCGCTCACGTCCTTGCCCACCAGATTGGGCATGGTGGTTTCGCGCCCGTGAATCGCGATGCGCATGGCGGTGATAGCGCTGAGGAATGCGGCGGAAGCCAAAATGAAAATGAGGAAGGCCATGCGGCTGGCCCACTCTACGCGTTCACGTAGCGTCATACCTATTACTTTCGAGCTTCAGTGCGGTGTGGTCAATCGATATCTGACGCGGCGTTTCGTCTTCCATCGATCGCAGCTCCGCGAAATCGCAAACTACTTCGTAATCGGCGGTGCGGGATATTCCGGCAGCTTTTCTTTGGCGGTATCGGCGCGCTTCACTTCCAGCTCGTCGAAGAGCAGCGAAGGGCTGATGACCGTTTGCGGGAGACCCGCCATGCGGTTGCTGACGAGCGGATCGTCGCCGATGGCAGAGAGATCGTTGCGCAGCGTGCGCACATCGAGCTCATTGAACACCGCGCCGCGCACCAATTCTTCGTGACCGTCGTTCACGTACACGCGATAGAGCAACCGTGGCGCATTTCCCGGTCCGAGCGTGCCGACGCGGTAGCCGTACGCCTTGGTCGCCTCAGAGGCCATGTGTTTGAGCGAGCCGAGCAGCGCGGACTCGCTCTCGGGTTCCGATCCCTTCAGCAACAGGACGCCAATCGAAGGCGTGGGTACTCCCCCGGGGGTGGCGCGGCCGTGGCCGTTCGAGGTCGGGAAGTCGCGAATGGGCTGCCGGCTGGTGAGATAGTTTTCCAGCATTCCGTCTTTCACCAACGTGACCGGCTGCGCTTTCACGCCCTCGCTATCGACATCGTAGCTGCCCACCAGCGTCGTGCCGTGAAAGGTGGTCATCGTCGGGTCATCCACTAAGCTCGCGAACTTCGGCAGAACGCGCGTCTTGTAGCTGGTGGCGAATGCCCCGGTAGTGCGATTCGGACGTCCGGGTTGCGGCTTGCGCCCGAGCACGTTTGCGCCCAGAAGCGTGTACACGATGTCGTTGGCTGCATCCGGATCGAAGAGAACCGGCCCGCGGTACGACTCATCGACGATGGGCGCGGACCGCAGGGCCTTCAACGTGTCGAGCATGAGTTTCGACTGCTTCAGCAACTCGTCGCGCGACGGCAGATCTTCCGGACGCATCTCGGTCCAATAGGGATTGCGGCTCAGGCGCATGCCATCTTCCGCCTGAGTCGCGCCAGAGAAGCTCACCGTCGAATTCAAGCGGCCCTCGCGAACCACCGTGCCTTCGGAGTTCACGAAGTAGTCGTTGACCGAATTGAAGCGGCACGACGCGCTGACCGACTGCACTTCCGGATAATCGCGATACAGCTTGGTCACATCCTCAAGAGTCTTGTTCCACGCGTCCTGATCGACTTTCAGCTTCACCGGTTCTTCCACCACCGACACGACCGCCGCGTGCGAAAAGTCATCGATCGGATTGGGATCCACGCTGAGCTGCTTCAGCGCCGAAAGTTTTTCGGCGTACGCATCGGCAGCGTTCTTGTAGGCTTCATCGGTCAGCAGCCAGATCTGGCGGCGCAACGCGATGGGATCGTTCTCCAGGGGGAGAATGGAAGCGCTGCCAACGCCCTGGTTGTAGAAGCTGTCCTGCTTGTAATCGCCGATGCGCACAACTACGCGCAGAATGCGAAGGTGCGACTTCTCGCTCCACCGGATGGCCCCGAACGTGGCTTCGGCGTTGAAGTCCTCCACGTCGTTGACCCGGTACTCGATGTAATACGGAGCCTGTACCTGGTCCATTTTCAACTTTGAGACCGAGCGCTCGAGTTCCGCCAGCAGCGCTTCCAGCAGCGGGTCCCCTTTGGCGGCGGCGCGCGCCGAAGCTGTTGCGGCGGCATCGCGGTCCGCCGATTTGTGCGCGCGTGCGGCGTCGAGCTGCGTGCTGAGCAGCACGAGTGCCAGCCCTGCAATTATCGTTCGTCCCAAAGTCCTGCGAGCCGTCATGGCTGCACCGTCGCTTTCGGTTTGGCGTTCGCGTCGGGGCTGGATCCTTCTAATCCCGGCGCGGGAAGAATCGGTGGACGGTCGTGCCCGTGTGCGCGCTTCTGCACTTCCATTTCCGTAAAAAGCATCGCTGGGGCTACTGCGGAAACCGGCACACTCCCGCTCTCTGCGCCGCACACCCCGTTGAAGACGTGTTGCTTGTCTCCCGTAGTAATGATGCGGGTGAGCGCGGCAAGCGGTGTTCCGACAATATCGACCCCGCGAACCAGTTCATCAGGCCGGCCGTCGGGATACACCTTGTACACGATCACCGGCAGAACCTGGAACGCCTGTGGCAGCGCGCGGGTCGTCAGTGTGAAGCCGCCTTGGATATCGTCGAAATACAGGCCGTAGGGCTTGCCCTGCTTCTTTACTTCCTCAATCAGCTTTTGGCGCATGTCCGCTTCGGGCACCGTCTGCGTCGAGGACACGATCAGGTTTCCCTGGCGGCCGGTCGGCATCAAGCCCGGTTGATTCCGGCCGTGACCGTTGGACTTGTCAAAGCCCTTGATCGGCATGCGCGACATCAGGAAATTCTTCAGGATGCCGTTTTCGATCACCACCACGCGCTCGGCGGGCACTCCTTCGTTGTCGAACGCATAGGTGCCGGCGAGTTTGACTCCGTCCATCTCTCGCTTCGTGGGATCGTCGGTCACGCTCAGGAACTTGGGTAAAACTTCCTGGCCAACTTTCTTCGTGAAGGTTTGTCCTTCCTCCTCATCGCGCTGCCGGTGGCCTTCCAGGCGATGGCCGAGCACTTCATGGAAAAAGACGGCGGCAGCGCGTCCACTGAGCAGTGCTGGACCGGCGTATGGCTCCGCAACCGGCGCATTGCGCAGTGCCTTCAAATCCGCCGCCATCTTTTCGACCTTGGCGAGGAGTTCCCTTTCGCCCGGTAAGCCCGCGGCCGTCGGTGCTTGAAACGTTTCGACGCGCAGCAGATCCATGCCATCGTCGGCGCGGGTCTGCGCTTCCATCACCAGCCGCGCGGAACCACTGGGAGTCGCAAGCGCTGTGCCTTCGCTGGAGACCATGCGCGAATTGGACGTGCCCACCTGCAAGACCACCGTGGAAATGTACACGTCGGGATAGTTGCGGAACGCGCCGGAAACCCGTCGCAATTCCGATTCCCAGGCCCCATGGTCGAACGAGAGGTCATGCAGTTTGGTGTCCACATTGACGGTCGGAGCTTCACTCGAAAAGTCCGGCGACTTATCTTCTTCTTCGGCTTGCACCGCGGTGTTGGTTTTCACGTTGAGATACGCCGGCGCTGCTCGCTTGTATTCCCGATCCGTGAGTTCCCAGAGTACACGCGATTCCGCGCCGGGGTCGTCATTCAGCGGCAGCGGGCCGGAAGACATCCCGCTGGAACGGCTCTGCCCGTGCGTGTTGTCGAGTTGCGGCGAGCCCACGCGCATGGTGATGTCCGCGCTGCGCCGCCGGTTCGTGGTGTCGGTCAGCAGGCCGCCATAGGAGGCTGCAATGGTCACGGAATCCTGGTCATACACGATGTAGCTCATGAAATACGGAGCGGGATCGGATTTGCCGAGATCGGTTTTGGCGCGTGTAAGCTCAGTCTGCATGGTCGAGAGAATCGGATCAGAACTCGCGTTTGCTGTGCTGGGCTGATTCGTGTCCGTCGCTGATCCGATCACCGGGAATGCCGCCAATTGCGCGGTCAGTAGTAGGGAAGCGACGGGCCGCCAGCGCGGCGCATGCCACTGCGGAGTGACTGCCGCGAGACTTCGTGATTGCTTGCGATTCATGAGATTGTTTTGACTCCCGTTTACGGCTTGCCCGTCATCAGCGGCGTAATTTGCGAGTATGCACTGAGCGGCATACCATCCGCAAATCAGGTGTTGCCGAAGCGTTCACCCGCATGCAAACGCGCGCCGTTTGCGAATTCGACCGCCGAGACCTGTTTCCGGCCTTCCAGTTTGACGTAGCTGACCTGGATCGCCGTTGCTGCTCCGCAGACCACATACAGGATTCCGGACTCCATCAGGATCTCTCCCGGTGTCGCACCCGGTATTGCTTTAGACGCCGGCCGCCCGGAAAGATGGCAAAGCTGTCCGCGGAATTCGCTGAACGCTCCGGGCCAGGGCGTGAAGCCGCGCATGCGGTTGTAGATGTGCTCGGCCCGTTGCTCCCAGGCGATGCGTCCGTCTTCCCGCTTGAGCATCGGCGCAAGAGAAGCTTGCCGGTGGTCTTGCGCTTGGGGCGTGAGGCTCCCTGCGGCGAGCCCGCGCAACGTTTTGATCATCAGCGTGGCGCCGGCATGGGAAAGTCGGTCTGCCAGTTCCGGCGTGGTCTCGTCGGGGCCGATGGGCAGTTCCTGGCGCAGCAGCATCTCGCCGGTGTCCATGCCGGCGTCGATGCGCATGGTGGTGTTGCCGGTGATGGTCTCGCCGTTGGCGATCGCCCAGTTGATAGGAGCCGCGCCGCGATATTTCGGCAGCAGCGAAGCGTGTAAGTTGATCCAGCCGAGACGCGGAATATCGAGCAGGCGCGCCGGAATGATCTGGCCGTAGGCGATGATCACGATGGCGTCGGGCGCCACGCTTCGCAGATGCTGCTCGACCTCCGGAAGCCGCACTTTCGCGGGTTGATGCACGGGAATACTTGCGGCGAGAGCGGCCTCTTTCACGGGCGAGAAGGAAACTTCGTGGCCACGGCCCCGGGGCCGGTCCGGTTGCGTGTACACGGCGGCGATTTCAAATTCCGCTGAGATGGCCAGCTTTTGAAAGGAAGGGACGGCGAAGGCGGGAGTCCCACAAAACACCAGGCGCAAGCGGCTCATAGCGCTTCCACCCGCGCGCGCACCCGAATCTACCACTCACCTTCTTTGCGCATCTTTTTGATCTTTCGCCGGATCAGGTCGCGCTTCAGGATGCTCAAGTGCTGCAAGAACAGGATTCCGTTCAGGTGATCGATTTCGTGGCAGAACGCCCGCGCAAGAAGGTTCTCGCCGCGAATCTCGAACGTTTCACCCTTGGCATTTTGCGCCCGCACGGTCACGAATTGCGGCCGGATTACGTAGCCGCGGAAACCGGGAATCGAAAGGCAGCCTTCCTCTTCGCGCACTTCGCCTTCGGCATGAATGATTTCGGGATTGATCAGCACGATTTTCGCTTCCGGATTCTTGCCGCTGGACACGTCGACCACCGCGAGGCGAATGCCTTTGCCGATTTGCGGAGCCGCCAGGCCCACGCCTTGCGCGGCGTACATCGACGCGAACATATCCTCGGCGAGTTCCTCGATCTCGGCATCGAATTTCTTGATCACCGAGCCGGGCTTTTCAAGCACCGGATCGCCGTACTTGACGATCGGATAGATTTTCCGCGGCGGCGCCTCGGGGGCGTCGGCGGTCTTGGCGGCGGTCATTGGTTCAGAACTGGTCGATTTGTCGGCCATAGCCTTCGTAATTCCGCCGCGTTTCGGCGAGCGAATCTCCTCCAAATTTTCTCAGGAAAGCGTCTGCCAGCACAAGTGCCACCATTGCTTCGCCGGCTACACCACCCGCGGGTACGACGCACCAGTCGGAGCGCTCGTACGCTGCCTGAACCGGTTCCTTCGTAACCATGTCGGCGGTTCCCAGCGGCTTGCGCAACGTCGAGATGGGCTTCAGGAACCCGCGAAGAACCAGATCCTCGCCGTTGGTGATCCCGCCCTCCAGGCCGCCGGCGCGGTTGCTGGCCCGTTTGAACCTGTTCGCGACCTTGTCGTAGGAAATCTCGTCCTGCACTTCGCTGCCATACGAACCTGCGGCGAGAATGCCCGCGCCAATCTCCACCGCTTTCACGGCTTGCACGCTCATCAACGCTTTCGCGAGCTTGCCGTCGAGCTTTTCGTCCCATTGCGCGTGGGAACCGAGGCCGATGGGCACCTGGTGAACCATGATCTCGAAGACGCCGCCGACGGTGTCGCCTGCTTTCAGGGCGGCGTCCACCTCCGCCATCATTTTTTCTTGGGTCGGGCCATCCACGCAGCGCAAAGGCGAGTCGAGATCCTTGCACACGGCGGCGATTTCGTCCCAAGTTGCCGCGCGTTCCAGGCGAACGTGCCCCACCTGTACGGTGTGGCTGGCCATCTCGATGCCGAATTGCCGCAGCAGTTGCCGCGCGAACGCTCCGGCGGCCACTCGTGCCGCTGTTTCGCGGGCCGAGGCGCGCTCCAGAACGTATCGGGCATCGTGGAAATTCAGTTTCTGGGAACCCGCTAGATCGGCGTGCCCGGGCCTCGGTGCCACAAGTTTCCTCGACGCGGCCGCAGGATCGTCGGTCGCTTCCACGGAGAGGATCTTCTCCCAGTTGGACCAGTCGCGATTTTCGATGCGCACCGCGATGGGAGCACCGATGGTTTGCCCGTGCCGCACGCCGGCAAAAATTTCGGCATTATCCTTTTCTATTTTCTGGCGCCCGCCGCGGCCGTATCCAAGTTGACGGCGGTGCAGTTCGTGATTGATCGCCGCCACATCGATGGGCAAACCGGCTGGCAGTCCGGAGAGAAACGCCAGCAACGCTTGTCCGTGCGACTCACCCGCCGTGTAGAAACGCAGCATAAACCACCAGTGTATCGGCCACTGCGAATTCCGTCCAGCGCGGCCCGGTGTATCGGAATCACGTGTTCACGCCGCTGAGGAAGCTGCCCAGGTGGCCGGTGAGTCCAACGAGCAACACCGCAATGAATTCCAGTACAATCCGCCAACGAGGCAATGTGCTGTTCGGCCTACGCTGCGCGCGAAAATGAATCCACCACGTGACCAGAATCAAGACGCCGGAGAACACTCCGCTCACCAGATGGTATAAGAGCACGCCTTTGAGGTGTTGCCCTTCGAGTTGCCATTGCCACGCCGCCAGTCCCGTGGCGACCGCCGGGAAGACAAACGCCGCTGCCAGCGTGAAGTTGTAATAAGCGGCCTGGAGCAGGCTTTTGTTCCTGCTCCATTGGCCGATCAGGTCCAGTCCGACCGCTGCGATGAACAGGGCAATCGGGAAATGAATCAACACCACGTGCTGCGCGTGCTTTGCCAGCAACACGCTCTTCCAGTCGAAAGGATTCATCGCCGGCTCCTATTGCACGACGACTTTCGCGGTCATGTGCGGATGAAGTGAGCAGAAGTAATCGTAGGTGCCGGGTTTGCTGAACGTGAACGAGAACGAATCATCCGTGTCCAGAACTTTCGACTTGAACGTAACCTTGTCGTCGCTGACGACCGTGTGCGGAATGTCGTCGCGGTTCGTCCATTTCACCGTTGTGCCCGGCGCGACGGTCAGCGTCTTCGGGGAAAAGGTGAAGTTGTCAATTTTCACTTCGATCGTTTTTTCGTTTTCGCCGTCCGAGGCGCGCGCTCTTTGCACCGCGAACATCCCAACTGCGACGGCCGCGACGGCCACCAAAACACACCAGTACTGTCTGTTTCTCATGATCATGCTCCTTAGTGTTCGTATCTGCTGAATTTGCTGCTTAACCGAGATTGGAATCGACGATTGCCAGCGCGTGCTGGCCCCGCACGAAGTTCACGTCGGTGATGCCAAGCATCTGCCGCAGTTGCTCTGCGGGAACCTTCATCGGACCGGGCGAATCGGCTTTGCCGGGTTGAGGTTGTGGGAATGCCGTAGAGGCGGCGGTGTGAAAGGTGACGGAACCTTCCACCTTCTGCATCGTTTGATGGATGTGGCCGTTGAGCACCGTGACCGAGCCGAAGCGTTTCAAAAGCCCGAGCGCCTGCGCGCTGTCCTCGGTGCCCCAACCCCAGTCCGGATAGACGGACCAGAGCGGAATGTGCGCGAAGACCACAATCGGAGTGCTGGAACCCAGCGTTTGTACGTCTTTTTCGAGCCACGCGAGTTGGTCGGGGCCCAACGTACCCAACCCCCCCGCCTTGAGGTTCATGACGTTGACCAGGCCGATGAAGTGCACGCCTTTCTTCTCGAAACTGTACCAGCCTGCGCCTTGCGAGCCTTTGCCGTACCGTTCAAGGTATTGCGCGCCGTCGTCGCCGGTTACGTCGTGTTCGCCGGGAACGAAAAAAACTTCTTTGGCGACGCACGATTTCAGCATCTGGTCCACGGTGTCAAATTCTTCCGGCTTTGCCAGATGGCTGATGTCGCCGGTGTGCAGCAGAAATTCCGGGCGCGCGGGAAGCGCGTTGATCCTGTCAACGGCCGTTTTGAGCGTAGAGACCACATCGGTATTCGCAGGCTTGTTGAATCCCATATGGCTGTCGCTGATTTGCGCAAAGGTCAATTCACCAGTCGGCGCATCGGTGGGTAGTTCGCCGCCGAACGCATAGGATTTGAGAATGCCGCTTTGGATGACGCAGAGGGTCCCCGTTCCGGCCCATGCCATGCATTTCAGGAATCCCCTGCGATCGATGCCATCGTGATTGTGATCCGTTGTGATTCTGTCGTTGTCGAATTTTGTCATTCGCGTGCTCCTTGGCGAGCCGTTTGTGGCGCGAACCGGAAGAGAGAAGCCGGCCCGCGCCACCTCGCAACGTGCTCTGTGCTGGAGACCGGAGGCCCACCCTTTTTATTCCGCCGGACGGAGACAAATATTCCGCTCAACAGTCGCGAAAGTTGGGAATAAAATCAGGGGCCCGGCAGTTATAGCCAATAGCGAAGGACCAGAAGGCTCGCACGTGCTGGAAGCGCAAGAGAGAGAAAGGTTCGAGCAAAACATCCTGCCGCACCTCGACGCCGCGTTTAACCTGGCGCGATGGCTGCTGCGCGATCGCCGCGATGCGGAGGACGTGGCGCAGGAATCTATGCTGCGGGCATATCGCTTTTTCGGAACATTTCGCGCCGGAGACGCACGCGCGTGGTTGCTGCAGATCGTGCGCAACTGTTGCTACGACTGGTTGCACAAAAACCGGCCGGCGGAATTGCAGGACGAATTACAGGAGGAGTCGTTGCCGTCGAACGCGCTGTCGCCGGAGGATTTGGCGCGGTTGAACCAGGATCGCGACCGCTTGACGGAAGCGTTGGAATCGCTTCCGCCACATTTTCGGGAATTCTTGGTCTTGCGGGAATTGGAAGGCTGCTCCTACAAGGAGATTGCCGCGATTACTTCGCGGCCGATGGGTTCTGTGATGTCCGGTTTGGCGCGAGCGCGCGAGCAATTGCGCGAAGCTCTGCTGAGGCGGGCGCCCGCGAGAAGGGAGTTTCCCCGTGGCGTGTAACGAACAAGTGGAACGGCTCCACGCCTATCTCGACGGGGAATTGGACGCAGTGGGCGCGGCGGAGTTTGAGCGCCACCTGCAATCTTGCGCGGAGTGCCGCGCGTCTCTCGGTGCCGAACGCGCCTTGCAATCTGCGCTGGCGAAAGCGGTACTGTACGAACCAGCGCCCGCGACTCTCCGTCGCTCCCTGCAGTCGCAATTCGCCAAGCCGAGCCGCGCTGCCGGAACAACTGCGGCGTACTGGAAGTGGTTGGCGATTGCTGCCATGGTCTTGCTGGCGCTGTCCTCCGGAATGCTGGCGTTGAACTTCCTCCGCTCACGGCAGGCCACACCCGAGTTTGCAGTGGCAGCGGTTGACGCGCACCTTCGTTCCTTGCAGCAAGGTCACCTGGAGGACGTGCAATCGACCGATCAGCACACCGTGAAGCCCTGGTTTGATGGCCGCGTCGACTTCGCGCCCAAGGTCGCTGATTTCTCAGCTGAAGGGTTTCCGTTGTCGGGCGGCCGGCTGGATGTGCTGAACGGGAAGACCGTCGGGGCCCTGGTCTACGCGCGCCGGAAGCACATTATTAACGTGTTCGTTGCGCCGAAGGAGAGCTTGGCACCGATCAACGGCGCGGGCGAACGGCAGGGCTACCACTGGCTGGCGTGGCAATCGGGCGCCTTCGACTATATTGCCGTGACCGATGCCAGCGCCGCCGATCTGGACGTACTTCGCTCTCTCATCGACAAAGAATAGCTACCGTCGTTCCCGTCTTGACGCATGTTGCGGGTGCGGTTAGGCTTTCTGCGAGGTCCTTCGCGAGAACCCTGTGTCCAACGCGCCCCTGAATGCTGTCGAGCAGCAGGCGAACCCGCCTCAACCCCCCTCGGTTATGGAAGTCCTGACCGATGCCGCGAAGGAAATGGTCCTCAAAGTCCAGAACTATACGAAGTTGGCCACGCAGGCGCTCACGAACCTGGCCACGCCGCCGCGCTACGGACAGGACACCCTGACGCAAATGGACGATATCGGGGTCGGATCGATGCCCATCGTCTTGTTGTCCGGGTTTTTCATCGGCGCGGTGATGGTGTTGCAGACCGGGTCGCAGTTCCAGCGCTTCGGACAGGTTTCGTTAACCGGCGATATCGTCTCGCTCGCGCTGGTCAGGGAATTGGGTCCGACAATTACAGGCTTGTTGGTAGCGGGCCGCTGCGCTTCCGGTATCGCGTCGGAATTGGGCTCGATGCTGGTGACCGAGCAGGTGGACGCGATGCGCGCCCTGGGCACGGATCCGAGCCGCAAGCTCGTGTCGCCACGCGTGGCGGCCACCCTCATTATGCTGCCGCTGCTCACCACGTTCTCTTGTTTCATCGGATTGGTGGGCGGCATGGTGGCCAGCGTGTTCTCGTTGCAACTGAGCGCCACGACCTTCTGGCAACGCGCCATCGCAATTTTGCGCTTCTCGGATCTCATGCAGGGCTTCACAAAGTCCGTGGTCTTCGCCTTCATTCTTTCCACCGTGGGTTGCTACCAGGGGCTCAACGTTCGTGGTGGCACCCAGGGAGTGGGGCGAGCCACAACACAGGCGGTGGTTGTGTCTTCGGTGATGATCATCGTGGTGGACACATTTCTGACCAGAGTCGCCCTGTACCTGGCGGACAAGTTCTGACGATGGCCTCTCTCGCAAACGGCGCCGCGCGCTCCGGAGTTGCGGACGACAAAGCGGCGATTCGTTTTTCCAATGTGTGGCTGGGGTTTGAGGAAGGTCCCATTCTCCGCGGCCTGTCGTTCGCCCTGCAACAACGTGAGACGTTGGTGCTGCTGGGAGAGACCGGGACCGGCAAATCGCTCACGCTCAAGTTAGCCGCTGGCCTCCTGATTCCCGACCAGGGCGAAATCCACGCCCTGGGGGAAGAAGTTTCGAGCAAAACAGAGGCGGAGTTGTTGGAGTTTCGCCGCCAGGTTGGATTCGTGTTTCAGGAAGGTGCGCTGTTCGACTCACTGAGCGTGGGCGAAAACGTCGGATACCGCCTGGAGCAAGATCGCGTTGCCGAAGACAAGATTGCGGCGAGCGTGCAGGAGGTGCTGCGGTTCGTCGAACTCGAGCACACCGCAGCCCAAGTGCCGTCGGAGCTTTCCGGCGGGATGCGGCGGCGCGTGTCCATCGCTCGAGCGTTGATCACACATCCTCCGATCGTGTTGTATGACTCGCCCACGGCCGGACTCGACCCCATCACTTCGCAAACGATCATCTCGCTGATTCTGCGCTTGCGCGACACCTATGGTGTGACTTCGCTGATGGCCACACATCGGCTGCAGGACGGATTCGCGCTGGCCAACTTTCATTTCGACCAGAAGACTCGGAAGGTGCGCCGCGATTCGCCAGTGGAAAAATCGACGGCGGCGAATACGCGATTTTTGGTGCTCCGCGACGGCAAAATTTATTTTGAAGGAATGCCCGAGGAATTGTTGCACACCAAGGATCCATATCTGCAACGGTTTTTGATTTGAAGTCCTGTATAGTTGTGGCAGGAAGCCCTGGGGAATTGGCGGAGGAAGCTCGGAATGGCGCGTAGCAAACAGCTGACTTGGTCGGAGTTGCGCGTTGGCCTGTTCGTGCTTATCGGCTTGCTGATCCTGGCGGTGGCTATTTTCTACGTTACCGGTGCCGGGGTCTTTGGTCCAAAATATCGGCTGAAAACGTATCTGCCTGAGGTTTCAGGGCTGGCCACAGGTGCGCCCGTAAGGCTCGACGGCGTCGAAGTCGGCAACGTCGAGCGCATCTCGATTGTGCCCCGGGAAAACGGCAAGCCTCCCGAACACATGCGTAACATCGAAGTGTTGATGAAACTGGATCGCCGCTACCAGAACGATATTCTGACGGACTCCGTTGCGACGCTGGTCACCGAAGGCTTGCTGGGCAATCGCTACGTGAACGTGCAGCGCGGCTACACCGGTACGCCGTTGAAGGATGGTCAGGCCATTCCCGGCGGCGAGGAGAAAGCGATCAAGGAAGTCGTCGAGCGGAGCGCCGACGTGCTGGCGAACCTGAAGGTGCTGAGCGCGAATGTCCAGGAATTGATTCAGGGTGTGCAGGACGGGAAGGGCACGCTCGGCAAACTGCTGACCGACGATCAGGCCTACAACCACTTGAACAGCATTCTGACGAAGGGCGACCAGATCGCGACCAACGTGCAGAATGGGCAGGGCACCGTCGGCCGTTTGCTGATGAAAGAAGAGATGGCGGACAAAGTTCAGAGCACCATCGATCAGTTGAATACGATTCTTGCGGATTTGCGCGCGCAAAAGGGCACGCTCGGCAAATTGCTCTACGATCCAAGCCTCTATGACGAGGCGAAGAAGGCGCTCGATAATGGCAACGGCATGATCGGAGACATTCGCGCGGGCAAGGGCACTCTGGGCAAACTCGCGACGGATGAGACGCTGTACAACAAGTTGCGCGACACTAGTAGCAACCTGGCGGAAGCCACGTCGAAGTTGAACAAGAATGACAATACCGCCGGGAAACTCTTCTCCGATCCTCAACTCTATGACAACTTGACCGGGCTCTCTGGCGATATGCGTTCACTGATCGCGGAGTTCCGGAAGAATCCCAAGAAATACCTCAGCGTCAAACTGTCTTTCTTCTGACGCCGGCCGTGCCGGTCGCCGCTTTGCCTCTGGTAACGCAGTGTGTTGTAATGAGGCAGTAACAAAGATTAGGTATTTTCGTAACATTCTCAAGCTCAATCACCTGACTGCGATTCATGGATAATCAAGAAATACTCGTCAAGTCGCCGCGTCTGGAAACCACGAAAACAACCCTGCCGCAACCGGGGAGGCCGGTGCCCAGCCGCGCGTATCCTGGCGCTCTGATCGTTGTGGAAGGCACGGATGGATCCGGCAAGAGCACGCAGCTCTATCTGCTGAAGCGTTGGCTGGAAATCGGCGGCTATCGTTTGCACTTCACGGAATGGAATTCCTCGCCGCTGGTGAAATCCGCCACGCGTCGCGGAAAGCAGAAGCGGCTGCTGACACCTACGACGTTCTCACTGTTGCACGCGGCGGATTTTGCCGACCGTTGCGAGCGCCAGATCATGCCGTTGTTGCAAGGTGACTACCTTGTGCTGGCGGATCGTTACATCTACACCGCTTTTGCGCGCGATGCCGCACGCGGGTGCTCGCATCGCTGGCTGCGCAACTTGTACCGCTTCGCCCCTGTTCCGGACATCACCTTCTACTTCCGGGCGCCGCTCGATGTGGCGGTGAACCGCATTCTCAGCGGCCGGCCTAAGCTGAAATACTACGAGGCCGGGATGGACCTGGGCCTGTCCTACGAGCGAGCCGAGAGTTTCCGGCTGTTCCAGGCACGCATTCTCGAGGAGTACGACAAGATGGTCGATACCGACAGCTTCGTTGTGCTCGACGGCACCTTGCCGGTCAATCGATTGCAAAAACAGATGCGCGACATCGTTGCCTCGAAGATCGATCTCAAGCGGTTTGCGCCGCGCGCCTTGGAGGCGGAGTAGTTATGCCGGACGATCGCGAGAAACCCCCTGCCAACGTTCCGCCGGAACCCGCAACACCGAAAATCGTGCCTCCTGCCGATGCCGAAGGAACCCAGGCCTTTTTTGGCGAGTCGCTGGTCGGCCTCGATACCACCGAGCTCAACGGCAACCTGATCGTGATCGAAGGCATGGACGGTTCTGGCCGCTCTACCCAGATTGCCCTGTTGCAGGAATGGCTGGAATCCGAAGGGTTCGCCGTGCAGACCAGCGGCCTTCGGCGCTCGAACCTGGTGGGACGCGACATCGACGAACTACTAGCGAAAAATGCCGTGACCCGGCTGACGCTTGCGCTGATGTACTCCACCGACTTCTTCGATCAACTGGAGCACCGGATTATTCCCGCGCTTCGTTCCGGTGCCGTGGTGCTCGCGGACCGCTACATCTTCACGCTCATTGCCCGCGGCGTGGTGCGTGGCATCAACCGCGATTACATGACCGGACTCTACGCCATGGCCCTGCGTCCGAACCTCACTTTCTGGCTGAACGTGCGGCCGGAAACCGCATTCGGGCGCGAATTCAAGAAGGCCCAGGCCATCAGCTATTGGGAAGCCGGGCGCGACATGTCGCTCTCCCATGATCTGTACTGGTCGTTTGTGCGCTACCAGACCATGATCAAGCGCGAGTTCGAAGTGATGGCCAAGAAAAGCGGATTCATCGAACTCGATGGCGAAGCCAGCGTCTCGCTGGTCAACAAACAGCTTCGCCAGCGGATTGGCGAGCAACTTGGCATTCGCGCTTCCAAATACACCCCCTCCGCCGCACTCGCTCACCTCTGGAGGTGAGCGCGAAAATGGCCGATCCCGTACACGTTGCGGCCATTGATGCTGGGTCCAACGCAGTTCGCCTTTCCATTGTGCGCGCCTACTCCGCGCTCGACATCGAACCTTTAATCACGGAACGCTACCCGCTGCGATTGGGCGAAGGCGTGTTTGTCCGCCACCGCTTCAGCGAAGAGGTTCTGAAGAAGGGTGTAAAGGCCTTTCGCCACCTGCGCGAAATTATGGACGAGTTCGGCGTGACCAAGTATCGCGCCGTGGCCACCAGCGCGGCCCGCGAGGCCGACAACAGGAACACCCTGGTCCACCGCATCAAGCGTGCCACCGGCATTCATCTGGAAGTGGTCAGCGCCAAAGAAGAATCGCGCCTGGGTAGGGAAGCGGTGTTCGCCGCGATGGGGCCGGAAGCGCAGCCGCACTGCATCGCGGACCTGGGTGGAGGCAGCCTGGAGCTGAGTATTCTGCGCGACCACACCGTGACCCAAGGGGCGCAACTTCCTATCGGAACCGTGCGCTTGATCACCACTCTGGGGATTCCAGGAAAGATTCGTCCAGCGCAAGCCGAACAGGTCCGGCGATATGTACGCGCGCTGCTTGAGTCCAGGCTTCCTGAACGGCCGAACCTGAGTGAGGGTGTGGCCGTCGCGCTCGGCGGCAACGCGGAGACCCTTTCGATTGTGGCGCCGGGACCGCGGCAGCACGGGCTCCCCTCGCTGGAGTTGTCGCTGCTTCGTGAGCGGCTGCCCAGCATCCTCGAACGCGACGTACGCGAGCGCATGAAGGCGTATGGCGTAAGGCGCGATCGCGCCGACGTAATGGGCGTCGCGGCGATTATTCTGGCGACACTGGGCCGTTATCTGAACATTCGCACTTTCACAATTCCTGGCGTAGGCCTGCGCGAAGGCGTGCTCTACGAAACGGCGCGAGACGTTTTCTCGCGCAAGGAGCCGCACCGATACAACGCGGAGGCGCGCCAGATTCTGCTGGCCACCCGCAGCTTCGGGCGCCGGCTCGAATACGACCAGCAGCACGCGGAGCACGTGCGCGAGCTCAGCTTGATGCTGTTCGACCAGTTACAGCCGGTGCACCACTTGCCGGTACAGGCGCGGGTTCAGTTGGAGGCGGGAGCGCTGTTGCACGATGTGGGGCATCGTGTAAGTCATCGTGGCCATCACAAGCACGGCGAGTATCTGGCTTTGAATGGCGACATTCCGGGACTGGAGGGGCGGGACCGGAACATCGTTGCTGGCGTCGTGCGTTATCATAACCGCAAGTCGGAGCCTGAGGGGCATCACCCGGCCTATTCCGCCTTACCAAGCGCGGACAAACGGATTGTCCGGCGGCTGGCTTCGATCGTGCGAATTGCGGAAGGGCTCGATCACTCGCACCGGCAACGCATTCTTGCACTGCGAGCGTCGTTTCAGAAGGGAGCCATCACCTTCCACGTGGAGGCTCGCGGCGACGCCGCGGAAGACCTTCTGGACGCCGAGCGCAGCGCCAACCTTTTTGAGAAAGAGTTTCATGTCCAATTGCACTTCCGCTTGAAATCCGTTTGAGTATCCGGTTGTGGGTTGGTACATCATCCGTAGTTTTTTGGCTGGCCGTCACCTTCCCTTGGGTATCATGAGGAACAGGAGGCGCCTCTCTTATGCAGTTGTATATTGTCCGCCACGGAATCGCGATTGACCGCGAAGACCCGAAATGCCCTTCGGACCCGGAACGCTTTCTAACGGAAGAAGGCATCGAGAAGACCAGCGAAGTCGCAAAGGGCGTTTCTAAGATCGCCGACACACCGGAACTGATGCTGACCAGTCCCTATCTGCGCGCGGCCCAGACCGCGGAGATTTTCGCCGATGCGCTCGATTATCCAAAACAGAAGATTCGCAAGACCGAAGCGCTACTGCCGGGAGCCGAGCCTCTGCAATTGATGCGCGAACTGGGGAAGGACAAAGACCAGTCGACGGTGTTCGTGTTCGGCCATGCTCCGCACGTCGACGAATTACTGGCAACCGTTCTGGGATCCAAGCATCACATCTCCGCTCTGAAGAAAGCCGGAGTCGCCCTGGTCGAACTAAGGCGGTTGGTGCCGCCGAGCGGACAGTTGGTCTGGCTGGCCACTTCAAAGCTGCTGCGCAGAGCCGGGAAGTAAGCGCTTCAGTTTCTGCCCTGCAGTTCACCCAAAGACCATCTTCAGTGCATTGTCACAAGACATCTGTTGCGGCAGAGTCTCCGCCACCAGGGTTGAATGTCCCGAACCCTGCGAGGAGGTTTTTGTGCCAAATACCAGTGCAACGCGTGCCAAGGCTCGACTATCTGTAGACCAGGCGGGCTTCGGGCGAACTACGTTTTCAACACAATGGGGCTTCAGGTGCTGAGTCCCGGCGCGTTGGTTACCGTGGTGAGCTGAGCTTCGCAGTTTGCTCGCGCAGGAGCATTCGCCCGCCCGTTGTCCACGGTCAATCAGTCGGAGGCCACGGCGCTTTGCGGCGGTTCGTTTTGCGGCTTTGGCAACTCCACGAGTTTGGGCACGGGCGGCTCCGCGCGCAGAATCAAAGGTTTCTCGAGGAACGTCTCCAACAAATATTTCCCAGTGGCCAGGCGGCTAGCCGCCGCTTCGGAAACCGCCAGGCCCGGTACGTGAACGACGAAGGCATCCGCCGATTTCTCGATGCGCAGGCCGACGGCAGTCTCAAGACCACACTTGCGGAGCGTCCGGGCAAGGCGAAGAACCCCGGCCAACGCGCAGACAGTCTTCTGGTCCGCTCCGTCCAGGCGTGAAAACGATTTGTGCTTATTCTGCGGGATGGGGCCGCGCTGATAGCGGACCGCCTGCGCCGCAATCTCCCATTCTGTTTTTGTCCAGCCGGCGGGCAGCGCCATTTCGCGCAAGAAGTCGCGAGCCGCTTGCGACGGAGCGTGGGCATCCAGCGCGCTTCCGATTCCGTGCAGGCGTGCCGCGGCCCGCATGATCTTGCGCGTGTCGCGAGATTGAAACGCCGGCGAGGCCTGAGTGCGCGCAAGCCCATCGAAGAGATGCATCGCGATCCGCGAGATCAGCGACGTGCGAGCCGGATGCTCGTCAAGAGCGCGGGCGGTGACGCGCAACCGGGCCATCGATGAGCCCTCCAGGCGGCGCCCGTCTGGCAATCCCTGGCGCCACGCCAGCCACAGACTTTCCTTCCCCGTTGCCAGTTGGCGGTACGTGTCGATGCGCTGCTGCCGTTCCGCCGCGATTCGGCCGGACCAGCGTGCTCGCGCTTCTTCGGTTGCGTCTACGGCGACTTCCGCAATGGTGTCGGCGAGCACGTCCAAGTCGTGAACTTCGCCGAGCAGGTCCTGAACATGTTTCAGGTCGTCGCCCCACACTTCATACTTGGCCGGCAAGAGCGCCTCGACGGTGTAACGGAAACGTTTTATGCCAATGCGCAATTCGTGCCAGGCCCGCGGCTTCTCGGCACGCAACGCGTGGGAATGGAGTTCCTTGGCCGCTTCGAGCCGCTCCAGGGCGAGGCACTCGGCGGCCAGGCCATCGGGAGGCACCATGCGCGAGCGCCGCTCCAAACCTTGTTCCAGCTTGCGCCAGGCCTTTTCGTCGAACTTCCCGGCCGCGGCGACCGCGGCCTCGCGCAATTCGGCTTCCCGGGATTTCAATCTCGTTGACAAAGCCGCCCGAATTGGGTCGTCCTCATCCCCCAGCTTCTCCACCCATTCCTCCAGCACCTGCGTATCGCGGAGTTCACCCAGTTGCCGGAACAGCTTACGGCCGAGCTTGCGCATCTTCGGCCAGGAGGAATCGGGGTCTACCTCTTCCATAACGGCGGCTACCGACCGGCATCGGCGAATCGCCACGCGCAGGTCATGGACGGCGTCCGGGTCCGGGGATGTGCGCACCTTTTCGAGTTCCTTTATGGAACGCTCCATCCAATACGACAGACCCCGGTGCTCGCCGCGCGAGCCGGGTATAGGAATTCCAGTCGCCATGTATTCTTTCCGGGTCGCAGCCGCTGGGAGCGGCCCCCTTGGACCCAGCTATAGAGTAGTTCTTTGCCGCAGGCGCGTCCAGTGGAGGGTGCTCGGCCATAACTGGGGCAGCATCCAGGCCAGAACAAACGCCATAGCGATGCACGCGATGGAGCAGATCAGAAAGACGTGGCTGGGGTCCGGGTGGCCCAGCTTGAGCATCGCGTATTGCACAAACGGTTGCAGGGCAATTCCGCCGAACGACAAGAAGTTTGAGACGCCGATCACCTGACCTTTTTCCGAGGGGAGGGGGCGGTGCTGGATGATGGCGTTCACCGGCACGACGAAGAACCCGGCGCAAAGGCCCAGCACCGACAAAAGCAGCATGGTCCATTGGTACGTCAGGCCGGGAAGGAACAGCGCCCCGGTGGCGAGGACGATTCCCGCCAAACCCGGCAGAATCATGCCCATTTCAATCTTGCGTCCGGACGCGTGACCCGCAAGGAAGCTGCCGGCGCCGATGCCAAGGCTCAACGCGGCAAGCAGGTAGCTGCTGTGCGCTTCGTCAACCTGCAATATGTCCGTGGCATACAAAACGATGTTGAGCAGGAGGATCGCGCCCAAAAACCAGAAGAACGTGTTGGCGACGACGGCGCTCCAGAGCAGGGCGTCGCGCCGCATGCGCTGAATCTCCACGTAGAGTTGCCTGGGCCAGTTCCACTGGAACCGGCGGGCGCCGTCGGCGGCGGGAACACGGGAGATGCCGAGGCTGGTCAACAAACCGATTACACCCAAGGCCAGGAAGAAGATTCCGAAGTACTGCTGGAAAGCCTTGAAGTAGTGCACGACGAGTCCGCCGGCCAAAGTGCCGCCGATGGCGGCGAGCAGAGTCCACAGCTCGATCACGCCGTTGCCCCAACTCAATTTGGAGGTTGGCAGCAACTCGGGCAGCAGGCCGTATTTCGACGGCCCAAAAATCGCTTCCTGGGTGCACACCAGGAACAGTGCTACCGCGGCGAGATCGAGTCGATTGACCCAGAAGGCGTAGGTGACCAGCGCCATGGTGATCAGCTCGAGGCCCTTCGTCCACACCGTCACGCTGCGTTTGCTGAACCGGTCGGCAAAGTAGCCGCCGGGAATGGAAAACACCACGAACGGAATGGCAAATACGAGGGGAACCACTAGGATGAAGAGGAAGTCGCGCTGCTCACGCGAGACGCCGGATTCCAGCACCAGGAAACTCACCAGCCATTTCAGAGCGTTGTCGCTGAACGCTCCCTGGAACTGCGTCACAATCAGCGCCCAAAAGCCCAGCAGGCCGCCGCGCGGGTCGTTTGCGGGAAGTTGGAAGGGCGCAGGAGCGTGCGTGGGTTCCATGAGTTCAGGCTAGGTTCTTCAGCGATTCGGCGATCAGGCGTTTGGTGCCCACGTAGGGATCCTCGGGCCCTTCCCATTCCATGGAGTAGTAGCCGCGATAATTTGCGGCCTTCGCGATGTCGAAGCAGCGCTTCAGGTCCACGCGATACACTTTCCCGCCTTCCCCGACTTCGGAATCCTTCACGTGGCTGATGTTGTACGCACGCGGGAAAAGCATCTTCAGCGCCTTGTCGTTGAACTCGGTACTGTGGCTGTTCGCCATGGAGTTGCAGAAGTCAGGCAGCGCGTGCAGATAAGGATGACTGACCGCACCGAGCACTTCCACCAGGAACACGGGCTCTTCGCTGGCCGGGTTGTCGTTCTCCAGATTGACCTGAATGTTTTTCTTTGCCCCGTAATCGGCGACTTGCTTCAGGCTGTCGGCGGCCAGATCGACGTTGGGCTTGGCGTTCTTCGGGTCACCCATAGAGGTGCGTACGCTGGGCGAGCCGATGGCCACGGCCACATCGATCCACTTCCTGCTGTTGTCAATGGCCTTCTTGCGATTGCCGGCATCGGGATCGAAAAAGCAGAATTCGTTGTCGACCGGGAGATTGACGATGTGCATGTGGGCGCCGTCGATGGCTTTGCGGAAACTCGCGAGGTAGGCCGCGTCGGTGGAAGGGAAGTGGCCGCTGAGCGGCTCGACGCCACTGACCCCAAACTCCTTGGGAATTTTGACCACCCAATCGCGCAGGTCCAGGCCGGGCTTGCCTTTGTCGTGGTACTCGTTGGTGGGGCTGACGATTTCCGCGCGGAACGGCCAGGAAGCCACGGAGAGTCGTTCGCGAGCGGCTGTTGGGAAGACCATGGACGGCTTGGTTTGTGCGTGAGCCAGAGCGGGAGCGAAAAGTTGCCAGCTTGCGGAGCCGGTGGTGAGAGCCGCGCCACAGGCAATCGCTGATGAACGCAGAAGTTCGCGGCGAGAAATCTTGTTCATGGAGACCTCGTATGGAGCGATGAGCGTGGGAAGCTTTCACCGTATTGAACACCCGAAAACCAGTGGAAAGCAACTGCTGCGCAACTTTACCCGTTTCCACGGTCGTGTTATTTTCAATACAGTTCTCCCGGAGTGGCGGAACTGGCAGACGCAGCAGACTCAAAATCTGCCGGGGATCACTCCCCGTGTGGGTTCGACTCCCTCCTCCGGGACCATCCTCCTGAAGCACGTTTTCATCGATCGGCGTTCGCGAAGGTCAGTGCGTGTGAACGTCGTCTGTTGGGCTAGCAAGCGCAGAGATGCGCCCTCAGTGAGGCGATCCTCGCCCGCCGAGAACTGTCCTGCCTCAAGGACCGACAGTCGTCTTCTCGGAATTCAGTTGCTTGCTTCAACCGTAGTGCGTGCCGATTCCGCGTTTGTCGGAACCAGAGACGGTGATCGGGCCGGACCACAGAATCCTTGCCATATCGCGTCACCGTAACCTGGTGCGTTTCTGGTGGCACGATCAATTCCTGGCGCCAGAATAAAGCGTCGTTGTTGAACTCATCCACGTGGCCCACGACGACAGGGGGGAGGATGGCGAGAGACGTTGTCATGACAATAGCGTAAACGCCGAAATGACTTTTTGTTGCCGGTAAGTTGGTACTGGCACAAGCAATCTCACGGTGGCAGAATAGCGCGCAGAATAAGAACCAGCGTGAGGTGCCCATGCCGACAGAGCGCGGCCGGGTCACTCGCGGCAATGAGAGTGACGCGGACCAGGGCCCCAATGAAATCGAGATTTTCGAGATTCAGGACGAAGCGGAAGAGTTTGGCGGCAACGACGCGATTCCGGCAGAAATCGAGAATGTCGCTGTCGAAGTGGTTCCCGTCGTCGAGACCGAAGAGCCTGTTGCGCAGCCACGGGAGCGCACGGAAGCCGACCGGCGCGCGTATCCTCGTTACTCTCTGAGCGCTGTGATCGAACTGATTGCCGGGGAGAAGAGCACGAAATTACGGTTGAGGGATCTGAGCCTGCAAGGCTGTTACGTGGACACCGATTGTCCGTACGACTCAGGAACGATTACCGATATCCGCGTCAGCAAGAACACGCAATTCTTTGATGCTCGCGCCACGGTGGTGTACAACCAGCCGGGCAAAGGCATGGGGCTGAAGTTTACGACGGTGCCGCCGGAACAGCCGCAGACAGTGGACATGTGGATTGCGGAGAGCCGCAAGACCTCGTGGCTGGAGTCGAATCGCCGAAGGAACCAGCGCGTGCTCCTGAAGATGCCGGTGCGAATGTTGGGGCCGGCCGGGTCCGCATCGCCGGCCGAGCAAGAGACGCACACGCTGGCAATCAGCAACGATGGCGCGATGATCGTCCTTGCGGGGCGGGTATCCCTGGGACAGCGGTTCACTCTGGTCAACGTGCAGACCCAGGAAGCGCTGGACTGTGTTGTGGTTCACCTGGACGAGATCGCGCCGCAGCAGTTTCATGTGGGTGTCGAGTTCGCGATCCCGAATGCCATGTTCTGGCGTGTGGCTTTCCCTCCGAGAGACTGGACGCCCCACCACCCCGACGCCAAGTCGGTTTGAAGGATCAGGAGTCATTACGAGTTTGGTCACACGTCCGGTCAGGCGTGTTGCTCGTGCTTTGCAGTGCCAATTACAGTGGGGACTGGTCCGGCGGGTGCCGGAAGTCGAGCCGAACGGATGGAGAATCATGACCCGACTGATTGGCATACTGGCAGTAATGGTTGGTCTTTGGGGTAGCGCGGCGTTTGCCCAGAAAACAGCGTCAAAGCCGGTGACGGTCGACATTATCAATGCGCAAGGCAAGAGCGTGGGAACGGCAGCGTTGTCGCCTGCGGCGAATGGGGTAACCGTCAAACTCGATATCAAGAGCTTGCCGCCGGGACCGCACTTGATGCATATCCACGAATTTCCGAAATGTGAGCCACCGGACTTCAAATCGGCCGGCCCTCACTTCAACGCGGGCGGCGAACACCATGGCGACCATGACCGTGCGGGATTGCCGGCGGGAGACATCCCGAATTTCGTTTTGACGGTGAACGCGGACGGTACCGCGCACACCAGCGTGGTAGCCCCGGGAGTTTCGTTCGGAACAGAAGCGAACTCAGTGTTCAGCAACGGGGGAACGGCGATTGTCATCCATGCGGTAGCGGTGGAGGTATCGGAAACTGCGCCTCCACGCATCGCGTGTGCGGTCATTAAGAGACCGTAGACTGCACTAGCGGTTCATCGCTTACCGACTCTGCTCTCCACATTCAGTAGGCGTTTCTTTGCCTGGTCGCCTTTACGGTGACGCTGGTCGAGCACACGCTCGATCATCACTGTTAGTAGTATCCTCACCTCGACCGCGCGTTTTTCGAATGCGCTCAGGAGGTTGTGAGTGACCAAGCCAATTCTGGTGGTGACCAGCCGCTATCCAAAGGCGATTGAAGAGCGGATCGACCGCGAGTATGACGCGCGGCGCAATCCCAACGCGGCGTTCATGAGCCAGGAAGAGCTGCTGGCAGCGGCGGAAGGGGCGGATGCGTTGTTTACGACGCCCGCGAACCGGCTGGATGCGGACTTTTTTCAGCGAGTGCCCGCGACAGTGAAAGTCATCGCCACCTTCTCGGTCGGCTATGAGCACATCGACCTTGCGGCGGCGGAGAAGCGCAAGATTCCGATTGCGTACACGCCGGGTGTGAATGCCGAAGCGACAGCCGACATCGCAATGCTGCTCCTGCTGGGAGCTTCGCGACGCGCGTACGAGGCTCAGGAACTGGTCCGAACCGGGACGTGGAAGCCACTCGCACCGGACATGCTGCTGGGATGGCAAGTCGGCGGCAAAGTTCTCGGAATCTTTGGAATGGGCCGCGTGGGGCAGGCGACGGCGCGGCGTGCCCGCGCGTTCGGAATGAAAATTCACTACGCGAATACCAGGAAGTTGCCCGAGAGTGCGGTCGCGGACGCAATCTATCACGATGATCCGCATGAACTGCTGCACGTAAGCGAATTCTTGAGTTTGCATGCGCCGGACACGCCGAAAACGCACCATTTTCTGAATGCCAGGACGATCGGGTTGCTGCCGCGAGGCGCCATTGTCGTGAATACGGCTCGGGGCGGACTGGTGGTGGACGAAGACCTGATTGCCGCTCTGAAGAGTGGCCAGGTGGCAGCGGCAGGACTGGACGTGTATGAAGGCGAGCCGAAGCTCCATCCGGGATACGTGGAGTTGAAGAATACCTTTCTGCTGCCGCACATCGGCAGCGCCACGATTGAGACGCGCACGGCGATGGGCATGTTGGCGCTGGATAATATCGACGCGGTATTGAACGGAAGGCCGGCACCGAGCCTGTTGCGTCGATAACACCGGGCAAAACTAATGAGTGGTGGCCGTCAGTTGCGCTTGATGATGAAGACGGTCTTGTCGTCGATGCGGTCCTGTTCGCTATTTTGGCGCAGCCGCTCGTCCTTCTTCATCGCGTAATCGAGCAGGGCGTTGCAGATGGCCTTCGCCGGTTCTTGATGGTGCTGGCGCATCACTTCTTCGAGAAGGAGGCGCTCTTCCTTATCGCCGCCGCTGTAGACGCCGTCGCTATAGAGGAAAAAGATGTCACCCGTGTTCATCAGCTCGAGTTCGGAGATGTCGGAAGGTTTGGCCCGGCGCTTCCGGTAATCGAGTGAGAGATAGCGGTTGCGATCAGGATGGTCTGCCGGAATTTGCAATCCGAGCGGCAGGAATTGCACCATGCGGCTCCGGTCCAGGTCCACGAACTTGCCGAATTCAGCGGAGTAGACCAGTGGCGGGGGATGACCGAAATTTACGAAGCGAAACTTGCCGCCCGGACGGATTTCCCCGTACAGCATGGTGGCGATTTCCTGACCGCCGTCCGTAAGGGTGCGGCCGAGCGCGTTGCGCGCGGTGGCGGACTGGGCGAGGCGTAGATTCAGCCGCTCGAACATCTCCGGAGTGGTTTTCCCGCGGTGATCGAGTTCGGCGAGCATCAGGGCCTGGAATGTGTCGTGAACAGTCGAAGCAATCTTTGCGGCGATGATGCCATGGCCTTCGGCGTCGACGATAAGGACGCCGGCGGTCTTGCGCAGGTCGCGCAAGTCTTCGGCGACGCGTACCTGCTCGGAGCTGCGCGCTTCTCGGTAGCAGGTCTCCATCTCCGGCTTGAAGCCCGGGCGGGATTTCAACCAGTTGATGTGATCATCGACGGAGTTGTGCGGTGGAGTGCCGGCGGGCAGCCTCTCCAGATACTCCTGAGAGCGCTTCAGCGCTCGCTGGATGCGAGCGTCAATGTCGTAGCGCTGCTGAAAATTGATGTACTCGAACAGGTCGCCGCCAACGGTTCCGGCTGGAATGGAATTGCCGTACATTTCGATTCCCGGCAATTGAGGAATGGCGCCCTCAACGGGCATGAGGCGCTTGCGGAGGTACTCGTCAATAGTGGGAGGGGTATAGGCGTTTGCCATCTCACAGATTTATCGCACGAAACGCGCGCTTATTCCACTTGCGAACGAAAAATTAAGGGATGACGAGAATCAGTGGGTCGGAGGAATGTTTCCGTGCGAGCCCCCTTGGCTGGCGTCATCGAGGCTGAAGTTCGGAGGCAACGCACCCGGGAAGTTACGGCGAACGTAGTCAATCATGGCATTGCTTCTCTGTTCGTCTCCCAGCCGATGATAGAGCCATCCCGCAAACACGTACTCCGCCGGCCTTTCGTAATGCGAGCGGGGTTGTTTAGCGAACGGACCAAGCACCAAGCCCCAACCAATTAGCAGGGCAGCAGTGGCGCCAGCGACCCAAATGAATTCATGTCGACGAATCAGGACCCACAAGGACGCGCAAAAATAGGCAGCGAATGGAATCAGAAACACCGCCAAGGACTGCCGATACCGCGAGCCTGGCACGCCAACGAACACGCTGGCCAGTACCACGGGAAGGAATATCCAGAGCCACATCTGTGCTCGCTCGCGGCGCCAGACACTCAAGAGGAGTCCAGCGCACGCGGGAACCAGAATCATCCAGTACTTCAGACCAAATCGTACGACCGGTGAAATAGTAGCAACGAAATAGATGCTGAGGTTGTCCGGAGATTCAAACGGGTCAAGCAGCGAGAGTGCTTTTCTCCTCTGCAATCCGAGCCAGCCCCATACACCGTTTGGGAACGAGGCGATCGTTGCCCGAATGGCGGGTAGCGCCTTGCCGTTGCTCTCCTCCAGAATCTGACCCGTCTCAGTTGGTATGAGGAAAAAATAGGGATGCGCGGTATGCGCGTTGCCGTGGATAAACGTTTCTACGAACCGGGTAGAAGTCGAAAGTAGCGGAGCGTTGACGGCGTGATTGCGAATCAACAGGGGAGTAATCGCCAGCACGGTGCCTATCCCAACTCGCGCAACAATTTTCCATTGCCCGCGTTTCCATGCAAACAGGCAAAGCACAAACAACGCCAAGGGGATCACCAAGAGGAACGTCTCGCGCGCCAGGAATCCCACGCCCAGCAGCACGCCGGTGGCCCACGCCAGCCAGCGGCTGCGTTCCGATGTCCAGTCCGCCTGAGTTAACACCGTAAGGGCCCATAGGGTCGCTGCAGTCAGGAACCAGCCGAGGCCATCCCGCAAGAACGGCCAAGAGTACGCGTAGAACGGAGCGTAGAGAGCTGCAAGCCAGAAGGCGATCCAGCCGGCCACACGACCTGCCACGCGATCTGTGAGCAGTCCGAGAAAAACGCAGGTCCCGGTGTGCAGCAAGGCTTGAAAAACACGAATCAGGAAATAGTTAGGTAGAAAAAGACCCACCAGGTAAGCGTAAAGTGGAGATTGCTGGAAGATCTGTTCGCCGCCCCACCATTTCACCCATTGGGGATAGGGGGCGATGGCTTGCATCCAATCAGCCCAAGGGTGATAGGGAAGAGGATTTAACCAGCCCTGCTCCCGTATGCCTCTCGCCCACATGAGGTTCGCATGCATGTCCGAGTAGGTGTAAAGAGCATCGAGGAACTGCAGGGAAGATTGCTGACAGCGATACAGGTGAATGGAATAGAGAAAAGCGCAGACGGTAGCCGCCAAGCCAAACGGCCAAATCCGGGAACTCTTTCCTTGCGAATGTGAGTTGTCCGCCACGGATTCTACCGGATTTATCGCCATGCGGTGTTGTCCAGGACCTAATGTATAGCCTGTTCACTCGACGTGGAGAACCGAAACATCGCGGCTCACCGAGTTAGTAAATAATCCGAGTGGCGCGGATCTCGTGATCTCGGCGGAGACAAACTGCGGCGTGGCTTCTCCGCACCGCAGTACTTTCTACCTCTTGACGGAGCAGGATTGGGCTAGCAGACTGCTTGCGTACGGTCATGTCCCTACTCCCGCCGAATCCTGGACCTGCCCACGACCGCAGGCGCAGCCAACGCGTATATCTGAGAATTCCGGTTGCGGTCATTGCGCCCGGACCCGACAAGAAAATGGCCCGCGAACAGACCCACACTTCCGTCGTCAACGCACACGGCGCGCTTATCGTGCTGGAATTGGGAGTTCGCCAAGGCCAGACGGTCATCTTGCAGAATCCGGAAACATCGGAAGAGCAACCTTGCCGCGTAGTTCGGGTAAGCCGGGCGCCGGAAGGGAAGAGCGAAGTAGCGATTGAGTTTTTGAAGCCGGCGCCGAAATTCTGGCGGGTGGCGTTTCCGCCGGAAGACTGGACGCCACACGCGCCGGAAATCACAAGCGACACGTTCTGACTGAGTGCGAGCGGATGAGCCTGGCTTTCTCGGCGATGAGTGGAGTTCCATGCTTGAATCGATTTAATGTAGACTGACGTCAGCAGTACACCATTCTGTAGTTTCTGAATCATCTAGCGAGGAATCTTATGTCTCCACTCCGCGCAGTCCGATTTTGTGTTTTGATCCTCCTCGTCATTTTCAGTGCAGCAACGTTTGTTTCGGCGCAGACTCCAGCGGATCGCCAATATCTGCATGGCGCCTGGAAGATGCAATCGTCGTGCAAAGAAGCGGCCAAGGGCGAACAGATTTCCGCACCCGGATTCAACACCGAGCAATGGATTTCCGCGGAAGTGCCGGGTACGGTGGTGGGCGCGCAGGTATCGGTGAAACTCCTGCCGGATCCCGATTACGGAATGAACCTGAAACAGTTTCCGGGGTTCGACGCGAACCGGCATTCGATGTTCGCGAACGTAGATATGCCTGCCGACAGCCCGTACCGCTGCTCGTTCTGGTTCCGGACGGAATTTGAATCGGCGAAGGACGCAGCGAAGCCGTCGACATGGCTGCATTTCCTGGGGATCAACTATCGCGCCAACGTTTGGGTGAACGGGCAAAAGGTCGCCGACAAGGCCGACGTTGCGGGAGCCTATCGCACGTTTGAGATTCCACTGAAGTCGGTACTGAAAGACGGGACGAATGTGCTGGCCGTAGAAGTCTTCGCGCCGGAGAAGTACGACCTCGGGTTGACCTGGGTCGATTGGAATCCCACGCCGCCCGACAAGGACATGGGCCTATGGCGCGAAGTGTTTCTGTCGAAGAGTGGAGATGTTTCCCTGCGACGGCCGTTCATCGGCGCGAAGCTAAACCCGGACTACAAGTCGGCCACGCTGACAGCGACCGCACTGGTGAAAAACGTGACGGACCATGCGGTGAAGGCGGCGCTCAACGTCGAAGTGAATGGAGCGACAATCAGCCAGCCCGTGGAGCTTGAGCCAAAGCAAGAAAAGACAGTGCGGCTGACGGCCGACCAGTTTCCGCAGTTGAAGGTTGCGGAGGCGAAACTGTGGTGGCCGTACCAGATGGGCGAGCCGTATCTTTACAACGCGAAGTTCCGCGTCGACATCAGTGGAGCGGAGTCTGACAGCGCGAGCCTGAACTATGGAATTCGCGAAGTGACGTCGGAACTGACGCCAACTGGCGGGCGGCTGTTCAAGGTGAACGGCAAGAGTGTGCTGATTCGCGGCGCGGCGTGGGCGCCCGACATGATGCTGCGGTGGTCGTCGAAGAAACTCGACGCAGATCTGGATTATGTGAAGCATATGGGGCTGAACACGATTCGCCTGGAAGGGAAGACGGATCGTGACGAATTCTTCGACAAGACCGACAGGTTGGGAATCCTGGTGATGCCTGGATGGATTTGCTGCGACGCATGGGAGCGCTGGAAGCACTGGACGCCGGAGACAAAGCAGATCGCGGCCGCGTCGATGGTGGATCAGGCATCGCGCCTGCGCAATCACCCGAGTGTGTTCGTGTGGCTGTACGGTAGCGACAACCCACCGCCAGCGGACATCGAAAATATGTACCTCGGAATCCTGAAGGATCTGGATTGGCCTAACCCCACTGTATCTTCGGCGAGCGAGCAATCGACGAAGGTGACCGGAAAGTCTGGCGTGAAGATGACTGGTCCGTATGAATACGTCCCACCGGTGTACTGGCTGGCGGATTCGCAAGCGGGTGGCGCGTGGGGCTATAACACGGAGACCAGTCCGGGACCTGCGATCCCGACAAAGCAGAGCCTGGAGAAGTTCATCCCAAAGGATCATCTGTGGCCGATCGATGACTACTGGAATTTTCACGCGGGCGGCGAGCGCTTCACCACCGTGAATGTGTTCACGGAGAGTGTGAACAAGCGCTATGGCACGGCCACTTCGTTGGACGACTACGAGCGGAAGGCGCAAGCGACGGCGTACGACAACCAGCGCGCCATGTATGAAGCATATGGACGGAACAAATACGTCGCGACAGGCGTGATTCAGTGGATGCTGAACAATTCCTGGCCATCGCTGATCTGGCACCTTTATGACTACTACCTGGTACCCGCGGGCGGTTACTTCGGCACAAAGAAGGCCACGGAGGTCGTACACGTGCAGTACGGCTACAACGACAACACCGTGGCGGTGGTGAACGGGACCTATGAACCGATCAAGGGAATGAAAGTCACGGCGAAGCTGATCAACATCGATAGCAAAGAAGTGGATTCACGTGATGCGACCATCGATGTTCCGGCCGACGCGGCAGTAAAGGCATTGGACCTGCCAAAGCCGGCGAACTTGTCCACGACATACTTCCTGAAGCTGTATTTACGCGATTCTTCGGGAAAGCTGGTGAGCGAGAACTTCTACTGGCTTTCGACCAAGCTGGATACGCTGGATTGGGGGAAGCGCAAAGATACCGCGTACACGCCGCAGAAAGACTTTGCGGACCTGACCGGACTGGACTCACTGCCGCCGGTGAAGTTGGAGATCACGACAAGCGTGGATCGTGACGGCAGCCGGGGCTATGGCGCGGTCAAGGTGAAGAATCCGAGCAGTTCCGTGGCGTTCCAGATTCATTTACGCGTGACAAAAGGACATGGCGGAGACGATTTGGTGCCCATTTTCTGGGACGATAACTACTTCTCGCTGCTGCCGGGCGAAGAGCGCACCGTGACAGCGTACGCGGAGATCGAAGATCTTGGGGGCAACGCTGCGGTGCTGGAAGTCGAAGGGTATAACATCGTTCCCGCAACCGTGGACCTGCAGTAGCAGGCCAAAATTCACCGCACCGGCCGCAGGGGCGAAAGCGCTGCTTGGTGGCCGCCTTGGCCCGGCTAAGGCCGAGCCCTCCTGGGGATTGATTGGAGGCTGGATGCGATTGCGTCTTAGTGTCTGTGTTTTCGCATTGCTTCTGATTGCAGTTGGCCGCTGTGTCGCACAAGACGCGAGGCTCACCTCCGCAATTCTTCAGGGAGAAAAGCGGATCGGCGATTCTCACGCGGACATCGGTATAGCGTTCCGCACGCTGGATGGGAAGGCGGAGTGGTTCTATCACGCGGAAGATTCGTTTCACGCGGCGAGCACGATGAAAGTGCCGGTGATGATCGAACTGTTTCATCAGGTAAAGGAAGCGAAGGCGCGGCTGGACGAGCCTGTCGCGATTCACAATGAGTTCCGGTCGATTGTGGACGGATCGCCGTACAAGCTGGACGCGGCGGATGATTCGGAGGCGGAGCTTTACACGGCAGAAGGACAGACACGGACGCTGTCGCAGCTTTGCGAATTGATGATCACCGTAAGCAGTAATCTGGCCACCAACCTGATCATCGAAAAGCTGGGAGTCGACAATATTCGATTGACGGTCCATGCGATGGGCGCGGACGGAGTGAACGTGTTACGCGGGGTGGAGGACAGCAAGGCGTTTGAAAAGGGACTGAACAACACGACGACGGCGCACGGGCTGGAAGTGCTGATGACGGCGATCGCTGACGGCAAAGCGGTCGATGAGGAATCGTCCAAAAAAATGATCGCCATTCTGGAGCGACAACATTTCAACGAGGGAATTCCGGCCGGAGTTCCCGCGGGAACAGCCGTAGCACACAAGACCGGGGAGATCACGAAGATTCATCACGACGCGGCGATTGTGTACGCGCCGCGACCGTTCGTACTGGTGATTCTGGTGCGGGGAATGGCGGAGCAGAAGGACAGCGCGGCGCTGATGGCGGAAATCACGAAGCTGCTGTACGCGGCGACGCAACCGCCACAATAGCCTGGTAAATCAATGAGTTCGGGTGGGTAACCGTTTGGCAACCGACAAACGGCGATTCCCCCTTGCCAGTCCTACTGTTAGCCACTAAGCTAACGTTAGCATTGGGGGAAACCGTGCCTAAAGAGAAACCACAAGTGAACATCGGCGAAGTCATTAAAACGTACCGCAGCCAGCGGGGATTGTCGCAAGGCGACATCGAGCGCCGCACCGGATTGCTGCGCTGCTATCTGTCGCGCGTGGAGAACGGCCACACCGTGCCTTCGCTGGAGACCCTGGCGAAGATCGCGGAAGCCATGGAAATTTCTCTCGCAGATTTCTTTCCGGGGACCGAGACGCCGCGGGACAAAGAGACGCAAAAGATGCTCGGCGAGCTTTCGCAGGACGAGATTCGCTTCCTGGCGGAGATCAAGAAATACAGCTCGACGCTGTCCGACGGCGACAAGCGGCTGGTGCTGGCGATGATCCGCAAAATGGCGACGTTGATTCCGACGCAGGCGGCGCAGGTCAAGAAGCCAGTGCTGCGGCGGCCTTCGCTGTAAAACGGTCCGAGCTCTCTACCACCCACAGAAGCAAAAGCAGATTCCTCACTCCGCAGACTCCGTTCGGAATGGCACATAGCTGTATGGGGTGCAGCCCTTCGACGCTCAGGGTAAACCGTGCTGCGAGCCGACGAAGAGGGCGCGGATCACGAGTTGCGGGAGCGAATCAAGCGGATGGCGTCCGGGAGGGCGCCAGCGGAGTTTGAACTTGCTCCGGCGCCGTTGGAATCGTCATCGGGCTTGTCCCCTTCACCTTCCGCAAGAAAGAGATTCGATTCGACGGCGTGCTGCTTGTCGTACAGCTCCCGATAGCGTCCGGCGGCGGCATAGAGGGAATCGTGGGTGCCGCGCTCGAGAATGCGTCCATCCTGCACGACGAGGATCTGGTCGGCGCGACGAATGGTGGAGAGGCGGTGAGCGATGACGAAAGTCGTACGGCCGCGCATCAGGTAGCGCAAGCCCTGTTGAATGAGCGCCTCGGATTCGGAATCGAGGCTGGAGGTGGCCTCGTCGAGAATCAGGATGCGCGGATCGGCGAGGATGGCGCGGGCGATGGAGACGCGCTGCTTCTGGCCGCCGGAAAGCTTGACGCCGCGCTCACCGACAACGGTGTCGTACTTGTGGTCGAAATTCTCGGCGAACTCATCGACACGCGCGATGCGACAAGCGGCCAGGATTTCCTCTTCGGTGGCGTCCGGGCGGGCATACGCGACGTTCTCGCGAATGGTGCCGTCGAAGAGAAAGGTGTCCTGGAGGACAACGCCGAGCTGGGTGCGATAGGAATCGAGACGCACGGTGGAAAGATCGAAGGAGTCGACGAGGATTTTGCCGGAGCTGGGCGTGTAGAAGGCGCTGATCAGGCCGATGATGGTGGATTTTCCGGAGCCGGAGGGGCCGACGAGAGCGGTGACGGAGCCGGGCTGGGAATCGAAGCTGATGCCGTGAAGGACCTCTTTGTTGGTCTCGTAGGAGAAGCGGACATCGTGGAATTCAACACGCCCGTCGATGCGGGCAATGGAGACGGTGCGGCGGGGGTCCTGATCCTCTTTTGATTCATTGAGGATTTCGCGCGTGCGTTCGAGGCCGGTGACAGCTTCGGTGATCTGTGTGCCGATATTCACGATCTGGAAAACAGGCGCGACCATGAGCACGAGGTAAGCGGAGTAGGCGATGAGTTCGCCCTTGGTCATGGTGCCGGCAAGGACCTGGCGCGCGCCGAAGTACATGATGACGGCGCTGACGCAGCCCATCAGGGCAGCACCGGAGAGACTCATGAGGGAAGTGGTGGTGAGGGTCTTGAGAACGTTGTCGAGGAGGCGCTGGGCTCCAGCAGCGAAGATGTTTTCTTCACGGGCTTCGGCGTGATAGCCCTTTACGACGCGGACGCCGCCGAGAGACTCGGTCAGGCGGCCAGTGACTTCGGCATTAATTTTCGGGCGGGCGCGGAAGATGGGGCGAATGGCGGCAAAAGCTTTATTGAGAAAGAGGGCGAACGCGACGAGGACGGCGAAGGCGACCAGGGTCATGAAGGCGCTGGTGCGGAGAAGGATGATCAGCGCCAGGACCGCGGTAAGTACGCCGCCGACGAACTCCACAAGGCCGGTGCCGATGAGATTCCGTATGCCTTCGACGTCGCTCATGATACGGGAGACCAGGACGCCGGTTTTGTTGGCGTCGTAATAGCTGACAGGAAGGCGGCCGATGTGGGCCTGCACCTGCTTGCGCATGTCCGTAATCATGCGCTGAGCGGATTTGGAGAGGAGTTGTGTGAGGGTGAAGGAGGTGATTCCTTGTACGAGAGTAGCGCCGATGACGATGAGGACAATGGGGAGGAGAAGGTTGACCTGGTGATGGTCGATCACATTGTCGAAGAGGTATTTACTGGAACCGGGAAGGACGAGACCGGCGACACGGTTGATGGCGACGAGAATCAAGCCGAGGAAGAGCATGCCACGGCGCGGACGGATCAGCGCCCAGATGTCGGGCAGGGAACTCCAGTTCACCTTTTTCTTGGCGGGCTTGGCGCCGGCGGAACCGGCGGCAGCAGGGGCAGTGGTGGCAGTCGTGGCCATAAGAGCTAGGGCACCTTGAGAGTCAGGATAACAAGTTCGATGAAGGAGGAAGAAGGAAGTAATAGGGTTCCGAAATGGGACGATGCGTCACCCCCCTACCCCCCCCTGTTTCTGCAGTACGGCCGGCAATTCGATGAAAAGCAAGGAGATGGCAGAAAAGGCGTACCGTACGGTTCCGTACGATTCCATGTGAGTGAGCTGGCGGCAGAGTGTCAGTGGTGTGGGGAGAAGGCTGAGAGGCAAACGTTCCCGAGGATTACTATACTACTATCTAGCTATCTTGTCAACAGAAAATGAAATCCGGCCCCGCGGGCCGGGTTGTTGGGGACGGCGAATTGGCCCCCGATTTAACAGAGGACGAATGGCCTCTCAAATACGTATCGGCACCCAAGTCTTCGGTAAGCGGACCAACCAGGAGTTGGCAACGTCAAAACACTCAAGAGCTGGCGCTTAACCTCCCCGTTCCTATATTCGTCATTTCCTGGCAAGAGATGTGCGTTGCAGTTTTGTGGACCCTACGCAGAAATCAATACCCCTGCTTTTCACCAAAAAAGATACCCCTTTGGCTCGCTCCTGAATCAAAGGCTTCGCAGCCCCAAGTCAGGTACTCGACCGGCACTTTCGAATCAAGGAGGCAAACATGAAAATCGTAGTGATCGGCGGCAGTGGGCTCATTGGATCGAAGCTTGTCCCCAAGCTGCGCAACCACGGGCAGGAGGTGATTGCCGCATCACCCAATTCCGGTGTCAATTCTGTTACCGGCGAGGGGCTTGCCGAAGCGATGAAAGGTGCTTCGGTGGTCGTCGATGTATCGAACGCTCCTTCGTGGGAAGACGCGGCGGTAATGAATTTCTTCGAGACGGCAACCCGCAATCTCGTTTCCTGTGAGGCAGCGGCGGGAGTGGGACATCACGTTGCGTTGTCAGTCGTAGGATCAGACCGCATGCTCGAAAGTGGCTATTTCCGAGCAAAAATGGCTCAGGAGAATTTGATCAAGAGTTCCTCCATCCCCTATTCAATTGTTCGCGCGACGCAGTTTTTCGAGTTCGTCAAGGGCATCGCCGATTTTTCAACTGATGGCAATAAAGTGCGCCTGCCATCTGTGCTCATCCAGCCCATGGCGGCCGACGACGTCGCCAGTGCGGTGGGCCGGATCGCTCTGGGCTCACCAGTGAACGGCACCATTGAAATAGGTGGGCCAGAAAAGTTTCGCCTCGATGAACTCGTCCGGCAAGGTCTAGCGGCGTGGAAGGATTCGCGCGAGGTTGTTGCTGACCCGCACGCGCGTTACTACGGGATCGAGCTAAGTGAGACGACGCTGGTTCCAGCCGACGACGCACGGCTCGGCGAGATGCGTTTCGAAGCTTGGCTCGCTCAGTCCGCAGGGAAAGCGGCGGCGGCCCCTCACTAGTGCAGCTGTCAAGGAGAGGTGGTTTGGGTGAACCCTCTTCATTCAAACGAAAGGTCTGGTTATGACGATCGCGAAGCTAGGCTTGATGCTGGTTTGTCTGATGTCCCTCACACCGGAAACCAAAGAGGCGACGGTGACGCCGCTGCTATCGAAAGACCTGGCGGGCTTCCCTGGCAAGGAAGGTCTGATGATTACGGTAGAGTATCCTCCGGGCAGTTCGGACCCTATACATCGCCACAATGCACATGCGTTTGTTTATGTGCTTGAGGGCTCAATCGTGATGCAGGTGAGGGGCGAAAAGGAAGTGACTCTCACACCGGGCCAGACCTTTTATGAAGGTCCCTCTGATGTTCACGTTGTCGGGCGAAACGCCAGCCAAACCAAACCAGCGAAATTCGTAGTGTTCCTGGTTAAGGACAAAGGCGCTCCCGTATTAGTGCCGGCGAACTAAATCAGCGGCTGCAGGTACCCACTAGTTTGGCTGCCGAGGGTTGACTGCGATCGGAGTTGCGATGAACACGTTCAAGAAACCGATGACGGAGCACCTCATGGGAACGGAAGGTCAGGGATCGCAAGAGAACTTCAGAGCGCGTCGCCGGTCTTTCCGCACTCTGCATGAGGAAGCCTGTTTCGTGATTCCGAATCCGTGGGACCTCGGCTCTGCACGGTACCTGCAGCAGCTCGGATTCCCCGCGCTGGCGACGACCAGCGCGGGCTTCGCGTTCTCGCGGGGGCTGCCTGACTCCGAAGTTGGGCTCACTTGTGAGCGTAACCTGGCATACATAGCGGAAATCGTGGGCGGAGTCGATGTTCCGGTCAATGCGGACTTTGCGTCTGGCTATGGAGAGTCACCGCGAGACGTTGCCGATAATGTCACACGCTGCATCGCTACTGGCGTCGCGGGACTGTCGATTGAAGATGCAACTGGCGATTCATCGTCGCCACTTTACGAGTTGCCGCTCGCCGTCGAGCGTGTGCGCGCTGTGCGCGAGGCGATCGATCAGTCTCGTGCCGACGTCCTGCTGACGGCCAGGACAGAATGTTTCCTTGTCGGCCATCGTGATGCGCTTCGTGAGTCGGTCCGGCGTCTGCAGGCATTCTCTGAGGCGGGGGCGGACGTGCTATTCGCACCCGGCCCCCACGATCCCACGGCGATCAAAGCGCTCGTTGACGCGGTTCGGCCGAAGCCGATCAACGTCCTAGTGGTTCGGGATAGTGGCCTGAGCGTCTCCGACATCGCAGCACTTGGCGTACGACGTATCAGTGTCGGCGGCGCGTTGGCTCTCGCTGCATGGACCGGTTTCACGCGCGCAGCGCAGAAGTTGAAGTCGGAGGGGAGTTTCGCAGGCTTCGCGAGCCTGGTGCCGTACGCCGATATCCACGGGTTCTTCGTGACCGACTATCGCATGCGGCAGTCTGGCGGACGGCAATCGGCGGGGTCACCAAGCTGAGTATTCAAGGAGGTGACAGATGAGAAGAATGGATTACACGAAAGTGAGGCCCGGTCGACGGCAGAGTTGGGCGCGCCCGTGTTCCCCTCGCAATTGCTGTCCAAAGCGAGTGGCGTGTGACTGAGACCGCACGCTCGACGCTGCTCTCAAGCGCCGCAAATGCAGCGGTCATGTTTCCGGTGTTGAGTTCTGCGCAGATTGCCCGGATTGCTTCACACGGAGCGATTCGTCCAATCGCCCGCGGCGAAGTGTTGATCGAAGGCGGCCAAACCAATGTACCGTTCTTTGTACTGAAGGCTGGCGAGATCGAGGTCATTCGGCCATCGGCACTGGAGGAAATTCTGATCGCGGTTGTCGGGCCGGCTCAGTTCACCGGTGACATCAGCATGATCCTCGGTCGCCCCGCGCAGATGCGGCTGCGTGTGAGTGTCTCTGGCGAAGTCGTCCAACTGACGCGCGACCAGATGCACGCTCTTATTCAAACCGACGCCGAAATCAGCGAAGTGCTGATGAGAGCGTTGATCCATCGGCGGGCCGCGATGGTTGCGCAGGGGATTGGCGACGTGCTGCTCATCGGTTCCGTCGGGTCCGCGGCAACGCTACGAATCAAACAATTCCTAACGCGCAATGGCCACCCCTTCAAGTTCCTTGACCTCGACCGGGACGCGGATGTACGGCAATTGCTCGCCCATTTTCACCTAGAGTCGGCCGAGATGCCTGTTGTGATCTGCCGCGGCGAGGCGGCGCTGAAAACTCCCAGCAATCAGGAAATCGCCGACTATCTCGGCTTCAATAAGGTGATCGATCACACCCACCTGCGGGATGTCGTCATCGTTGGCGCCGGGCCAGCGGGCCTTGCGGCCGCCGTTTACGCGGCTTCCGAGGGACTCGATGCGCTGGTTATCGAGGCGAGCTCGCCCGGAGGGCAAGCGGGCTCGAGCTCGAGAATCGAGAACTACCTTGGATTTCCAACCGGGGTTTCGGGTCGAGAGCTGGCCGAACGCGCCTACGCCCAGGCACAGAAGTTTGGCGCCGAGGTCATGATCGCAAAAGGCGCGGCGGAGCTGGCCTGCGAACACAACGCCTACGGAGTGAGACTCGACGACGGCGTGACCATCCCGGCTCGTACAGTGGTCATTGCCACTGGGGCTCGCTACCGTATGCCGTCGCTCGCGAATCTCGGGCAGTTCGAGGGTGCGGGTGTCTACTACGGCGCGACCTTCATGGAAGCGCAGCTCTGCGGCGGCGATGAGGTCATCGTCGTGGGCGGGGGGAACTCAGCCGGCCAGGCCGCGGTGTTCCTGGCGCAGGCGGCGAGGCATGTTCATCTGCTGGTCCGCTCCAGCAGTCTTTCGGCCAGCATGTCGAGATACCTGATTCGACGCATCGAGGAGACCCCAACAATCAAGATCAAGACGAGAACTGAGATTGTGGCTCTAGAGGGAAACGGACATCTGGAGCGTGTGCGGTGGCGCGACGGAGCGGGCGCGGTAACGAGTCGGGATATTAAGCACGTATTCCTGATGACAGGGGCCGAAGCCAACACCGGTTGGCTGAATGGCCGGGTCGCGCTCGATGCGAAGGGTTTCATCAAGACCGGATGGGACCTGACGCAGGACGATCTCGCCGCTGCCCGATGGCCGCTCGACCGCTCACCGTATCTGCTGGAAACCTCTCTTCCGGGGGTGTTCGCCGTTGGTGACGTTCGGTGCGGCAACGTCAAACGCGTGGCATCGGCAGTCGGCGAAGGATCGATCGCGGTTTCATTTGTCCATCGCACTCTAGCCGAGTTCGGAGGGCAAAACCATTGAGGATGCGAATGTCATGGCAGGAAATGTCGTGCTCAAGTCCCGATTAACGGGGTCACCGTCGATTGAGGTATCAGGACCTTAGTTGCCGGTTTGTCGACACACTGGGGCCCACGACAGAGTGGTGCGAAGTCCGGTTACTCTATACTTTCTTTTGCGCAGCGACGCACAATTTCTGAGACTTCTTCGCCACTCAGCCGTACGCATCGCAACAAGGCGTTTGCCACAGCTTCAATCGCTACGCTGTTATTATTAACGAAGTCGCCGGAACTCGCCATTGCCTTGTGCAAGGCCTCGGTTCTTTCAGTGTCGGTTAGCTTTAGGGAATTGCATAGGCCAACTGCAATCTGCAAGTCGTCTTGGCCGTACATTTTGCTCTCGTTCACTTGCTCGTTAACTGTCATGACGGCGTATTCAGCCACTGGGCCAGCAAACGCCACTACCAACTCGGTGTGCAGGGCCTGAAGGCTGGTTAGTAGTGGCCGTTCATGATTACGTGGCTGACTAAAGCCTGAATAAATGTACTTCGTGTCGCCGACAATTTTGATTTCTTCCTGAATTGTTACAAACTCGACGCCTCGCAGAAGAAGCTCCGCAGCCACAGCATGCCCAGCTTCGTGAAATGCTGAACGAACCCTTAACCGAAATTCTGCTTCATCAGTGCGATACTCTTGCAAACGAATCTCCTATTCATCTCGGCCCCGCCTGAACTCTTAGTACAGTCAGAAGAACGGACTATGTCCTTCGATGCGCCTTCCACCAGCTCAAATAATGAGAATTACAGCAAAAGCTCCGGGTTCCCTCAGTATCCATGTCGATTTGAATTCCCTTTGTTATGACCCTGCCGCAAATAGCGCATTCCCCCTGAACATTACCTTTGAGGGGTTCGTGGTCACCGTGCCAAGGAATGCGAACATATCCGTTTTCGTATATACCCGAGGCGAGAATTGGGCCTTCTGGCACCGCCTGCCTTGTGTGCATATTTGCGCAATATGTCCACAACGGATTTGAAATGTTGACATCACGAATCGTGCAGTAGGCAAGTTCCGCCAGGTCGTGGTAACCGTGCCACTGGCCACTGTTTGCCCGATTGAAACCGCACGCCCAGCAATTGTCCCCTCCACCGTTGGGCATCTGTTTACCCCTTGGAAGAGCTCTCCGCGGTGATGTTAAGGTTCGAGCGATTGCCAAGTCAACGAACAGAAGTTGCCGACAACGCCTGATTAACGGGGAAACCTTCCATTGAAGTATCAAGACCGAAGTTGACGGCTTCCCGACTTCCCGGGAGTTAACTCTTCGTATGGACGCCTGAATCACACGCTGAGGCAAACTTGTGCCCGAACCTTGACCCAAGAGTCTCTACGCGGTACTCCCAACCAGAGAAACTAATACAGTTAACTTCGCCCTCCATCGAATCTAGTTGCGTTCCGGTCGGGAATGTCTGCTCCCGATGCAAGTGGGACTATTTCTTGGCTGCATTAGCTGCCATTCGGGCGCGGAAGTCTTTTTCCTGCTGAATTTCTTCAGGGCTGAAGGCGGATGCGAAGTCTTCGAGCTCCGCTATCTGGCGGATCTCTATGTCACCTTCGCCTTCTTGGGTGTTGGGGCATCGCTTGACCCACTCGATGGCCTCTTCGAGAGACTTGACCTGCCAGAACCAGAAGCCGGCAATGAGTTCCTTGGTTTCAGCGAAGGGGCCGTCAATGACGGTGCGGTTCTTGCCGGAGAAGTGGACGCGGGCACCTTTGCTAGGCGGGTGAAGACCATCGTAGCCTAACAAGACTCCGGCTTCCAAGAGCTCGTGATTGAATTTGTTCATTTCGGCCATGAGCTGGGGATCGGGAGGTGCGTTTTCGGCTTGCATACCTTTGACGATCACCATGAATCGCATTTTGCTTGTCCTTTCGGGTTGAGTTGGTCTGACGTTCAAGTTCATAGCTTAATTGCTGCTCTACCCATACGTCGAACGAGAAGGTGCAGGATCGACACGGGTGACGGCTTTTATTGGGGTGGTGAAGGCATCCTTCGGGGGCTGAAGCCCCGCTAGTTGCGTTTCTGTAATGATCAGGGCAGTCGCTTCATCAGCGTCCGAGGCCGATTGGCCTTGGACAGCCCAACGGTCCTGGTCCACGGGGAAATCGGAAAGGTCGGCCCGAGTCTGTGGACACGGCGGGTGGCTACGCGGTATCTGCGCGAGGGCTTGCGGTTCAGAGGCGGCGGGCGGTTGCGTCACCGAAGGCTCTTGTATCGTGCCACGATATAGTCTAGGATAAGTGGCAATCCTTCATTAAGACGTATGGCGGGCGGCGAGCCCTACTCCGCAGGGCAGCCGCCCTTTCTCATTTGGTAAGCAAGGGGAAGAGAGTATGCTGTCCGCGACGCCGCCGACATGAGACCGCGCTCGAATCTGGAGAGACGCCGGAACCAGCGGATAGCCACGCCAAGCGGGATGTGGGTGTCATGGAAGCTGGTGAAGGAAAAGGAAGGCGCGACAGCGCGAGTCGAGGACTTCAGTATCGGTGGCGCATTCATAGCGTCCGAGCAGACCGCGCGGGTGGGCTCGCGGCTGGACCTGCATTTTTCGCTGCCGGAAGGACAAATCCAGATACAGGCGGTGGTGAGAAACGTCCGGGAAGGACGGGGGATGGGGGTGGAGTTCGTGTCCATGAGTGGAAAGGATCTGGACCTGATTTTGGCGGCGGTGAGGAGGATGCTGGCGTAGCGGCCCAGTCCGCCATTTACTCAGTACGTGACTACGTCGAAGGCCACAACCATCCAGCGATTCTGGCGGCGCGCCCAAGTGAGGACGACGGTTCCGCGATCACCGCTGGTGTGACGCGGCTGAAACATCGTCTGATACTCATCCAAAGTGAAATAGGCCTTGCCAATGGCATCGGCGGGACCAGGTTTTTCGCCGGCGTTACGAGCGGAGCAACTGTACATGGCGGCGAGGGCGTCGGAGATGCGGGCGAGGGTGTAGGCCTGCTTGTCCCGGTGATGGACTTCCTGCATCTGCGGGTGGCTGAATTCTACGGACTGGATGGCGCCGTTGAGAGTTGTGCTCTTGGGAACCTTGGCGGCGATTTCTTCGAACCAAGCGAGAGTGCTGGGGTGAGCGGTGCCCTTTTCAGAGGGAGAGAGATTCGCGCAGAGATGGGCTTCAGGAGCGACCTGTTTGAGGGCGGCAGTGAAATTTCGAGAAACGAGCCAAGTAGTGAGAAAGCGCTCCGTGGCGGAGGCGAGGTCGGGATCCTCCGGGACAGCAGCTGGTGGAGCTTCGTTCGCCTCGCGTTGCACAAGTTGAGGGCCTTCGGCCTGAGCCAGAGGATTGTCGAGATACCACGCGACGATCTTCCAAGTGCCCTGTTCCCGATGCCACACCGCAAAGAGCGGCTGGCCCGAGCTAGAGTCGCCGGAGGCGTGGGCAAACGGTGGAAGTGAGGTAGTAATCGCCGAATCGATCGGAAGCGGCGGGCAATTGTTCGGCTAAGGCGAGATTGTAGAGCTGACGGCAGTCAATGCGGCGAGCCAGGCTATCGGTGATATGAGCGAGAGCGAAGAGTTTTCCCTGGTCCTGTTGAATGGGTTGGGTGCCAGGAGCGCTCTCGACGACACCGTGAAGCACACTGTCGAGTTGGTGAACATCGCCGAACTGTGTGTTAAGGGCGCGCATGTGCTGGAGAAGGCGGAGGCGGATGAGGCTGCTTTGCGCGCTTTCGCCGCTGAAGGCAGCGAGGCAGGCGTTAGCTTTCACGGAAACGTAAGAGAGCGAGAGTTCCGGTTTCTTGTCGACAAGCCATGAGCGGTAGAAATCGAGGACAGCGGCCTGCACTGGTTGAGAGTCGGTGACCGGTGGCTTGCGGTAAGAAGAGGAAAGGGCAGTCTGGTCACTCTTGGGAATCGTAGCGGAGAAGCCAAAGAGCCCTTTCCACCAGTTGCCCATGCCAGCCCAACGGTGGGTGTGGCGAAGGTAGTTGTTGCCGGCGCGGACGTCGGAGTTGCTGGCGGTGAGGTGGCCATTGACGAGGGCCTGAGGACCGCCGGAGGAGCGGTAGTCGACGTCAATATCGGCGCGAAGGCCGGTTCGGGTGACGGAAACCTGGATGGAGGGAGCGCCACCGAGTTGGCGGAAGTTGATGGGATAAGCGACGTGGTAGATGCCGTTGTCGGCGGTGCGATGAAATTGCGTGGAAAGGTAGAGCTTCTTGAGGGCGTCGTCCTGAAGACGCACGTAGACGCGAAATTGCTCGTCACCGCGGGTGTTGGGGATCTCGCCGTGCACGGACTCGCCGAGTTTGACCAGGCTGAGCATGTTGCCGAGAGAATTGCCGGCGGAGTCGGTGAGGTTAGTTTTGAGGAGGGCATCGGTGACAGCCTCAAAGGTGGTGCGAACGGAGAGCTTCAGATCGTCATAGCCGGCCTTGGGATCAATGGAGTTGCCGGTGATGCGGGCATACTCCTGGAACCAATCGCGGACCAGCGCTTGTTGCTCGGGGACGAGTTGATCGAAGCCGCCACCGACACGGATTTTGACGGAGTCCTGGGGCGTTGAAGCGGGAGGCGCTCCAGCAAGACAGGCGAATGAAAAAACGAACAGAAGGAGGGTGTAAGACCAGATCGCCGATATTCGATGCGTCATGGGTGAGCAAAGCTCCCTGGATTCGTTCGGGCAGAGTTGGACTGAGAGACACCGGGAGCGAGGTGGGGCGGAAGAAGACCTGGCAATCCAACGGATATGCGGCCGTCCGTTGCAGAAAAGATGCAGGAGGCAGGGCTGCAAGTCAAGCGGAGAGTGGGGACGAGCGGTTGGTTGAGCTGGCAGTTTTAACAGTTGCGGTTCATGGAGAATGTCGCATATTGGTTTCGCATTCAGCATATCGCTCCAGAAACCGTCTGCCATGACACTCAAACGAATCGAGTTGCTATTAAATTTTACGCTGCTAAATCTGCTGCCAATTTGTGCCCAGTCGCCGATCCGCACCTGGCAGGTAGAGTTTGCAAACGGAAGTTCCAGCAAGGTCATCCAAGGCACGATCAAAGGATCTGAGACAGTCGACTATGTTGTGCACGCCACGGCGGGGCAATTGATGAAGGTCGCACTCAAGTCGAACAATGGCGCGAACTACTTCAACGTACTTCCGCCGGGTGAATCAGATGTGGCGATATTCGTGGGGTCAACGTCGGGTGACAAGTATGAGGGAGTATTGCCAGCGGCCGGCGATTACAAGATCCGAGTCTATCTCATGCGCAGTGCGGCGCGGCGAAATGAGAAGGCCAGCTACACGCTGACGATCACGTTATCGAGAAATAGTTAGAACTGGTACGAAGCGACGCTGCCAAGCTGGAACTTTGAACAGTATTCGTACCGAAGTGGCCTAACCTTCCCTCTCATTCAAGCGTCTTTTTGGCGAAGTCTGGGAACCTGAGAGGGGGCGGTTGCGTACCGATGAGTGTGGGGGTGTTCATGCGCGACATAGCGGGCAAAATACGGTATGCGATGCGACAGTTTCGGCACTCGCCGATGTTTGTGGCGGCGGCGCTGCTGACACTGGCCCTGGGAATTGGTGGGACGACCGCCATATTCTCGCTGATTCACACGGTGATGATGCGATCGCTGCCGGTAAGCGACCCGGCGAAGCTGTACCGAATCGGGCAGGGCGACGATTGTTGCGTGGAGGGCGGTCCGCAGGATGTGTGGGGCCTTGTGTCGTATCCGCTGTATGAGCGGTTGAAGAAGGAAGTGCCGGAGTTTGAGGAAACGACGGCATTTCAGGGCGGGCGCTGGCGGATGGCGGCGAGGCGGCAGGGAGTGGATCAGGCGGCACGGCCGCTGCGTTCGGAGTACATCGACGGACACTATTTTTCGACGCTGGGAGTGGGCGCGTACATTGGGCGGGTGATCGGTCCGCAGGATGACAAGCCGTCGGCGGCACCGGTGGCGATGCTGAGTCATCGCGCGTGGCAGACGATTTATGGCGCGGATCCGAGCGTGGTGGGATCGACGTTTGTGGTGGAAGGGCATCCGTTCACGCTGATTGGCGTGGGACCGGCGGGGTTTTTCGGCGAGACGCTGGAAAGCGATCCGCCGGACATTTGGGTACCGCTGCAGCAGGAACCGCTGATCAGCGGCGACGGGAGTTTGTTGCGGCAGCCGATTTCCGCGTGGCTGCGGGTGATTGGACGGCTGAAGCCCGGGGCCACAACGGAAGGCATGTCGGCGCGACTGACGGGAGTTTTGCGGCAGTGGATGCAGTACGACTCGCAATATCCGGCGAATTGGATGGACGACGTGATCAAGAACCTGCCGAAGCAGGTGCTGAACGTGGTGCCGGCGGGAGCGGGTGTGGCCGTGATGAAGGAAGAGTATGGAAGGAGCCTGCAGATTCTGTTGACGGTATGCGGGCTGGTGTTGCTGATTGCGTGCTCGAACGTGGCGAACCTGCTGCTGGCGCGAGGCGTGGCGCGGAAAGGGCAGACCGCCGTGCGCATGGCGGTGGGAGCGACAGCGGGAGAGATTGTGGGACAAGCACTGGTGGAAAGCGTGCTGCTGGCCATCGGCGGAGGAATTCTGGGATTAGCCGTGGCCATGGGCGCGGAACACCTGCTGCTGAGGCTGGCATTCCGGAACGCGACGTATTTGCCGATCAGCGTGACGCCGTCGTGGACGGTGCTGGGGTTTGCCTTTGCGCTGGCGTTGCTGACAGGAATTATTTTTGGCGCGGTGCCGGCGTGGCTGGCGACGCGGACGCATCCAGCGGAGGCTCTGCATGGAACTGGAAGAGGAAACAGTGACCGTTCGACATTTGCGCGAAAGGCGCTGCTGGTGGTGCAAGCGACGGTGAGTGTGGTGCTGGTGGCGGGCTCGACCATGCTGGGACGCAGTTTGAACAAGCTGGAGCATCAGGACTTTGGATATCAGGTGCCGGGGCGAGTGGAGGTGTCGCTGAATGCGCCGCCGGCGACGTACACCCAGCCGCAGTTGATTGCGCTGTACCGGCAGGTGGAGCGGGAAATGCTGGCGATCCCGGGTGTGAAGGGAGCGGGACTGGCCATGTATAACCCGCTGACGGACAACTGGGGCGAACTGATCATCGTGGAGGGGCATCCGCAGAGACAGTTCAGCGAAGATTCTGGGGCATCGTGGGACCGGGTGACACCGGATTACCTGGCGAATTTGGGTGTGCAGGTTTTGCGCGGACGCGGATTCACGGCGGCGGACAATGAAACCGCGGCGCCGGTGGCGGTGGTGAACGAGGCGTTTGTGAAGCGGTTTTTCAAGAGCGACGAGAATCCGTTGGAGCAGCATTTTGGAATGGACCTGCCGGAGAATGCCGGAATCTTCCGGATTGTTGGGATTGTGCGGGATGCGAAGTTCGCGGGTTGGGGCCTGGATAAGCCGGCGCGGCCGATGTTTTATGTGCCGCTGGCGCAGACGGTGAATTACCAGCACGAACTGCTGAAGAAGATTGAATTGCGGTCGCATTTCATGGGCGGGTTGCTGCTGGTGAGCGACTTGCCGACGGGGCAACTGGAGGCGGTGCTGACGCGGAAGCTCGCGGAGATCGATCCGAACCTGACGTTCAACAGCGTTCGGACGATGCGGCAGCAGATCGAGATGTCGTTTGACCAGGAACGCGCGGTGGCGAGCCTGGCGGGACTGTTCGGGATTGTGGCGTTGTTGATGGCGGCGGTGGGATTGTACGGCGTGACGGCGTACTCGGTGGCGCAGAAGACAAATGAGATTGGAATTCGGATGGCGCTGGGAGCGGACCGGTACAAGGTGATGCGGCTGGTGCTAAGCGGGGCGTTCACACGGGTGCTGGTGGGACTGGTGTTGGGGCTGCCACTGGCGGTGGGCGCGGGGAAGTTGCTGTCGGCACAACTCTACGGCGTGAAATGGTGGGACCCGCTGGCGTTGATTGTGGCGGCGAGCGCGCTGGCGGCGTGTTCGTTTGTGGCGGCGGTGATCCCGGCGAACCGCGCGGCAGGAATTGCGCCGATGAACGCACTGCGAATTGAGTAGGGCATCAGGTCGCGCCGGTTCGCGGGATTGGCGCTCAACGGTGAAACCCAAGACTCACGTGCAAAAGCGGCCCATGGGGCACCCGGGGGATGACACACGTTGCTTAGTTGGGAGGCAAGACGCGTGGGTTGAGATCCTTCGTCGCCCTTCGCTGCGCTCAGGATAAACAAACGGCGCTCCTCAGGATGACAGTTTTTGTGTTGGTCCAAGCGGAACAATTTGGGCGCCACAGGGAGATTGAACCCAAGACCCACGTGCAAAAGCGGCCCGTGGGGCACCCACAGCGTTCTGCGCCGCTACACGTAGTCGAAGAGGGTCATGAAGCCGAAATCCATATGGAGTTGCTGGTGGCAATGGAAAAGAGAGAGGCCGGGATTGTCGGCGACGAAATCGATTTCGGCTTGCTGATAGCCACCGAGCATGACGACGTCCTTTTTGATGCCAGCTGTGGAGACACCCGCGATCTGTGTAAGTTCGAAGCTGTGGCGGTGGAGGTGGATGGGGTGGATGTCGTCGCTCTGATTGCGGAGACGGATGCGGTAGCGGCGGCCTTGGCGTAGATGAAACGAGGCGGGCACCGGCGATTCGGACATGGGAAATGCGACGCCATTGATGGTCCAGAGATTGAAACCTTCGTGGGCGGCGTTTTGTTTGGCGAAGAGCATGTCGATGGTTTCGTCGGGGTGGGGGGAGGGGGCCCCGGGGGTGGCGAAGCGGAGGTAGTTCCACTTGAAGGGGGGAGGGGGAGTCCAGAGGGGCTTGGACTTCTGATTGGCGTATTCGACGACGATGCCCATGCCGTGGTGGCGGTCGTCGTCGGCGAGATCGCCGAGAATCCAGACGCCGGGATGATTCATGGTGACGAAGGCGGAGATGCGCTCGGCCGTGCCGAGCCAGAGGACAGGAACCTTGGCGCGGGTGGGGACGGGGTTGCCGTCGAGAGCGACGATTTCGAAGGTGTGACCGGGGAGGGCGAGGCTGCGAATTTCTGTGGCGCTGCCGTTGAGGATGTGGAGGAGCAGGCGTTCGCCGGATTTGACTCGGATGGGATCGCCGTGGCCGAGCATGCGGCCATTGATGGTGAAGGCGTTGTAGCCGACTTCGAAACCGTGAGGCATGCCTTTGGCAAGAGAAGCTTTCATGGCGGCTTCGCCAACGGACTCGAGAGATTTGTCGCGCGTATCGGGAGCGAGGAAGTTCATGTCCATATCGCCGCCACGGCTGAAGGCCGGCTCGAATTCCTTGAGGGTGAGAAAGACTTCGCGGTCGTAATCGCCGGGAGAAGAAATGGGTTCGATGTAAACGGGGCCGACCTGGCCGGAATATTGGCCGGCAGAGAGATTCGCGCCAGCGCGATTGTGGGTGTGATAGAAGCGGAAACCCGAGGGATTGGGAGTGAAGTTGAGGCGGCGCAAGCCGTGGGCGGGGATGTAGGGAGTGCCTTCTTCGGCGGCGCCGTCCACGTCGACAGGAACGAACTGGCCGTGCCAGTGGAGTTGCTCGGGCGTGTCGGTGTCGTTGAAGACGTCGATGGTGACAGGCTGGCCCTGCTTGAAGCGGAGGAGGGGGCCGGGGAACTGGCCGTTATAGGTGACAGCAGAGACGATGCGCTTGGGGGCGATTTCGATGGCGGAGGCCTGGATGCGGAGGGTGTAGTCAGCGGGGGATTGAGATTGAGGCGCGGAGAGGGAAAGCGCGCGACGGGGCGAAGAGAGCGCGAGTCCTGTGACGAGGCCGGCGGTTCGAAGGAAATCACGGCGAGATGATTGAGTGTCCATTCGAAGTCCTCAGCGATCGGGGCGGAGCCGCGCGTCGACAGACCACACGCCAGCGCCCACGGCAATCAGGAAAATAAGCGAGCAGAGCATGGCAAAATCGGTGCGGGCGTCGCTGACCATGAACCAAAAACCCTGGTTCGGGCGCGACAACTCCGGAAGTTTGGTGGTGACGATGGCGGTGCAGATGACGATCAGGAGAGGGATGGAGACGAGGCGGGTCCAGAGGCCCAGCAGGACGAGAGCGCCGCAGAGGATTTCAAAGACGCCGACAAAATGGGCAGTGAACGCGGGATGAGCGAAACCGATTCGGGTGAAGCGAGCGACGCCCATGTTGGGATCGGTGAATTTGAGGATGCCTTGCGTAAGGAAGATGAGGCCAACGGCGAGGCGAACGAAGAAGATGGCCGCGGGACCGGTGGCGGGCTGGAAAAAGAAGCGTCGGAGCGAAGTCATAAGCCGGTTGCGATTCTAACCCGCCAACGAAGCGGAATGAAGGATGTGTCCATAAAGTTGGACGAATCGAGTTGGATGGAAGGTACAGGGCGGGTGAAGCTGGGGTGGGTTGTTCGAAGCCGGAGCTGAGGTTCGAAGGCAGGGGAGAAGAGGCCAAAGTGGCGGGCAGGGAGGGGTGGCGGGGGTGATACATGGCATTGCGGAAGGCTGGGGCGGGTGCCTATGATGGACAGTGGACCGGACCCACGGCCGCGTGATCGGGCTTTGTGAGGTTTGAATCCCCGCCTTTCGCTCCGCTCAGGGCACCCTTCGGGGGATCTCTAAGCAGGCTCTTCGGATAGCTCAGGGCATACACTCGCTCGCTGTGGGAGGGTGACTCGCTCCGGACCCTGAGACCCAGGAAATCGCGCCGAGGCAAGGGTTGTAGACGGAGTGTCCGGAGAAGAAAAAGGGGCCAAAAGGGGTGGGAGTAGAGCGGTGAAATCAGGTGATGCCATGCAGACGACGGAAGAACAGTTTCTGAATGCAAGAGAGTTTATCGCGCTGGAAGAGGAGTATGGAGCGCACAACTATCACCCGCTGGATGTGGTGATCGAACGGGCCGAGGGCGTCTGGGTGTACGACGTGGAAGGGAAGCGCTACCTGGATTGCCTGGCGGCGTATTCGGCGGTGAATCAGGGGCATTGCCACCCACGGATCCGGGAAGCACTGGTGGAACAGGCGATGAAGGTGACGCTCACTTCGCGGGCGTTTCGAAATCCGCAGTTGGGGCTGCTGCTGAAGGAATTAAACGAATTGACGGGATTCGAGATGGGGCTGCTGATGAACTCGGGGGCGGAGGCCGTCGAGACCGCAGTGAAAGCGGCGCGGAAGTGGGGCTACGAGACGAAGGGAATCGCCGAGAACCAGGCAGGGATTATCGTGTGCGCGGGGAATTTCCACGGGCGGACGACGACGATGATCAGTTTTTCGAGCGACGCGCAGTACCGGAAAGGATTCGGGCCGTTCACGCCCGGGTTCAAGATTATTCCGTTCGGGGACGCGAAGGCACTGCGTGAGGCGATCACGCCGAATACGTGCGCGTTCTTGTGCGAACCGATTCAAGGTGAAGGTGGGATCGTGATTCCGCCGGAAGGGTTCCTGCACGAGGCGGGCGAGATTTGCCGGGAGAAGAATGTGCTGCTGATGTTCGATGAGATTCAGTCGGGGCTGGGACGGACGGGGAAGCTGTTCGCGTACCAGCATGAAGATGTGCGGCCGGATGTGTTGATCATTGGGAAGGCGCTGGCGGGCGGGTTCTATCCGGTGTCGGGAGTGCTGGCGTCGAAAGATGTGCTTGGGCTGTTCCGGCCCGGCGACCATGGGAGCACGTTTGGCGGGAACCCGTTGGCGTGCGCGGTGGCGCGGATGTCGTTGCGGGTGCTGCAGGATGAGGAGTTGGTGGAACGGTCGGCGGAAATGGGGGAATACTTCCTGGGGAAGTTGCGGGCGCTGAAGAGCCCGGTGATCCGGGAAGTGCGCGGACGCGGATTGTGGATTGGAATTGAGTTGAAGGCGGATGCGCGGAAGTATTGCGAGGCGTTGAAGGAGGAGGGCGTGTTGTGCAAGGAGACGCACGCGAAGATTATCCGGATTGCGCCGCCGCTGGTGATCTTGAAGGATGAGATTGATTGGGTGGTGGAGAAGATTGGGAAGGTGCTGGGCGCGAGTGAGTAAGGACAGGTTGTTTGGTTGGGAGGCGAGACGCGGTGGTTGAGATCCTTCGTCGCAGACGGCGCTCCTCAGGATGACAGTTTTTGTGTTGGGTCGAAGCGGAACAATTGAGACGCTACGAGGATTGTCGAACCCAAGACCCACGTGCAAGAGCGGCCCGTGGGGCACCCGGAAACCCAAGACCCAGGTTCAAAAAACCGAACTTGGGGCACCCGCGTAAGAGGCGGAGCACGGGTCTGAAGGCCCGCCGCTACAAAGACAAAAGCACCGGCCGAAAGGCCGGCCACAACAAAAACGAGATTAGTCGGCGGCGGGGCCGGGGGCAGGCTTGGCGGCGGGGCGATCGAAGTGCAGGACGCTGTTGACGAATTGGCTGAGGGTGCCGCCGAGATGGCTGAGAACGCGCTGCTTCAGCGTGGTGTAATCCTGAGTTCCACAGAACAAATCGGAGAGTAGCTGGCGGAAGACGGCGTTGCGCTGGAGGAACTGGACCATGCGCGTGGTGACCGCCGTGCCGAGAAACGAACCGCGATAGAAGCGGCGAACAATGCGCGCCGCAAATTCCAATTCCAGAGAGAACGAAGCGCGAACGCGTGCGGGATACTTTTCCGGGCAACCTTCGGCGAGGCAGCGGCCGAGGATTTCGCCGGAGCGCATGGCGTAGAAGAGGCCTTCCCCGGTGAGGGGATCGACCCAGGCGGCGGCATCCCCGCAGAGGGCCCAGTTCGTGCCGATGACAGCGCGATCGGAAAGAGTGCGTTCCTGCGGGGAAGGCAGGACGTGGGAGTAGAACTTGGCGTTTTCCGTCGGGATGAGTTCGTTGCTGGCGAATTTGTGGAGATGGCTGCGCAATTCGGAGCTGGTGTGAGAGGCCATGCTGCCGCAAATGCCGAGCGAGAGGTGATCTTTGCGGGGGAACGACCAGATATAGCCTTCGAAATCGGGAAGAAACTTGATGATGATCTGTTCCGCAGTCTGCGGGACGAAATAGCCCTGAGTCATTTCGAGTTCGTCTTTGGCAAGAGCACGGGTACCGGCAAGGAACTGATTGCGGGCTCCGGCGGCCAAAACGATGAAGTCAGCTTCGCGGGATTCGCCGTTGATGGAATAGCGAGGCTTATCGAAAGCGGTGTCGACCTGGTGGACGCGGAACGGGTGGATGCGGCAGCCGGCGGCGCGAGCGCGGTCGAGGAGCAAACCGTTCAGAACGGTGCGCGAGTAGATGACGATGGGATGGCCGAGGTCGAGATGGGCGCGATGATCCTCAGCGCTGATGATTTCGACGTCGCGAATGAGCTTTTTTGGATGATCGTTGTCCAGAAGGAATGGGTAGCATTGGGTGGCCTTGTACGTGAGGCCGCCCCCACAAGGCTTTTCCCACGCAAGATGCTCGTCGTAGATGTCGACGGAATGGCCGGCCAAAGCGAGCTGTTCGCCGCACATTGCGCCGGAAGGGCCGCCACCGACAATGACATAGTCAGCCATAGGTTGTCCGCAAATCGAATTGAAAACCACTACGGCGCGGGAAGGAAGGTCCGGGCCGAGAAGCGCTTCTCATGTAACGGGGAAGAGCACCAGACAGAACCCTGCGAGCAGTATAGCACCGAAAACCGCAGCGGCTGTGGCGGAGCCGGTGAGGCGGCGTACCAAATGGATACCTGTACCGGTGAGGAGAAAGAAGGTGGCGAAGTAGGGAGACAGCAAAACGAGGAGGATTTCGCCGCTTTTCAGGAAGAGTACGCCGAAGGCCAGCGCGAGCCAGCTGAGGACGACGAGCGAGAACCAGAAAGGGAAACGCGCGCGCCAGGTGGCGGCAGGGCCGGCCAGGGCTTCGAGGGCATAAAAGAACAGGAACGCGGTAACGGCGAAAAGCGGGAAGCGCACCCAGCGCTGCAACGTCAGCCACGCGGAGGTGGCGGTGAGTTCGAACCAGCCGGTGATGAGCAAATGAAGAAGGATGCCGGCCGCGGCGGCGCCGAGAAACACGCCGAGGGAAACGGGAGCGAGTTTGCGGGCGATGGAGAAGTGGAGAAGGATAATGGCGAACCCAAAGAGCAGGAAGAAGCTGGCGAGGTAGTCGCCTTCGAACAGGCGAATGGATTTCAGGGGCTTAAAGAAGGGCCAGACATAGATCAAGAGAAGCGAGACGAGGGCGACAGCGAGAGCGCCGCGCCAGCGAGGAACGGTGGGAACGGCGGAGAAGTCTCTGGGGGGCTTGGCGGCGACGAGTTCGCGGAGCAGAGGGCCAGAGAGGAGCAGGATGCCGAACAAGCCTAGGAAGCAGGCGACAAGATGGAGGCGATTGGGGAGGCGCGGCTCGCCGGTGAGGCCGAGGATGTTGGCGGCCCAGGCTTGGGCTTCGCGAACGGCGGCGGGGGAGAAAAGAATCGTGACGTGGGTTGCCCAAGGCACAACGACATATTGAACGGAGGGATCGCCGGAAGGGACAAGGTCGGCGGCGTTGGCTTTCAGTCCGGGATGCTCGAATTGGCCGACGATGACTCGCGTATTCGGGAGGATCTTCGGGACGCCGTTGAAGAGAAGCTTTTCCGGAGTGACGCCATGGGCCGCCTGCATGGGAGCGGGAGAGAAAACGATCACGCCCGCGGGACGGAATTTTTCTGCGACGCGAAGCGCGATGGCACCGCCCATGGAGTGTCCGGAGAGGATGGTGCGAGAGGGATTGATCATGCCGCGAGCGGCGAGCCCCCGGACGAGCGAAGCGGAGCAGGCCTCGGCTTGCGCGGGGAGGAAGGGGCCCGGGGAGCGGCCATGGCCGGGAAGGTCCGGTACGAAGACACGCAGGCCCTGCTCGGCAAAGGCGCGGGCGATGTAATCCATGATGATGTTGTTGGCGGAAATACCGTGGAAGAGGATGACGGAGCCGAGATCGGCGTTGGGGGGCAGGTCTTTGCGTTCAATGGCGAGCACCTGCATGCGGCAGGAGGCGGCGTCAACGATGTAGCGTTTTTCGGTATAGCGGCGCGAGGAGAAATAGACGAGGCCGCCGCCGATGATGAGACAAAGAATACCGATAAGAGCGAAAGTGCCCTGACGAGTGTTAGTCAACGAAAACGTTCCCCCAAAAAATCGCCGAGATTGGCCGTGATAAACTGAGGGATTGATGCAGACCGCAAGGCCGAACGGTTTAGTGGGCCAGACGATCTTGCCTTGATCCCTCCGCTACGCGCCAGGAAGAGCAACTGGCACTCCGGTCGGGATGACAAATTTTGGTCACGGAGAGCCCTTGCATCCCGGCGTACTGACACTGGAACAAACGATTGTGCGGTTTGCGCGAGAGAAACGCAACGGGAAGAAGGTTGTGTTCACCAATGGGTGCTTCGACTTGTTGCATCCGGGACACATCCGGAGCCTAGAAACGGCACGGTCGCTCGGAGACGCGCTGATTGTGGGAATCAATAGCGATGAAAGCGTGCGGAGCTTAAAGGGCGAAGGGCGGCCGGTGATTCCCGAACAGGAGCGCGCCGAGATTCTGGCGAATCTGGAGTGCGTGGACGCGGTGGTGATCTTCGATGAATTGACGCCGCAAAGAGTGGTGGCGGCGCTGGTGCCGGATGTGTTGGTGAAAGGGGGCGACTGGCCGGGGAATCAGATTGTGGGACGGGAAGAGGTGGAGGCCGCGGGCGGGAGGGTCGTCCTGGTGGATGTGGTGGAAGGGTATTCGACGACTGAGATTCTGAAGAAGATTCGAGAAGTAAGGAAGTAAGGAAGAGAAAAAGTAGATCCCTCGCTACGCTCGGGATGACATCAGCGCAGAGGTAGTAGAGAAGAGGCGGAGAGGACACGGGGAGATTTTGGGGATCTGTTGAGATCCTTCGCCGCGGAAGGCGCTCCTCAGGATGGCAAGTTTTGTGTTGGGTCGACGGGTAACAATTGGGGCACGACGAGGATGTCGAACCCAAGACCCACGTGCAAAAGCGGCCCGTGGGGCACCCGACAACCCAAGACCCAGGTTCAAGAAACCGAACCTGGTGCACCCGGCCGGAGTACCGGGGGACAAATTGGAAATCGTGCGGACGGACATGGGGCGCAGCGTGCAGCGCCCCTACGCAAGTTTTGGCTGGTGCGAGGGAGACGATTTTTCTGGAATTATGGTGAAAGACGACGGCGGCGGATCGGGACTGAAGTAGGGAAATGATACTGCCGGCGGTGCGGGAAAGAATGGAAGCACTTCTGCGACACCCCTCGGTGGAGGGCGTGGTGGGAGAGGTGCGCGCGGGCGGGAACCTGGTTGGGCTTTCCGGCCTGCAAGACGTGGCGAAAGCGCTGGTCGCGGCGCACGTGGTGCACGAATTGCGGCGGCCGTCGTTTTTCGTGACCGCGACGAACAAGCGGGCAGAGGAGCTGGCGGAGAGCCTGCGATTCGCGTCGCAGATTTTTCCGGGCAGCACAGGGGGAGTGGGGGTACTGCCGGCCTTCGATAGCCTGCCATGGGATCCGCAGGCGCCTCACGCAGACATCCTGGAACGACGGGCGGCGTCGCTGTACCGGCTGGCGAACGGGGAAGTGTCGCTGGTGATCGCGCCGATGGCGGCGGCGATGTGGCGGTATCAGGATCCGTATATTTATCTGACGCTGGCGCGCGTGCTGGCGAAAGACACCGAAGCGAATCACGAAGAGCTGATCACGCATCTGGCGAGCATCGGATACGCACGCACGGAAATGGTGGAACTGCCAGGGCAGTTTGCGGTGCGCGGCGGAATCGTGGACGTGTTTTCGCCCGAGGCGTTGCGGCCGGTGCGCATCGAGCTGCTTGGGGACACGGTGGAATCCGTACGCGAATTCGATCCGCGGACGCAGCGATCGATCGCGCCGGTGGTGCGGACGACAATTCTGCCGCTGGCGGAATGGAGCGTGCCCGCGCCGGGCAGCCACGAGGCGGATGAGTGGGAACCGGGAAGCTGGCTGGGCGTGATCAAGGAACCGGGCGGGAGCGCGTTGTTCGAACTATCGGAGAGTTCGCTGAAACCGATTGTGTTTCTGGATGAGCCGGAAAGGCTGCAAGAGACGCGGAAGAAGTTACTGGAAGACGCGAATGAGAATTACGAGCGGCACGCACGAGCGAATTCGCCGGTTGTGACGGAGCTGTATTGGACGGAAGAGCATTGGGAGAAGGCGCTCCACAAAGCGTCGAGGATTGAGTTGGAACAATTGCACCTGGCGGGAGACAGTGGCGGGAAGCGGTTCGAACTGAATTCGCGGCCGAGCACGCGGTATCACGGGGACGTGGTGGCGTGCCTGGGGGATGTGAAGTCGCAAGTTGCGGCGGGTGGCGCGGTGTTTCTGACGGCGGCGAGCACGGGCGAGCTGGAACGGTTCGCGGATATTTGCCGTGAGTATGACGTGCCGTACGTGCTGGGGGAGACGGAAGAAGCGGCGGCGGGATTTACGGCGGAGAGCGCATCCGAGACGGCGCGGCTGCTGCTGATGAGAGCGCCGTTTGCGGCGGGGGTGGCGTTCCCGGAAGCGAAACTGACGATTTATGGGAACGGGGACCTGTTCGACGTGGTTCCGGCAGTGGAGCGGCCGAGCCGGAAGATCCGGACGTCTGGATTCTTCGCGGACTTCGCGGAGTTGAAGCCCGGAGATTTTGTGGTGCACGTGGACCATGGGATCGGGCAGTTCGAGGGATTGCGGCAAATCGAGTCGGACGGGCGGCGCGCGGAGTTCATGCTGCTGCTGTATGCGGAGGATGCTCGGCTGTACGTGCCGCTGGAGCGCATGGACCTGGTGCAAAGTTACCGGGCAGTGGAGGGAACGCACCCGACGCTGGACCGGTTGGGCGGAACGGCGTGGCAGGCGCGGAAAACGCGGGTGCGGAAATCGCTGGAGGACATGGCGGACCAGTTGCTGGCGTTGTATGCGGAGAGAAAAACGGCGAAGGGATTTGCGTTTTCGGCGGATGGGAACTGGCAGCGGGAGTTTGAGGACGCGTTTGAGTTTGAAGAGACGCCGGACCAGTTGACGGCGATAGCGGACGTGAAGCGGGACCTGGAAAAGATTGCGCCGATGGACCGACTGCTGTGCGGTGACGTGGGTTACGGGAAGACGGAAGTGGCGATGAGGGCGGCGTTCAAGGCCGTGACGGACGCCAAGCAGGTGGCAGTGCTGACACCGACGACGGTGCTGGCGTTCCAACATTTCGAGACGTTCAAGAAGCGGTTTGCGGCGTTTCCGACGCGGATTGAGATGCTGAGCCGGTTCCGGACCGCGGCGGAGCAGAAGGCGATCCTGGCGGACCTGGAGGCAGGGAAGGTCGATGTGGTGATCGGAACGCACCGGTTGCTGTCGAAGGACGTGAAGTTCCAGGATTTAGGGCTGCTGGTGGTGGATGAAGAGCAGCGGTTCGGGGTGGCGCACAAGGAGCGGCTGAAGGAGATGCGGAAGAACGTACACGCGCTGGCGCTTTCGGCGACACCGATTCCGCGGACGCTGCACATGTCGCTGGTGGGATTGCGGGACATGTCGGTGATCGAGACGCCGCCGCGGGACAGGCTGGCGATCCAGACGGTGGTGACTTCGTTCAATGAGGAGATGGTGCGGAAGGCGGTGGAGAACGAACTGGCGCGCGAAGGGCAGGTGTACTTCATCCACAATCGCGTGGAGTCGATCTACTCGCTGGCGAATCTGGTGACCCAACTGGTGCCGAAGGCGCGGGTGGTGGTGGGCCACGGGCAGATGAGCGAGAAGGAACTGGAACAGGTGATGCTGAAGTTCATCCGCGACGAGGCGGATGTACTGGTGGCCACAACGATCGTGGAGAACGGACTGGATATTCCCCGGGCGAATACGATTCTGATCAACCGAGCGGACCGTTTGGGGCTGGCGGAGTTGTACCAGCTGCGCGGGCGAGTGGGGCGGTCGCACCAGCGCGCGTACGCGTATTTACTGGTGCCGCCGGAGCGGGTGTTGACGGAAGTGGCGCGGAAGCGGCTGGCGGCGATGAAGGAGTTCAGCGAGTTGGGCGCGGGATTCCGCATCGCGGCGCTGGATCTGGAGCTGCGCGGAGCGGGAAACATGCTGGGGCGGCAGCAGCACGGGCACATCGAAGCAATCGGATTTGATTTGTACGTGCAGATGCTGGAGCGCGCGGTGGCGAAACTGAAGGGCGAAGAGGGCGCACCGGAACTGCGGACAACGATCAGCTTGGGGCTGGATGTGCGGATTCCGCCGGAGTACATTCCGAGCGAGAACTTGCGGCTGCGGACGTACAAGAGGATTTCGTCGATTGGGACGGAGGCGGAGAAGGCGGATGTTCACAAGGAGTTGGAGGACCGGTTTGGCGGATTGCCAAAGTCGGTGGAAAACCTTCTGGACTTCGCGATGATCAAATCACTCAGCGAGCGATTGCGGATCGCGGCGGTGGAGCGGCAGGGGAACAAGGTGGCGCTGCGGTTCCACGCGGAAACGACACTGGAGCCGGCGGCGGTGGTGAAGGTGGTGAGGTCGCGGAAGGGCATCAAGCTGGATCCGAGCGGCGTGCTATGGATGGAATTGGGCAAGGGGGAGCAGGTAGTGGGGGCGTTGAAGCAAGTTCTGGTGGGACTGCGGGGCGAATGAAGCCGGCGAGCTGGAGCCCTACAACGGCTCGGCGGGTGGCGGGGTTGGAAAGCTGACAGGTTGAAAAATCCAAGCTAGACTTGGGAAATGGGGAAAATCATGAAGAGTTTTGTGTGGATTGGGGCACTTCTTGTGGCTTGCTGCGCCTATGGGCAGGAACCCGCGCAGACGCCACCCGCCCAGACGCCACCGGCGCAGACTCCGCCCTCGCCGACGCTTGAACAGCCGAAGATGGAAGATCCGGGGACGGCTCCCGAAGAGGAAAAGAAGGCCGACACGCCGGCTCCAAAGAAACCGGTGGCGAAAGCACCCGCCGCGAAAGCACCGACGCACTCGGGCGACGGCAAAGTGGTGGAAGAGATCATTGCGCGGGTGAACAACGAAATCATCACCAAGTCCGAGTTGGATAAGGCACGCGCGTCAGCTTCGGAGCAAGCGCAGCAGGATTGCTCGGGGCGCTGCACGCCAGACCAGTTGCAGGAGATGATCGCGGACGACCAGAAGAATGCGCTGCGCGACCTGATCGATCAATCGCTGCTCTCGCAGCGCGGCAAGGACATGGGCATCAACGTCGAAACGGAAGTGGTGAAGCAGCTGGATCAAGTCCGCCAGCAGAACAAACTGAAGGACATGGATGACCTGGAAAAGGCGGTAGAGTCGCAGGGCATCAACTGGGAAGACTTCAAGAACAACTTCCGGAACAAGCTGCTGACCCAGGAAGTGATCCGACGCGAGGTGGGCGGACACATCACGATCGGGCGGGAAGACGCGCAGGCGTACTACAGCGCGCACAAAGACGAATTTGCCCGGCCGGAGGAGGTGGCGTTGCGCGCGATCGAAATCAAGACAGAGGGGAAGAAGGAGAGCGAGATCCCCGAACTGAAAGCCAAAACGGAGAAGTTGCGGCAGCGTGTGGTGGACGGCGAAGACTTTGGCGAGCTGGCGAAGCGATTTTCGGACGGGAGCACGGCGCAGCAGGGCGGCTTCCTGGGCGTATACAAGAAGAGCGAATTGACAAAGGAATTGTGGGACGCGGTCGAACCGCTGAAGAAGAACCAGATGACGGACGTGATCGAGACGAAGCAAGGCTTCCTGGTGCTGCAGGTTCTGGAGCACTACACGGAGGGCGTGCAGCCGTTTGACAAGGTTGAGAATGAGATCATGGACAGGCTGTACAACGAGAAGATGGAGCCGGCGCTGCGCGAATACCTGAAGACGCTGCGCGAACAGAGCTACGTGGTGGTCAAGCCCGGTTACCAAGATATGGCGGGCGGAACAAACTCAGACATTCAGGAAGTGAGTGCGACACCGGAGCAACAGAAAGAGAAGAAGGGCCACAAGAAGTACTTGTTGTTCGGGAAAACGACCGAACCGAAATCATGAAGACTCTTTTCGTCAAAGACCTCGCAGCAGACCAGTCGATTACCGGGTTTTTCCTCGTACACGAGAAGGAGATCCGGAACACCAACACAGGCAAGCCTTATTTGCGAATGGAACTGGGCGACCGCAGCGGGAAGGTCGAAGCGCGGATGTGGGACCAGTTCGATGCGTATGCGAAGGACGTGTCGCGCGACGATTTCGTGAAGGTGCAGGCACGGGTGGAATTGTATCGAGGGAAGCCACAGCTTTCGCTGATGCAATTCCGGCGGGCCAAGCCGGAGGAGATCGAGCTGGGGGATTTTCTGCCGCATACGTCGCAGGACGTGGCGGCGATGTACAAACAGTTGCTGGAGTACGCGGAGGGGATGAAGAATCCGTGGCTGAAGCAACTGGTAAAGAGGATTCTGAGCGACGCGGAGATTGAGCGGCGCTACAAGCGGGCGCCGGCGGCGAAGGTGATGCACCACGCGTATCTGGGAGGGTTGCTGGAACACGTGGTGGGACTGTGCGGCCTGGCGAAAGTGCTCGCGGGGCACTACCCGGAACTGGACGGAGATTTGTTGCTGACGGCGGCAATGCTGCACGATGTGGGGAAGCTGGACGAACTGTGCTACGAACGATCGATCGGCTACACGACTGAGGGGCAACTGCTGGGACACATCGTGATGGAATTGGAAACCGTGAGCAAAGCGATGGACGGAATTGAGGGGTTTCCGGAGAAACTGAAGACGGTGGTGAGCCATATTCTGATCAGCCACCACGGGGAGTACGAGTTCGGGTCACCAAAGCTACCGATGATTCGCGAGGCGCTGGCGTTTCACTACATGGACGATCTGGATTCGAAGATGGCGGCGGTGCGAGCGGCGATGGAGCAGGAGTCGGGGGAAGAGGAGTGGTCGTCGTTCAGCGGGGCGCTGGGGCGGAAGTTTTTGCGGCTGGAGCGGTATTTGAAGGAAGAAGAGAAGGCCGAGGAAGCGGCGCCCACTGCCGAAAAGAAGGGCTGACGGGAAGTTGTCAGGCGATGCCGGACCCCTACAAGGGCTAGAAGTGAACTGCGAGAACGAACAATTCAACGAGAGGGCGCGGGAGCTCCTGGGGAGGGGCGGGCGCCCAGCGGAGAGCGTGGACCACACGCTGATCCCGGGGCAGTACCGGGTGCGGGATTTGTGTATCCGTCCGGCGACGGTGCTGGCGCCGATGGCGGGTGTGACGGATACGCTGTTCCGGCGGGTGATTCGTGGATTAGGCGGCTGCGGGCTGCTGATGACGGAATTCACGAGTTCCGAAGGCATCACGCGCAGTGCGAAGAAGGCGGAGAAGTATTTGTTCTTCGAAGAAGACGAACACCCGATTGCTGCGCAATTGTTTGGCGCGAATCCAAAGGTGATGGCCGATGCGGCGCGGATGGTGGAAGACCTGGGGTACGACGCGGTGGACATCAACCTGGGCTGCCCGGCAAAGAAAGTGGTGAAGTGCGGCGGATCTGGACTGTTGCGCGAATTGCCGCTGCTGGAGGAGATTTTTCGGAGCGTGCGGGCGGCGGTGAAGATGCCGCTGACGATCAAGCTGCGCGCCGGGTGGGACGAAAATTCGATTGTGGCGAAAGAAGTGGTGAAGATGGCCGAGGACATCGGCGTCGAAGCGGCGGCGATTCATCCGCGGACACGGCTGCAGGGATACTCGGGTAAGGCCGACTGGGGGATCATCGCCGAAGTGAAGCAGGCGGTAAAGATTCCAATCATCGGGAACGGCGATATTCAGTGCCCGGAGGACGCGGCGCGGATGGCGAAAGAGACGGCCTGCGACGCGGTGATGATCGGACGGGCGGCCGCGACGAATCCGTGGATTTTCGCGCAGATGCGGGAGTTCCGGGAAACGGGCCGGTACAGCGTGCCAAGCGAGGCGGACCGGCATGGGTTACTTTCTGGATACTACAGGCAAATTCTTAACTCCAAGGCCCCGGATAGCATGGGAAAAATGAAGCAGTTCGCCTGCTGGTTTACACATGGTGTGGGGAATGGCGGCGAACTGCGCAGGATTGTGCATTTGGCGCGCACGCCCGGGGAAGTGGTAGAAAACGTAGAGCGCTTCTTTGAGCGGAAAGCGGCCGTTTGGGGGGCTCCAGCCCATGAACCAGACCGCAGAGAGAATTGCTCAGAGGTCGGAACGTAGGATATCCGTACGGTTGCCGTTGCGCGTGCGCGGACGGGATGCACGCGGGTTTGCCTTCGAAGAAGATACAGCCAGCGAAAATCTATGCCGGGGCGGAGCCGCGTTTCGGACGCGATTCGACGTAGCGATCGGGTCGAATCTGGAGATCCGCATACCGCAACAGGGGCCGCTATCGCGGCGGAACGAACACGACTTCGAGACTAAAGGACGGGTGGTGCACGTCAGCGAGTTGAAGACCGGCGGCGAACGGGTCGTTGGAGTGCAGTTCGTGGGGCCGCGGTTTCAGCGGATGTTCCGGTCGGAAACGGTGCGAGATTTCTAGGCCCGCTGAAGCATTACCGAGCTATCGCCCCTGAGTTTGCAGAGTCGATTCGAACGCCATGAGATGTGGTCACGATTCGCCGGGTGGCGGGTGGTCGTCGAGGAGCTGGCGGTAGGCGTCGCGCCGGGTGATACCGCGCTCTTTGGCGGCAAGTTTCAGGGCATCTTTGCGATCGAGTTTGGCCTGGTGCATGAGTTCGTCAACGCGCGCGGCGAGGGATTGAGCGGTTTCCGCCTGAGCGCCGGACGCGCCCTTTTCCGCAGGACCAATCACTAACGTAATTTCGCCTTTGCCCGGGTGCGCTTCGAGGGACTTGAAGAGTTCCGTGAGGCTGCCGCGGCGAAACTCCTCATGGATCTTGGTAACCTCGCGGGCAAGGCAGGCCTGGCGGTCACCGAGAATCGCGGCGGCGTCGGCGATGGTATCGGCGATCCGATGCGGAGCTTCGTAGAAAATCAAGGTGCGATCTTCGATGCGAAGGCGCTCGAGGGCACGCTGGCGCTCACCGCTGCGGGCCGGGAGGAAGCCGAGAAAGAGAAATTCTTCATTGGGGAGACCGGATGCGGAAAGGGCGGTGAGGAGAGCCGCCGGCCCGGGGACGGGGATGACGGGGATATGGTGGCGGATAGCGAGGGTGACGAGGCGGTGGCCCGGGTCGGAAACCAGGGGCATGCCAGCATCACTGACGAGGGCGATGTTCGCACCCTGTTCCATGGCGAGGACGAGTTCCGGGGCGCGCGTGAGTTCGTTGTGCTCGTGATAGCTGACCAGCGGCTTGTGAATGTCGAAGTGATTCAGAAGTTTCAGGGTGTGGCGGGTGTCCTCGCAGGCAATTTGGTCGACCTCTTTGAGGATGCGGAGGGCACGAAGAGTGATGTCTTCGAGGTTGCCGATGGGTGTAGCAACGAGGTACAAGCGACCCATTGAGGCCAAACCGGGCGGATCGGGATAGGGGTGAGAATCCATAGGCACAGAAGCGAGTCTAGCACGCCGGGAAGAGCGGAAGAGGGCGCGTGATACAATGGAGTTTTGACGAATGCTCAGGAGGATGGACTGTGCCGCTGTACGAGTATGAATGCACAAAATGCCATAGGAAAACGGAGAAGATCGAGAGCGTAGCGGGGCCGCATCTGAAGAAGTGTCCGCACTGCGGCGGAAAAGTGGAGCGACTGGTGGGCGCCCCTGCTATCCAGTTTAAAGGCGCGGGCTGGTACGTGACCGACTACGCAGGGAAGAAGAGCGGGTCGAGCGAGGGCAGCGAAAAGGCATCGACGAGCGAGAAGAGCGAAGGCACGAAAGAAACAGCGAAAGAAGCGACGAAGGACACGGCTAAAGACACGAAAGAGAAGAAGGGCGGCAAGAAGTAAGAGTCTGAAGACGAGCGGGGTTGCCGCGCTCGTCAGTTAAAGTTTCAGGGACTTTATGTAGGCGCGGAATTGTTCGCCGAATTCCGGATTCTGCAGGCCGAGTTCGACGGTGGCTTTCAGGAAACCCAGTTTGTCTCCCGCATCGTAAGAAACTCCGTCATAAATCAAAGCCCAGAGGCCTTGCTCTTTCGCGAGGATGCGCATGGCGTCGGTGAGCTGGATTTCCCCGCCAGCGCCGGGCTTGGTGCGTTCGAGACAGTCGAAGATGGCGGAGGGAAGAACGTAGCGGCCGGTGATGGCGAGATTAGATGGCGCGTCGGCAGACTTGGGCTTTTCGACGAGATCGCGGATGCGGAGGAGGCGCTCTCCGAAGGGAGGGAGCGGGGCGGGTTCGCCGGCGACAATGCCGTACAAGTGGGTTTTGTCTCGCGGGACTTCTTCGACGGCGATGGCACCAGTGCCGGTGGCGTTGTAAACATCGATGAGTTGCTTGGTGGCAGGATTTTTTCCAGGAATTAAAACGTCGCCGAGGAGAACGGCGAAAGGCTCGTCGCCGACGAGATCCTTGGCGACAAGGACAGCGTGACCAAGGCCGAGGGGTTCTTTCTGGCGCGTGTAGCTGACCTGAACCATTTCACTGATGCCGCGAACAAGGCTGACCTGATCGTGCTTGCCCTTTTCGACGAGGAAGCGTTCGAGAGTGGGCGCATAGTCGAAGTGATCTTCGATGGAATTCTTACCTTTGCCGGTGACGATAATAATGTGCTCGATGCCGGAGGCGACGCACTCTTCGGCGACGTACTGAATCTGTGGCTTGTCGACAACGACAAGCATTTCCTTGGGCTGCGCTTTGGTGGCAGGGAGAAAACGGGTACCGAGGCCAGCGGCGGGAAGAACCGCTTTGCGAACTTTGCGCTGGGGCACGGGATTTGCAGCGGACGAAACGGGAGTCTGGGACATAAGCGAGTTTGTTCGAGCCACTCTCGAGGAAAGTTGAGCTACAAGAGCACAGTAGCCGCCGCGCTGGAAGTTTGTCAATCGATAGAGGCGCGCATGTTGAGGGATAAGCACTGGCCCGGCAGTCTTCCCCAACGGTTTCCAGCGATGACTCTGGGGCGTTAGAGGCACAAGCGAACAACCCGAGACATATTGAATTGGGCTTGCGAGTGCGCTTCTAAAGCAACGCGAAGCTCGGTTCAAGATGGCAAATCAAGGGGGATGGCGAGAGGCTCTCCCCTTTTTCTTTCGGCAACCGCCGGCGCAACGAGGGCAGCCGGGATAGGGGAATCCCCCTAATATCCGCTCCATTTGAGGAACTTATCCGAGAAATACCGAGTTTTAGCTTGCATTCGTGTGCACATTGGGTTAAGTGATTGCAAAAATCCGGCAAAGCCTCACCCCAAGCTGGATCAATCAAGGTCGCCCTGGTCCGTTGAGTGTGGGACGAAGACCAGAGCAAAGTTGCCCTACCAATGGTGCGTTGTGACCACCGGTGCTCTGTAGCAGGGGTAATGCCCAAGGAGGGCGATCATGAGGTTCCATCCGGTCAGAATGGTTGTATTCATAGCGGTTCTGTTGCTGGGATTCTCCCCGGACATCCTGAAAGCACAAATGGCTGGCACCGGTGTTGTAGTCGGAACGGTGACGGACCAAACGGGGGCCGCCGTGCCGGGAGCGACGGTGACGATCACGGATCTTGGGACGAGTGCGTCAAGAACAGCGATAACGAACGACGCAGGCAGGTACCACTTCCCGAACCTACCGCCCGGGAAGTACGACGTGACGGTGAATAAGAGCGGATTTCGATTAGCGAAGGTCAGCGGGCAAGACGTGGTGATCGCGGAGTCGCGCACGTTGGACTTCGTGCTGGAAATCGGGTCAGGCACGGAAGTGGTGGAAGTGAGAGCCACAAACGCGAACACGGAACTGCAAACGCTGAATTCGACGATTGGCAACACGGTGGATAGCGACACGTTGAGGGCGTTGCCGAGCCTCGGGCGCGACGTGAGTTCGTTCGTCACGATGCAACCGGGTGTGAGTCCGGATGGGAGCGTAGGCGGAACAGTGGTAGACCAGGCCAACTTCATGCTGGATGGCGGGAACAACAGTAACGACATGGACGGGAGTGGCGGGGTTTACAACCCGAGTTTCGGGGACGATCCGTCGGGGGGTCTGTTCTCCAACCCGAACAATCCGATCAGCGGCGGCAGCCTGGGAATCGCGGGGAATCAGCCGTCAGGGGTGATGCCGACGCCGATCGACAGCGTGGAAGAGTTCAAGGTGGCGACGTCGAACCAGACGGCGGACTTTAACGCGTCGTCCGGGATGCAAGTGTCGATTGCGACCAAGCGCGGCACCGGCCAGTGGCATGGAACGGCGTACGAATATTATCTGGATAACACGATGTCCGCGAACACGTGGGAGAACAATCAATCGGGAACACCAGTGCCGGACTGGCATCGCAGTTGGTTCGGGGTCGGAGGCGGTGGGCCGGTCATCCCAAAAAATATTTTGGGAGGAAAGACCTACATCTTCGCGTTGTACCAAGGCGCGCGGTTCCCACTGCAGGAGACGTACGACAGATTGGTACCAAGCACGGACATGCGGAACGGAATTCTGCACGATCTGAGCGATCCTGCCACGACGTACAACTTGAATACGCTTGATCCTCGCGGCATCGGGATCAATTCGTTGGTCAAGCAGATGTGGAATCAATATATGCCGGTGTCGAACCTGGCGAGCACTCCGAGTCCATGCGGCACGTTCGCCGATACAATTTGCGACGGCATCAATACGGTGACATACCGAGCGAATCTGGCAATCCCGCAAAACGACAATTTTGGCGTAGCGCGACTGGACCACGACTTCGGACAGAAGTGGCACTTTATGTCGAGCTACCGTTACTACCATCTGACGAGCGCTACGGACAGCCAAGTGGATATCGGCGGGTTTTTCCCAGGCGACAAGCTGGGAGTGCCTGCGTCGCTGACCAACCATCCGCAAGTGCCGTGGTATTTGGTGGTGGGAATGACGACCAACGTCAGCTCGAACGTCACCAACGACTTTCGCTACAGCTTCCTGCGGAACTGGTGGGCGTGGGGGTCGGCCGGAGATCCGGCACAATCGCCAAACCTGGCAGCCGCGTTGGAGCCTTTCGGGGAATTGCGGAGAGAGGCGCTGACGCCGTACAACGTGAATACGCAACAGACCCGCACGCGTTTTTGGGATGGCAAAGACAACTTCTTCCGGGATGACGTTTCGTGGCTAAAAGGGACACACTTCCTGCAGTTTGGAGGGCAATACCAGCGCAACTGGAACTACCACACGCGCACGGACAATGGCGGCGGCATCAACTACTACCCGGTGGACTTGCTGGGACTGAGCGGCGGGAATGGCGGCGGAACGGTCGATTACAGCGCGCTGGGCCCGGCGTTCGCCCCGGGTGCGGCGAACGGAGGCACGCTGACACGCGAAGCGGCGGCGGTGCTCGGAGTCGTAACGCAGGCGCAACAAGCGTACACGCGCTCCGGAGCAAATCTGACGTTGAACGGACCGCTGGTGCCAGCGTTCGACAAAGTAACGATTCCTTACTACAACCTGTATTTCGGAGACTCGTGGCGAATGAAGCCATCCATCACGCTGAATTACGGGCTCGGCTGGAGCCTGGAGATGCCCCCAGTGGAGGAACAGGGGAAACAAGTCATCCTGGTGGATGGCAGCGGCAACATGATTGGGGCGCAGGACTATCTGAACACCCGAAAGACAGACGCGCTCAACGGACAGGTGTACAACCCAGAAATCGGATTCGCGTTGATCAACAACGTCAACGGGCACCCGAAATATCCTTTCCACCCGTTCTACCAGGGCTTCAGCCCGCGGGTGGCGATCGCCTGGAACCCAAGTTTCGACAGCGGCCTGATGGGAGACCTGTTCGGCCGGAACCAGACAGTGGTGCGGGGCGGGTACGGACGAATCTACGGGCGAGTGAATGGGGTGAACCTGGTGTTGACGCCGTTGCTGAGCCCAGGATTAATTCAGCCGGTGATTTGCACGAACGCGCTGAACTACACAAACGCGCCGGGAGATGGGAAACCGTCGTGCGGCGGGAGTTCCGTGACACCGAACCTGAACACGGCCTTCCGCATCGGGACCGATGGGAATGCGGCGCCACTTCCGACAGTGAGCCAGACGCTGCCTCAGCCATTTTATCCGGGCATCGGAGGAAACGCGGCGGCTGCCACGGCTTCGCCGCTGGACCCGAACTTCAAGCCAAATTCGGTGGATTCGTTCGACATCAGCATCCAGCATCAGTTCACGCCCAAGATTTCTTTGGAGGTGGGCGCGATCAGCCGCTGGGTTCATCATGAGCTACAGAACATGAACATCAACTCTGTGCCGTACATGATGAATGTGGGCGGGCAACAATTCCAATCGGCGTATGCGGCGGTGGAGAAGGCCATGGGTTGCGCGAGTTCCACAGCAGCGTGCAACGCAGCGACAGTGGCGTCGACGCTGGCGAACCTGAAGCCCCAGCCTTTCTTTGAGACCGCACTCGCTGGTACCGGCTACTGTGCGCCAGGGACGTGCACGGCAACGGTGGTGGCGAGTGAATTCGGAAACTTCCAGACCCAGAGTGTGTGGTCGCTGTGGTCTGACTTAGACAACGGCGGCGCGGCACCCGGGTTCAATTTCCCGGTGAGCATGATGAATACGGCGGGACAGGTGTCGAGCAACGTAACGATGAGCACGAGCCTGGGGCATGGCAATTACAACGCCGGGTTTATCACGTTCAAGATGAACGACTGGCACGGGATCACGCTGCAGAACAACTTCACGTATAGCAAGGCACTGGGGACAGGAGCGGTGATTCAGGCGACGAGTTCTGAAACGGCCGCCGATGTCTACAACCTGAACAGCAATTACGGCTTGCAACCGTTCGATCGCAAGTTTGTGGACACGCTGTTCCTGGTGTACCAGCCGACTTGGTATCGAAACCAGAGGGGCTTGGCAGGGCACCTGCTGGGTGGATGGACCTTCTCGCCGATCTTTACGACGGGCAGCGGAGCGCCGGATTTCTGCAATACGAACACCGGAGCTTTCGGCGAGGGTTACAGCGGAGGCCAGGATTTTGGCTCAGCGGACGGCTCGAACATCAATACGCCGGCAAACTGCGTCCTGATCACGCCGCATCCGC